>ERZ1739169.114-NODE-114-length-23421-cov-15.557562_pt1 | contig 23421 bp, 19 predicted proteins | sample MGYA00581756_ERZ1739169 | MGnify/ENA primary metagenome ERZ1739169 (study PRJEB40789, sample SAMEA7425667) | Salamandra salamandra | biome: salamander skin | place: Germany | collected 2020-03 | study: cvxcv | reverse complement strand
CGTTTAGTCTGTGTTGTTTCTTGGCTACGGCGCCACTGGATACTTACACTTTGGCCTCCCCCCTTTCCCTACACGACGCCCTTCCGATCCCGCCGCCACCAGTTCGCCGCGCACGCAGGCGGCCTGCGCGCCGCCGATGCCGGCGCCGTCGCCGGCCACGTAGATGCCCGGCCGGCTGGTCTGGCCCCACGCGTCCAGGTCCGGCGCCAGGCAGGCCTGTTGCGGGTTCCAGCTGTGGGCGCATTCGAGCGCGCGGGTCATGTGGATGGACGGCACCACGCCCTCGTGCGACAGCAGCACGCTGGCCGGCGCCCGGGCGGTGACGCCGCCGGCGGTGTATTCGATTTCCCGCAGCTGGCCGTCGCCCAGCGCGCGCAGCGCCGTCACGCCGCGCACGCGCTTGACGCCGGCCGCGCGGATCTCGCGCAGCCAGGCCAGGCCCTTGCTGACGTCGCCCCAGGCCGCCAGCGCGTCGCCCAGCCACGGCAGCGCGCGGCGCCAGCCGCCGGGCGGCGAGGTGTCGAGCCAGCCCGCGACCTTGCCGCCGGCGCGCAGCAGCTGCGCCATGTACAGCAGCGGCAAGGGACCGCTGCCCGCCACCCAGACCGGATCGGCCGGCACCTGGCGCGAGGTCTTGAGCAGGATCTGCGCGGCGCCCACGGTCAGCACGCCGGGCAGGGTCCAGCCCGGGAACGGCGCGGGCCGTTCCTGCGCGCCCAGCGCCAGCACCACGCGAACGGCCCGCACCACCTCGGCGCGGCCCTGGCGCGTCATGTAGACATGCCAGTCGGGTTCGATCTGCCAGACCTGGGTGTCGGGTTCGTAGAACGCGCCACAGGCGCGGAAGCGTTCCGCCAGGCCTGCGCCGGCGCGGTACTCATCGCCCAGCAGGCGGCCGGTGGGCGTAGCCGCCACCGCCTCGACCGCGCGCCAGATCTGGCCGCCCGGCGCCGGCTGCTCGTCCACCACCAGCACCGTCAGGCCCTGCGCGCGCAGGCCGATGGCCGCGCTCATGCCGGCCGGACCGGCGCCGATCACCACCACATCGAATTCGCGTTTCATGGCAGCACGCTCCGCTTGCCGAACTGGCGCTGCACGCGCATGCCGTCGCGCACGGTGACCAGGCAGGTCTGGGTGGAGGCCACGCCGTCGACGATGGCCAGGCAGTCGAAGCACACCCCCATCATGCAGAACGGGGCGCGCGGGCTTTCGTGCACCGGCGTGGTCCGGCTGGCGGGCGTGGGCTGGCGCAGCAGCACCGCGGCCACGGTCTCGCCGGCGGCCGCGGTGACGGTCTCGCCGTCGATGGTGAGCGTCAGCGCGGGCGCGTCGGACTCAGGCAGTTTTCTGAACATTGAAGCGCTCATGGTGAAAGGCATCCAGGGAATCGAGCGGCGCGCCGCCGGCCAGCGCGCGGGCGTAGGGCCCGGCATGGAACGACGCCAGCGTCACGCCGGAATGGCAAAGCGCGATGGACACGCCATCGTGGGTCGGGGAATCGGCATAGACCGGGCCGCCGTCGGGCGTCATCACGCGCAGGCAGGACCAGTGGCGCACCAGCCGCGCGCCGGCCAGGCCGGGCAGGATGCGCAGCGCGTTGCGGCTCATGCGGGCGGCGGCGGCCGAGGTGGTGCCCAGGTCGTAGCCCACCTCTTCCTGCGTCAGGCCCACCATCACGGTGCCCTCGCCGGTCTGGCGCATGCCGCTGGCGGGCACCGGCAGCAGCGGCGCCAGGCGTTCGGTCACCAGGATCTGGCCTCGTTGAGGCCGCAGCGGCACATCCAGGCCGGCCATGGCGCCGAGCGCGGCCGAGCCGAGGCCGGCGGCGATCAGGAGGCGCGGCGCGCGGGCCCGCAAGGCGCCGGCGCTGACCTCGATACCGCCGCCCGGCAGGCGGGCGATGGCGGTCACGGCGTGGCGGTTGCGCAGTTGCCCGCCGCGCCGCAGGAAGGCGGTCTGCAAGGCGGCCAGCAGGCGCAGCGGATTGACGTGGCCGTCCTGCTCGCCGAAGCTGGCGCCGGCCACGGCGTCGCCCAGCCGCAGGGACGGAAAGCGGCCCCGCAATTCGGCGCGATCCAGGATCTGCGTACAGGCGGGGGCTTCGGGCGCCTGCCCGTGCCAGTTGCCGATGCGCTGCGCGCGGCCGGCCAATTCGTCGTCGCTCAGGCAGAAGTGCAGCCCGCCGCGGCATTCGTAGTCCAGCGCGATGCCGCTGTCGTCCTGCAGCTGGCGGGCGAATTCGGGCCAGGCCTGCACCGCCTCGCGCGACAGGCGCTGGTAGGCGGGATAGCCGTGCCCCTTGCCCTGCAGCCACACGAGGCCGAAGTTGGCCTTGGCGGCGCGGTAGTCGGTGTCGGCGCCGTCCAGCAGCAGCACCCGCCGGCCCAGGTTCGCCAGGCCGTAGGCGGCGGCCGCGCCGACCATGCCAGCGCCCGCCACGATCACGTCGTAGTCATGCGCCATGGCTGGGCGTCCTTGCATCGTGTCCGGCCGCGCTATAACCTTCGCGACTGGCAAACCGGTTGCCGCCCTTTTTGGTTATGGCATGAAAGAAACCCTGAACCTGCGGCAGGTCGAGGCCTTCAAGGCGGTGGTGGAACACGGCACCGTCAGCCAGGCGGCCATCGCGCTGGGCGTGTCGCAGCCCGCCGTCAGCAAGCTGCTGGCGCACCTGGAGACCGACACCGGGCTGACGCTGTTCGACCGCGTGCGCGGCAAGCTGGCCCTGACCGCGCGCGGCATGCGGCTGTACCAGGAGATCGACCGCGTCTTCAGCGGCCTGCGCCAGCTCGAACAGGCGGTCGACTCGATCCGCCGCGACGAGCAGCGCACGCTGACGGTCGGCGTGCTGCCGGCGCTGTCCGGCGCCTTCATCCGCCGCGCCACCATGCAGTTCCTGGCGCGCCATCCCGACGTGCGCGTGTCGATCCAGATCCGCGGCTCGCTGTTCCTGGCCGACTGGCTGGCCACCCGCCACATCGACGTGGCGCTGGTCGGCAGCCGCGTCGACAACCCGTACATCGAGCGCGAGGCGCTGTTCCGCTACCCGCTGGTCTGCGCCATGGCGGTCAACCACGAGCTGACGCGCAAGCGCGTGATCCGGCCGCGCGACCTGGACGGGCTGCCGTTCGTGTCGTTCGGCGCCGACAGCCAGACGCAGGAGCTGGTGCGGCAGGCGTTCGACGGCGCCGGCGCCAGCCTCAACGTGGTGGTCGATACCAGCACCGCGCCGACGGTGTGCGAGTTCGTCGCGGCCGGCCTGGGGGTGTCCTTGATTCATCCGCTGTTCGCCGAAGGGTTCCAGAACCGCCTGGTATTGCGGCGGTTCGATCCGGAGTTGAATTTCCATTTCCAGCTGTGCCGCACGCAGGCATCGCGCAACGCGGCATTGGTCGAGACCTTTGTCCAGGAGGCGCGCGACGTCGCCGCGCAGATCTCCCGGGAAGTGCTCAAGGGCCAGTGAGCCATCGCCCCGCGGGGCGATGACCCGCCCGGCTCAAGGCGCCTTGACCGTGGTCAGCTCGGTCACCGGCGGCTGCAGGTTCAGCGCGCCCTTGAGCGCATAGCCGTAGTTGACGCGGTCGCTGTGCACCCACACCTGCTTCAGGCCGAACAGCGGCACCGCGCAGACGTCGTCATGGATCCTGGCCTGAGCCTCCTTCCACAGCGCCAGCTGGCGCGCCGGGTCCGGTTCGATGCGGGCCTGGCGGATGGCGTCGTCGGCCACCGAGCAGTGCGAAAAGTTCGACATCGCGGCCGGCGCGCCGATCGCGGCGGCCGAGTCGTAGAACTCGGTCAGGTAGGTGTCGGCGTTGGGAAAGCGCGCCGCGCCGTAGAACACCAGGCCGCTCAGGTCCTGGCGGCTCTTGGCCTGGTAGGTGGCGTGGTCCACCACTTCCATGTTGAGCTTGATGCCGGCCTTGGCCAGCTGCGCCTGCACGATCTCCATGATCGGCTGCTGCGCCGAGATGTTGGAGACGATCGACTTGATCTCGATGCCGTTCGGAAAGCCCGCCTCGGCCAGCAGCTTGCGGGCGCGCTCCGGGTCGTAGGCGTAGCCGCCGGCGCCGCAGTCCTGGCCCAGGTAGCCATTGGGCACCACCGAGCAGCCCTTCTCGGCCACGTCCTTGCCGGCGTAGCGCACGATCTCGTCGACGTTGATGGCGGCGGCGATCGCCTGGCGCACTTTCAGGTTGTCGAGCGGCTTGATGTTGCGGTTGATGTGCAGCGTGCGGAATTCGGCCGGCTCGAAGATGTCGACCTGCATGCCGCGCTTGGCCGAGCGTTCGACCCAGCGCTGTTCGCGCTTGCCCTGCATCACGTCGATCTCGTTGGAGGTAAACGCCAGTTCGCGCGCGCTGTCCGACGGGATCATGCGGTACATGATGCCGGCCAGCTTCGGCTTGCCGCGGAAGTAGGCGTCATTGGCCACCAGCTTCACGTACTGCTGCGTGATGTGCTCGCCGAACGCGAACGGGCCGGTGCCGACCGGCGCGGCGCCGAACTTGTCGCCCAGCTTCTCGGCCGCCTTCTTGCTGACGATGTTGCCGCCGTGATAGTTCGACACGCGCCCCAGGAAGGCGGCGTCCGGATACTTGAGCGTGAAGCGCACGGTGTAGTCGTCGACCGCCTCGACCTTGTCGATCAGGGCGAAGGTGGCGGCGAAGCTGGAGCGGTTGGGGTCGGCCGCGCGCTGGATCGAATACACCACGTCCTCCGCCTTGAGTTCGCCATAGCCGGCATGGAACTGCACGCCGTGGCGCAGGTGGAAGGTCCAGGTCTTGCTGTCGGGCGAGGCCTCCCAGCGTTCGGCCAGGTCCGGCTCCAGCGCCTTGGGGTCGGCGCTGCCGGCCGGGAATCGCACCAGCGCGTCGAACATCTGCGCGGCCACGCCCTTGTCGGCGGTGGAGGTGGCGCGATGCGGATCCAGCGTGGCGTTGTCGGCGGCGCCCGAGCTGATGCGCAGCATCGGCCGCTCCTGGGCATGGGCCGGGGCGACGAGCCCGGCGCTACAGGCCGCGAACAGCGCGGCGGCAAAGACGAAAGTGGTGGCAGGACGGTTCATGACTTCCCTTGTGTGCCGCGCGTCGGCGGCTTTGGTCATCTGCAGTCAGAGGTACGGCTTGCTGGCAGACTAGAAGCGGGAAAGCATGGCGTCAAAGTCCTTCAAGTCCTTGACCTATTCCACAGGGTTATATCCTGGCCGTCTGCCGCGCCGCATGCCCGGGAACCGCCGGCGCGGCTAGTGGTTACTACTGATAGGGGAAAAAACCGGGGTTTCAGGGAAAACACCGACGCCCGCGGACGGCGCAAAGCCCCTTCGGCTCGGACGGTCTTGCTTGACGCTTCCCGACCGCCGACCGTATTCTTATTTGAACGATCATTCCATAAAGCACGCCATGCGCACCAAGGATTTTGAACCCGACGAGGTCGCCGACGCCGCCATGCAGGTGTTCTGGCGGCGCGGCTATGCCGCCACCTCCGTGCAGGACCTGGTGGACGGCACCGGCCTGGGCCGCGGCAGCCTCTACAACGCCTTCGGCAGCAAGCAGGGCCTGTATGAAGCGGCGCTGCGGCGCTACCACGCGCTGACCGCCGCCAACCTCGACCTGCTGGCCCGGCCCGGCAACGCGCGCGAGCGCATCGGCCGCCTGCTCGACTTCATCGCCGACGACGAACTGCGCGAGGCCAGCCGGCGCGGCTGCCTGGTGGCCAATGCCTCGCTGGAAATGGCGGGGCAGGACGAGGTGGTGGCCGAACTGGTGCGGCGCAACTTCCAGCGCCTGGAGAAAGCGCTGGAGCGGATCCTGGCCGAGGGCCAGGCCAGCGGCGAGATCGACGCCGGCAAATCGCCGCGCGCGCTGGCCCGCTTCATCGTCACCACCATCCAGGGGCTGCGGGTGGTCGCCAAGGGCAGCAATGCCCGCGAGCGCCGCCAGTGGCTCGGCGACGTGATCTCGGTGGCGCTGGGCACGATCTAGGGCCAGTTCACACGACAGGCGCCTCACACGCGCTCCAGGGCCGAGCGGCGCCAAGGCGCCTCGCGCAGCCCTCTCGGACACATCAGGCATACTGCGGCATTCCGGTGTCGCGCGCCTTGCTTCGTTCTTTTCTGGAATGATCATTCCAATTTAACCGCAATCGGAGTTTCCACATGAGTTTCACCCCACCTCTTCCCGCCGGCGCCTGCCCCCGCGACGACACCGACGGTTTGCCGCTGGGCAAGCTGCTGGCCCTGGCGCTGGCGGGCTTCATCACCATCATGACCGAGACCGTGCCCGCCGGCCTGCTGCCGCAGATCGGCCAGGGCCTGGGCGTCTCCGAGGCGCTGGCCGGGCAGTTGGTGACATTGTTCGCGGCCGGCTCGGTGCTGGCCGCGATTCCCATCATCGCCGCCACCCGCAGCTGGAACCGCCGGCCGCTGCTGTTGCTGGCGATTGCCGGCCTGTGCATGTTCAACGTGGTCACGGCACTGTCGACCCATTACGCGCTGACGCTGGCGGCGCGCTTTGCCGGCGGCATGGCGGCCGGCCTGCTGTGGGGCCTGCTGGCCGGCTATGCGCGCCGCATGGTGGCCTCGCGCCAGCAGGGCCGGGCCCTGGCGGTGGTGGGCGCGGGCCAGCCGCTGGCCCTGTGCATCGGCGTGCCCGCCGGCGCCTGGCTCGGCAGCCTGATGGACTGGCGCGGCGTGTTCTGGCTGATGGCCGCCGTGTCGCTGGCGCTGGTGATCTGGGTGCGCGCGGCCGTGCCCGACTTCGCCGGCCAGGCCGCGCGCCAGCGCCAGCCGATCGCGCGCACCTTCCTGCTGCCGGGCATCCGCCCGATCCTGTTCGTGCTGTTCACCTGGATCCTGGCGCACAACGTGCTCTATACCTACATCGCGCCGTACCTGATCCACCTGGGCAGGCCGGCCTCGGTCGACCTGGCGCTGCTGGTGTTCGGCGCCAGCGCGGTCGCCGGCCTGTGGCTGACGGGCATGATGGTGGACCGGCGCCTGCGCCTGCTGACGCTGCTTTCGCTGGCGCTGTTCGCGCTGACCGCCTGCGCGCTGGGCCTGGCCGGCGGCAACCCGGCGGTGCTGTTGGCGGGCGTGGCGCTGTGGGGCTTGAGTTTCGGCGGCGCGCCGACGCTGTTGCAGACCGCCCTCGCCGACACCGCTGGCGAGCATTCCGACGTGGCGCAGTCGATGCTGGTCACGATCTTCAACCTCGGCATCGCCTGCGGCGGCATGCTCGGCGGCGCCCTGCTGGACACGGCCGGCGCCGGCTCCTTCGCCTGGACCGTCGCCGCGCTGGCCGCGATCGCGCTGCTGGCCGCATGGCGGGCAAGCGCGCACGGCTTCCGCCCCGGTCACCGGCCGTAGCGTCCGGCCAGCGCCGCCAACGCCGCCAGCATGCAGGCGGCGGCCGCCAGCAGCGTGGCGGGCAGGCCCCAGTGATCGACGCTGACCCCGCCCGCCAGCGCGCCCAGCGCGATGGCCAGGTTGAACACGCCGACGAACAGCGACGTCGCCGCTTCGACCGCGCCGCGCGCGGCCTGCATCACCCAGGTCTGCAAGGCGACCGATACGCCGCCGTACGACAGTCCCCACAACAGCAGCAAGGCCGCGGCGGCGGCGCGCAGGTCGCCCAGCCAGGGCAGCAGCGCCAGGGTCGCCAGCAGGCCCAGCGTGATCACCAGCAGCGTCGCGCGCGGGCGCCGCGCCGCCGCGCCGCCCGCCAGGAAATTGCCGGCGATGCCGGCCACGCCGTAGGCGAACAGCAACGGGCCGATCCAGTCCGCCGCGAACCCCGCCATCGTCTGCAGCACGGGGCGCACGAAGGTGTAGGCCATGAAATGCCCAGCCACCAGGAACAGGGTGATGAACAGCCCGCGCCGCAGGCCCGGATTGCGCAGTTGATCCGACAGCTGGCGCGCCGTCACCGACTGCGCCACCGGCAGCGGCGGCAACGCCAGCGCGGCGAACAGCAGCGCCGCCGCGCTCAGCGCCGCCATCGCGCCGAAGGCGCTGCGCCAGCCCGCCAGATTGCCGATCAGCGCGCCCAGCGGCACGCCCAGCACCGACGCCACGGCCACGCCGCCGAAGATGACCGCGGTGGCCATGCCGACCGACGCGGCGGGAACCAGCCGGTCCGCCAGGCCGCCGGCCACCGCCCAGATGCCGCCGATGCAGAGGCCGATCAGGACGCGCGCGGCCAGGAATCCGGCCAGGCCCGGCGCCAGCGCGCTGCCCAGGTTGGCAAGGGCCAGCAACAGCAGCAGGCCGCACAGGATCCGGCGCCGGTCGATGCCGCGCGCGCCGACCACCACCAGCGGCGCGCACAGCGCGGCCAGCAGGCCGGGCGCCACCATCAGCCAGCCCACGCGGCCCACCGACACGTCCAGGCTGGCGGCGATCGGCACCAGCAGCCCGACCGGCAGCATCTCGGTGGTGACGACGCAGAACGTCGCCATGCCGGCCGCCAGCACGCCGGCCCAGGCGCCGCGGGACGATTCGCCGCGCGCGGCGGCCGGGTTCAGGGAAATACCGCGGGTCATGGAAAGCCTCTCGCCAAACAGGAACAGGGAAAAGAACGCCGGGCGGGCGCTCGCGCCAGGCCGTCCGACAGCTGGCCCGGCCAGTCTACTGTTTCCGTTTCGCTGATAAAGTAGGCTTCCAAAGAAACAAAAGGGACGAATCGTCGCCAATCGGACGCGACATCGCCGCCCCGCCCTGGAGCCGTTCCATGACGCCGCCCGCCCCTGCCACCGGCATCGACCATATCGGCGATGTGATCGCCTTCATCCGCGTCGCCGACGCGCAGAGCTTCACGCTGGCCTCGGAACGCCTGGGGCTGTCGCGCTCGGCCATCGGCAAATGCATCGCGCGGCTCGAACAGGGCCTGGGCGCGCGGCTGCTGCATCGCAGTACCCGCAGCGTCAGCCTCAGCGACGAAGGCCGGCTGTTCTACGAACACGCGCAGCGCATCGTGGCCGAGGTCGACAACGCCACCGGCGCCATGGCCAGCCGCCAGGAAACGCCGCGCGGCCGCCTGCGCATCGACCTGCCGGTGGCCTTGGGCCGGCTGCACATCATGCCCTTGGTGGCCGACTACCTGCGGCAATGGCCCGGCGTCGAAGCCGACATCAGCTTCACCGACGACTACACCGACCTGGTGCGCGACGGCATCGACGTCGCCATCCGCATAGGCGGCGAGGCCGACAGCCGGCTGGTGCGGCGCGTCCTGGCGCCGCACCGGCTCATCACCTGCGCCGCCCCCGCCTATCTGGCGCGCCACGGCGCGCCGGCCTCGCCCGACGATCTGGCGCGCCACCAGACCCTGGCCTTCACCCACATGGGCGCGCCGGTCCCGTGGCGCTACGCCAGCCACGGCCAGGACCGCCCTGTCGCGGTCGCCGGCCGACTGCGGCTGGGCAACACCGAGGCATTGCGCGATGCCGCATTGGCAGGCGCGGGCATCGTCCAGCTGGGCGCCTTCCTGGTGGGCAACGACCTGCGGCAAGGGCACCTGGTGGCCGTGCTGGAGCCCCACGCGCCGCCGGGCGCGCCCGTCTGCGCCGTGTATCCACACCGGCGCCACCTGGCCCCCAAGGTGCGGCTGCTGATCGACGGCATCGTGGCGCGCTGGCAACAGGGCGCGCCCTGGCCGACATAAGGCCTGTGTGTGCGCCGGCACGGCAACGCGGCGGCTGGAACAAACGTCCACATGCTCCCGGGCCGGCGTCATTTGCATCAGTGATACCGATCATCTATATCCACTAAACTGATGCAAAACCTCTGGCGGGTGGTCCTGTCTAGAGTGCTGTCCGGTCTCCGCGGGACAGCGCTCCGGCGTAAGGGCGCCCGCCATCCGCGGCCCAGCCCGCGGCGCCTTGCCCTTGCCACCCGGAGTTTTTCTTGAACGACATCTACCACTTCAGCCGCGGCACTGCCCCGCTGCTGATCTCCATCCCCCACCTGGGCAGCCAGCTTCCCGACGCCCAGCGCGCCCGCATGACCACCGCCGGCCAACAGTCCGGGGACACCGATTGGCACCTGGACACGCTGTACCAGTTCGCCGACGCGCTGGGCGCCTCCGTGCTCGGCGCCCGCTATTCGCGCTACGTGGTCGACCTGAACCGTCCGCCCGACGACGAAAGCCTGTACCCCGGCCAGACCAAGACCGGCCTGTGCCCGACCCATACCTTCCGCGGCGAGCCGCTGTACCCGAACGACGCCAGCCTGACCGACGACGAGCGCGCGCACCGGCTGCAGACCTACTGGCAGCCCTACCACGCCAAGCTGCGCGAAGAACTCGACCGCATCCGCGCCGAACATGGCACAGTGCTGCTGTGGGAAGCCCATTCCATCGCCAGCGTGCTGCCGCGCCTGTTCGAGGGCAAGCTGCCCGACCTGAACCTCGGCACCGCGGACGGCGCCAGTTGCGCGCCCGACATCCTCGAGGCCATCGCCGAGCGCCTGCCGGACTGCGGCTACACCTCGGCCGTCAACGGCCGCTTCAAGGGCGGCTACATCACCCGCCACTACGGCTCGCCGGCCGAGGACATCCATGCGGTGCAACTGGAAATGTGCCAGTCGACCTACATGGACGAGTCCTACCCCTATGGCTACCGGGCCAACGCCGCCGCCAAGGTCATCCCGGTCGTGGAAGGCATGGTGCGCGCCGCGCTGGCGCAGACGCTGGCGCGCAAGCGCTGACGCCGCCGGCCGGACCGCGCCGATGCAGCGCCTGCCGTACCGCGACGCCGACCCCTACCCGGAGTGGAGCCTGCTGCTGACCTGGGTGGCGGTGGTGCAGGCGGCATCGGTGTCGGGCGCGGCGCAACTGCTGGGCCTGTCGCAGGCCGCGGTATCGCAGCGCATCAAGCAGCTGGAGACCGCGCTGTCCACCGAACTGCTCGACCGCAGCACGCGCCCGGCCCGCCCCACGCCGGCGGGCGACCTGCTGTTCGACCATGCGTCGCGCCTGCTGGCGCAGGCCGGCGACATGACCGAAAGCGTGCGCAACCTGAGCCGCGCGCGGCGCAACATCGTGCGCTTCGGCTGCGTCGACTCGTTCGCGGGCACGCTCGGGCCGACCCTGATCCACGGCCTGTCCGGCACGTCGCGCCAGATCCGGCTGTGGTCGGGCATCACGCCGGTGCTGGACAAACAGCTGGAAGAACGCCTGCTGGACCTGGTCATCAGCACCAGCGCCGCCGCCGAGCCGTCCGCCATCCGCAAGCTCGGGCTGTTCAGCGAGCCCTATCTGCTGGTGCTGCCGCGCGCCCTGCCCTGGGAGGGCGCGCGCTCGCTGGCGGAACTGGGACGCCGCAGCCAGTTCATCCGCTACAGCGCCCGCTCGCACATCGGCGCGGCCATCGATCGCCTGCTGGAAGCGCGCGGCATCGTCATCGAGCGCACGTTCGAATTCGACAATACCGATCCCCTGCTCAGCCTGGTCACCGCCGGCCTGGGCTTTGCCATCAGCACGCCGCTGTGCATCTGGCAATCGCGCCATTTCATCGACCAGCTGCGAGTGCTGCCGCTGGCGCCCTGGCTGGACAAGGCCCGCGCCGACGACCCCGACCTGGCGCGCGCCTTCTACCTGGCGTCGCGGCCGCAGGAGGCCGGCAAGCTGCCGGCCGAGGCCCGCAACGTGATCCTGGTGGCGGTCGAACGCCTGATGCAGCAAGACATCGCGCCGGCGCTTGGCCTGCCGGCGGCCTCGCTGTGGCGCAGCCTGCGGCGCTGACCCGTCCGGCCCGCCGCGCCCCTCACGACACCGCGCCCCGCCCGTACCTGCCGGTCAGCAGCGCGCCGCGCGCGAACCGCTCCAGCGCGTAGGGCGCCAGCGGCACGTCGGTCGCCAGCCCCAGCGCCTCCTGCGCCAGCACCCGGCCGACCGCGGGCGACAGCTTGAAACCGTGGCCGGAAAAACCGAATCCCGCCACCAGCCCCTCCACGCCGCCGATGCGGCCCAGCACCGGATTCCAGTCCGGCGTCACGTCGTACACGCCGGTCCAGGATGACGCCAGGCCGGCTTCGGCATACGCCGGAAAGCGCGCCGCCACCTGTTCGCCGACCGCCGCCACGTAATCCAGCGGGATGTCGCCCTGCTCGGTCTCGCCGGGCGGCAGCTTTTCACCGACGGTGCCCTCGCTGACCAGCATCCGGCTGCCGCCGTAGCTGCGGCAGTACAGCATGCCGGGCGAGGCCAGGTCCTTGTAGACCGGCATGGAATAGGTATAGGGCGCCGCCGCGCATTCCAGCGCCAGCACGGCGTGGCGCTCGGGCGCCAGCGGCAGCGCCACGCCGGTCCACGCCGCCAGTTCGGCGGTCCAGATGTTCTGGGTGCTGACGACCACGTCGCAGGCGTAATCGCCCTCGGACGTGGCCACGCCGGTCACGCGCCCGCCTTGCCACGACAGGCCGTGCACGGCGACGTTCTCGCGGATCGTGACGCCGCGCCGGCGCGCCGCCCGGGCAAAGCTGGTGGCGACCAGATAGGCGTCGGCAAAGCCCGCCTCGGGCTCGAAGCCGATCAACGCGGCATCGCTGAAATCGGCGATCGGCAGCAGTTCGCGCGCCTGCGCCGCGTCCAGCCGCTGCACCGGAATGCCCTGCGCCTGCTGCTGCGCCAGCGCGTCGGCCAGCGGCGCGCGCTTGTCGTCGTCGGCCGCCGCGATCAGGTAGCCGCAGCGCACCAGGCCGCTGGCCGCGTCCTCGTCGCCGACATAGGCGGCGAAATCGGTGAAGGCGCTCCACGAGCGCCGCGCCAGCTCGACGTTCTCGCGCACCGAATAGTGGGTGCGCAGGATGCCCGAGGACTGCGCCGTGGTGCCGGCGCCGATGGTGGCGCGGTCCAGCACCAGCACGCGGGTCGCGCCCAGGGCCGCCAGATGGTAGGCGACCGAACTGCCGACCACGCCCGCACCGATCACAATCACGTCATAACGCTTCACGGCCATACTCCCAGGATGAATGGCGGCAGTGTGACGCGGGCGGCGGCCGGCGCCGGTTGTATCGGCGCGGCGAATACTGAATAGAAGCGCGGCCTCAGATGGCCTCGGTGTACAGCTCGACCCGGATATGGAAATTGTCGATGCGGTCCCAGCGGGCCCGCGAGGAGACCAGCGTCTCTTCGGAGGCGAACACGATCAGGTAATCGCGCCCGGTGCGCGGGTCGCGCCAGGATTGCGGCGGCGCCTCCCAGCCGCAGCAGCGGTAGTGCAGCGGCTGCAGGTCGAAGCGTTGTCGCAGGTAGCGTTCGACCCCGGCGGCCGCGACGCCGTCCAGGCGGTAGCGCGCCACCAGCGGCTTGCCCTGGCCGTGCAGTTCCTGGCGGCAGCCCTGGTACTCGATGGACTCGGGCTTGTCGCCCAGCGCGGCCAGGAAATCCTCGCAACCGGGGGTGGGCGCGGCCTGCGCCAGCGCGGCGGCCGATGGCAGCAGCAGCACCGCCGGCAACAGCAGGGTTCGCAACCAGCGGGTCAGGGTCATCATGCGCGCTCCGTTTTTCGTGCCAGCCGCCAGCGCATGAGGTCGTCCGCGCCGGGTCCGGCTTCCACCCGCAGGTCCTGGTGGCCCACGCGCGCGCCGGTGCCTTCCTCGACCAGTCCGAGTTCGACGCGGCGGCCGGTCTGCGCGTTCATGAACCGCAGCGGCGGCCCGCCGTCCGGCTGCCATTGGTCGCCGACCTGGGCCAGCGCCTGCAGCACCAGGGCGATATCGCGGCCCTTGGCGGTGGGCAGATATTCATGACGATCGGGGCCGCTCTGGTACAGGCGGCGTTCGATCAGCCCGTTCTGTTCCAGCTGCCTGAGCCGGTCGGCCAGCGTCGCGTTGGCGATGCCGGTCGAACGGCGCAGGTCGTCGTAGCGCCGCAGGCCGAGCACCAGGTCGCGCAGGATCAGCATGGCCCAGCGGTCGCCGACGGCATCGAGCACCGTGGCGATGGAGCAGACCATTCCTTCAAAACTCTTGGAGCGCATGGATTCCCTTTGCCGTGCCGCCGGAGCGCGGCCACCGCAGTATCGCAGCCGGGCGGACAACGCTCAAGCCTCCCCGCCACGGCCTTTGCTTTACAACTTCAATAATTGAAGTCAATAATTATACTCACTGATCGACACCGCCATTCCCCCCTGGCCGCCCCTGCCGGACGGCCGTCGCCCCTCCTCAAAAAGGAACCCCGCCATGCCGCTCTGGAACATCTATCACCCGCAGGACGCCTTCTCCGACGCCGACAAGCAGGCCATCGCCGAACGCATTACCGCGCTCTACACCGACCTGCCGAAGTTCTACGTCGGGCTGGTGTTCCACCCCGTGCCCAAGTCCTCGTTCTTCATCGGCGGCGAATGCGCCGACGACTTCGTGCGCATCTCGGTCGACCATATCGCCCGCCAGATCCACGAGGACGAGACCCGGCGCCGGTTCCTGGGCGCGGTCGGCCGGCTGCTGGCGCCGTATGTCGCGGACCGCGGGCTGCGCTGGGAAATCCATATCGATGAAACGCCGTTCGGCCTGTGGACCATCCAGGACATGCGGCCGCCGGTGCCCGGCACGCCGCAAAGCGAGCAGTGGCGCGCCGACAACCGGCCGAGCACGCCCGCCTGACGACGCCGCTCCCGGCGCGACCGCGCCGGCCAGGCATTGATGCGGTTCAGTTCCGCCGCGTCAGTGCCGTCGCATCAGCGCGGCCGCGCGGCGGTGGACGGTTCGCGCCACGACACCGTGGCGCCGCGCCCTTCCTCCGCCAGGAACTCCACCAGCGCCGGCAGCGACGCATCCATCGGCCGGTTGGCGTGGATGCGCATCACATAGCCCCACGAGCCGCGCATGCGCAGACCCGGCGTCAGCGCCACCAGCCGGCCGCTGGCCAGTTCCTCGTCGATCAGCGGCGCGCGCCCCAGCGCGATGCCGACGCCCGCCGCGGCCGCCGCCACCACCGTGCTCAGGCCGCTCAGCACCAGCGGGTCCTGGCCCGCGCTTTCCGGCAGGCCGAGGCGCGGACGCCAGGTGCGCCAATCGGTTTCGGGGCTGTCGATATGCTTTTCCTCGAGCCAGCGATGGCGCGTGAAGACGGCCGGATCGTCGCGCTCGTCCGGCGCGACCAGCGCCGGGCTGCACACCGGCACCACCGTCTCCGTCATCAGCGGGATATCGCCCGGCGCGGCCAGGTGCGGACCCAGGCCGCGCACGTGCAGGAACGCCAGGTCGATGTCCTGCGCCTTCCAGGCCGGGTCCTGGCTGGCGTGCAGGAACACCTGGATGTCGATGTCGGGGTGCAATTCGATGAAACGGCCGATGCGCGGCGCCAGCCACAGGGCCGCCAGCGACGGGTTGGCCGACACGTTCAGGTTGTAGCGCCGCTTGCCGCGGGCGCTGGCCCGGGCATTGCGGCAGGCGGTCTCCAGCAGGGTCAAGGCCTGTTGTACGGAAGCCAGCAAGGCGGCACCGGCCTCGGTGGTTTCCGCGCGGCGCACCGTGCCGCCCCGGCGCAGCAGGCTCACGCCCAGGTCGGCCTCCAGCGCGCGCAGCTGATGGCTGACGGCGCTCTTGGTGACATTGAGTTCGGCCGCGGCGCGGCTGAGACTGCCCAGGCGGGCGACGGCCTCGAAGGCGCGCAGCGCCGCCAGCGGCGGCATGTGGGTGGGCAGGGTCGACATGGGTTGAGTTTATCTCAACCCATGATTGAATAACTATCGCTATCGCCGCGGCCCGGGATGCGTGACCATGCAGGCTCTGGAGGGAGCATTGATATGTATTTCGATTCGAGGCTTTGGCAACTGACCGCGGGGCTGCGCGCCGGCATGGCGGGCGGCATATTCCTCGGCCTGCTGGCATTGGGGGCGGGCATCGCCCGCTACGTTTTCCTGGGCCAGCTGCTGGCGCGCGTGTTCGACGGCGCGCCGTGGCAGGACTGGCTCGCGCCGGCGCTCTGCGTCGGCGCCATGGTGTTGCTGCGCGCCCTGCTCGACCACCTGCGCACGGTGCAGGCCAACCGCAGCTCGGCCCAGGTGCAGCAGACGCTGCGCGCGCGGCTCTACGACCGCATCGTGTCGCTGGGGCCGGCCTGGTTCGCCAACCAGCGCACCGGCGGCGTGATGCTGACGGTGGTGGACGGCGTGGAGCAGCTGCAGACCTTCTTCGGCCAGTACCTGCCGCAGGTCGCCATCGCGGCGGCCGCGCCGTTCGCGATCTTCGCCGTCATCGCCTTCTGGGACGTGCCGACCGCGCTGGTGTTCCTGGTGGCTGCCCTGTTCGCGCTGTTCGGGCCGATGGCCGTGCACATGCTCGACCGCCGCGCCAGCCTGGCGCGCACCCGCTCGCTGAACGAATTCGGCGAGGAATTCCTGGACGCCGTCCAGGGCCTGCCGACGCTCAAGTCGTACGGCCAGGGCAAGACCTGGGGCGAGCGCCTGGCCGCGCGCGCCCGGGCGCTGTCCGACAACACCTTCTGGGTGCTGTCGGTCAGCCTGCTGACGCGCGGCATCAGCGACCTGGGCGTGGCGCTGGGCGCCGCGCTGGCGCTGACGGTCGGCGCCTGGCGCGTGGCCGCCGGCGACATGAGCGTCGAAGCGCTGCTGATCGTGCTGATGGCCGGCACCGAGATCTTCCGCCCGCTGCGCGACCTGCGCTCGGTGCTGCACCGGGGCATGCTGGGCCAGTCGGCCGCCGTCAGCATCCATGCGCTGATGGACGCGCAGCCGCTGACCGCCGCCCCCGCCGCGCAGGCGGGCGCCGCGCCGGCGCGGCTCGATCCGACCATCGAGTTCGACGCGGTGGCGTTCTCGTATTCGCCGCAGCGGCCCGCGCACCAGGGCCTGTCGTTCCGCATCGCCGCCGGCGAGCGCGTCGGCATCGTCGGCCCCAGCGGCGCCGGCAAGTCCACCATCGTGCGCCTGCTGCTGCGCGAATGCGTGCCGCAGGCCGGCGCCATCCGCGTCGGCGGCCACGACGTCAACCAGCTCGACACGCAGACGCTGCTGGGCCAGATGGCCCTGGTCAGCCAGGACATCACGCTGTTCCACGGCACCATCGACGAGAACCTGCGCCTGGGCCGGCCCGACGCCAGCCACGAACAGGTGCGCGCCGCCGCCCGCGCCGCCAACATCGACGACTTCATCATGGCGCTGCCGCAGGGCTACGCCACCCGCATCGGCGAGCGCGGCCTGCAACTGTCGGGCGGCCAGCGCCAGCGCGTGGCGATCGCCCGCGCGCTGCTGCGCGACGCGCCCATCCTGATCCTGGACGAGGCGCTGTCGTCGGTCGACACCGAGAACGAGGCCTTGATCCAGCAGGCGCTGGACCGCCTGATGGCCGGCCGCACCACGCTGATCCTGGCGCACCGCCTGGCCAGCGTGATCGGCGCCGACCGCTGCCTGGTGCTGGACCAGGGCCGCGTGGTCGAGCAGGGCCCGCATGATGAACTGATGCGCCAGCACGGCCTGTACTACCGCCTGATGCACGAACAGGCCCTGGCGCTGAGCGCGCCGGCAGCTCCGGTCCCCGCCGCCACGGCGCGCGACACCACGCCCGCCGCGCACGCCAATGACGATGAGTCCGGCGGCCAAGGCCCCGCGCTGCGCTCGCTGGACGTCGATGCCGACCAGGTCGGCTGGCGCGCCACGCTGGCCACGCTGCTGTCGGTGGTGCGCCCCTGGCGCGGCACCCTGATCGCCACCATCCTGCTGGGCGTGGCGCGCGTGGCCGCCTTCATCGGCGTCGGCGTGCTGAGCGCGCTGGTGGTGGCCGCCATCCGCGACGGCCGCGACACCTCCGCGCTGATCATCGGCCTCTTGATCGCCGCGCCGCTGGCCGCGCTGTTCCACTGGCTCGAATCGTGGCTGGCGCACGCCATGGCCTACCAGCTGCTGGCCGACATGCGCGTCAAGCTCTACGACAAGCTGGAACGGCTGGCGCCCGCCTATCTGCTGCAACGCCGCTCGGGCGACCTGGTGGCGCTGGCGACGCAGGACGTGGAGATGGTGGAGTACTTCTACGCCCACACCATCGCCCCGGCCATCGTGTCGGTGCTGGTGCCGCTGTCGGTGCTGGGCTTCCTGGCGTTCTACAGCTGGCCGGTGGCGCTGGCGCTGCTGCCGTTCCTGGCCTATGCGCTGGTGTCGCCGGTGCGCGGCCGCCGCAAGGTCGACGCGCTCGGCGACCGCGCCCGCCACGCCCTGGGCGAGATGAGCGCCCACACCACCGACACCATCCAGGGCCTGGCCGACCTGACTGCGTTCCAGGCCACCGGCCGCCGCCGCGAGGAATTCCTCAAGGTCGCCGACCAGTACCGCGTGCGCCGCCTGGACATCCTGCGCGACCTGTCGCGCCAGACCGCCTGGTTCGAGACCGCGATGGGCCTGGGCGGCCTGGCCGTGGCCGTGGTCGGCGCGCTGCAGGTGTCGGCCGGCGCGCTGTCGGCCAGCATGCTGCCGCTGCTGGTGCTGATCGCGCTGGCGACCTTTCTGCCGGTGTCGGAGATCTCGCAGGTCAGCCGCCAGCTGGCCGACACCATCGCCGCCACCCGCCGCCTGCACGTGGTCAACAACGAACCCGAGCCGGTCACCGACGGCCCGCTGCCGCCGCCGGCGGCGCCGCACGGCCTGTCGCTGGCGTTCGACCACGTGTATTTCACCTATCCCGGCAAGAGCCAGGACACGCTGCGCGACCTGAGCTTCACCGTGCCGGCCGGCGCCACCGTGGCCGTGGTCGGCGCCTCGGGCGCGGGCAAGAGCACCGTGGCCAGCCTGCTGCTGCGCTTCTGGGATCCGCGCCAGGGCGCGGTCAAGCTCGACGGCGTGGACGTGCGCCAGCTGCGGCTGGACGGCCTGCGCGAACGCGTCGCGCTGGTGACGCAGGACACTTATCTGTTCAACGACACGCTCGAAGGCAACATCCGCCTGGCGCGCCCCGACGCCAGCCGCGAGGAACTGGCGCTGGCGCTGGAACAGGCCGCGCTGAGCGATTTCGTGCGCAGCCTGCCCGACGGCCTGGCCACGCGCGTCGGCGAACGCGGCATGCAGTTGTCGGGCGGCCAGCGCCAGCGCATCTCGATCGCGCGCGCCTTCCTGAAGAACGCGCCGGTGCTGATCCTGGACGAAGCCACCTCGCACCTGGACACCCTGTCGGAGATGCAGGTGCGCGGCGCGCTGGACGTGCTGATGCGGCACCGGACCACGCTGGTGATCGCGCACCGCCTGGCCACCATCCGCGACGCCGACCTGATCCTGGTGCTGGACAACGGCGCCCTGGCCGAGGCCGGCACCCACGACCAGCTGCTGCGCAAGCAGGGCGCGTACGCCCGGCTTGCCAGCCACCAGGGCGCGCGCGACCTTACCGCCGGTAGCGCAACGTCTCTTCCGACGTAGCGTTGCGCCGCACCTCGTCCGCCGTGAACCACACCCGCTTGCTGCCGAAAGTGTTGTACAGGTCGAACTGGTCGCGGGTGTGCGGCGACGGCGTGCCGTCCGGGGCGACGAAGCCGCTCTGCCCCGGCGCCACCACGTCCACCGCCCGCACCGACTTGCCGTCGAACACCGTCATGTTGTTCTCGGTGCCGCGGTTCTGCGTGGCCGGATAGCTCAACACCGCCTTGGCGTCGGCCTGCGGCACGCCCAGGAAGTTCTTGGGCGCGAACACCATCGGCGGCGCCGGGATCTTCCACGCGGCCGGATCCTGCCCATAGGCCTGGCGCAGCGCAGCCAGCGCATCGTCCAGCGCCGCCAGGATGACGTCATCGGCGCGCGCGCCATTGAAGAAGTCATAGCGCTGCGGCACGCCGGCCTCGGGGCCGGCCAGGGCGTTGAACAGCACCTTGACACCGGCGGTCAGGTTGAGGGAACCGGTGGCCGGCGCCTGCGGCGTCGGGTAGCCGGTGGCGCTGTACCACTTGAAGAAGTCGGCCGGCATCTCGTCGGCCAGCGTGCGCTTGAGCATGGCGCGCAGCCAGGCGTCCATCACCGCCGGACCGGCGTTGTCGAAGTAGCCCGGCTCGCGCTCGCTGGTCGCCATGCCGTCCCACGCCGCCAGCCCCGCCACCAGCCGCGCGCGCGGATCGTCGGCCGGCAGCCCTTGCACCGCGCGCTGCAGGAACGGCAGGAAATGGCGGCGGTTGACGTCGGCGTAGCTGGTGGTGCGGATCAGGTCCCACATCTGCTGCGCGCTGACCTTGCCGCCGTTGGCGGTCATGGCCTTCAGGCGCGTCTCGATCTCGGCGTAGCGGTCGGCATGGCCCCAGACGATGGCGAACAGGTCGGTGGACGGATAGCCGCGCATCGGCTGGTTGTTCCAGTTGGCGATGAAGCCCTGGCGCGGGTTGTAGACCTGCGGATTGGTCGAGAACGGCAGCAGGCCCTGCCAGTCCATCTCGCCCGTGCCCGGCACCGGCAGGCGCGGGTCGTGGCCCGGGCGGCGCTTGGGATAGAAGCCGGTATGGGCGTAGCCGATGTTGCCGCGGTCGTCGGCGTAGTACCAGTTGATGGTCAGCGCGTGGCGCGCCGCCTGCGCCTTCCATTGTTCCCAGTTGGCCGACTGCGTCTTGCGGGTCCAGGCCATCAGCGATTGCAGTTCAAAGCCTTCCCAGGCGCGCGCCTTGGCGTAGGCCACGTGCTGCGCGTCGTCGAACTTGACGATCAGGCCGTGCACGCTGCGGTAGACGTCCAGCGCCACCGGCGCGGCGTCCTTCACCAGGATCAGGTCGGTGCGCTTTTCCAGCGTCTTCCATTCGCCGTCGTGGAAATAGCGGCTGCGGTCGGCCGGATCCAGCTTTTCCGCGAAGATGTCGACGTCATCGCCGAAGCCGGCGGTCGAGCCCCAGGCCACATGCGCGTTGTGGCCGAACAGGATGCCGGGATAGGCGAACGGCGTGTTGCCGACCACGTCGAAGCCGGCGCCGTGCAGGCCGATGCCGTAGGTGTAGGCCGGGTTCCACCAGCCGAACTGCGGACCGTTCAGCAGGATCGAACGGGCGTCCTTGGCATGGTCGCGGCCCACGATCCACATGTTGCTGGTGGTCGGGAAGCCGGCGATGCCCGGCTGGCCCGATTGCGCGTACTGCTCGGCCAGCCGCGCCCGCAGCGCCGCTGGCGCGCCGTCGACCACGCCGCGGGTGGCCGGGTCGCGCACCACGCGCTCGAGCATCGGTGGCGTGCCGTCATAGCGCGGCAGCGCATAGGCCAGCTTGTCCGCGCCTTCCGGCTGGAATACCGCCGGCTGGTAGCTGCCCTCTTCGGGCGGCACCGTGGTCGGCGCGCGGCTGTCGGTCAGCCAGCGCAGCTGGTTGAAAATGCGCATGGCCTCGGCGTCGCCGTGCCGGTCCTTCAGCGCCGTCAGCAGCGCCAGGTTGTCGATCTCGCTGTTCGCGTCCGAGAAGCGGTTGGCCATGGTGCCGATGAAAATCATCGCCACGTCGTAGGCGGTCCAGTCGGCCGGCGCGAAGCCCAGGTCGTTGAACTCCTTGGGCATCAACGCGCCGGGCTGGGCCCGCACCCGCGCCAGCCAGGCGTTCATGCCGGCCGCGTAGCCGTCCAGCACCTGGCGGTCCGAGGCCGGCAACGCCGCCAATTGGCGCTGGATGCGCTCGGGCGAGAAATTGGCGCGGATCGACTTGTCGAACCCCACCATCGATGCGCCCAGCACCTCGGCCACCCGGCCCTGGGTGCTGCGGCGCGCCATCTCCATCTGGAACAGCCGGTCCTGCGCCACCGCGTAGCCGTAGCCGTAGAAGATGCCGTACACCGTGTCCGCATAGACGTGCGGCATGCCATAGGCATCGCGCCGGATCGTGACCTTGCCATCGGCGCCCTGCGGCCGCGCCGCGACCGCCTCGGCGGCCTGTCCGGCGGCTGTCGCCGCGGGTTGCGCCACGGCCTGCGCCGCCATCGCGGGCAGGCACGAACTGGCCGCCAACAGGGCGGCCGACAACACATGCTGCTTCATTGAATCTGTCTCCGTATCGAATGGGACCGCGCCGCGAGCCTGCCGCGGGCGATGGCGGCGCCTCTGCCGGGCACCGTCCGCGGACCATGATACGGACGCCCAATCTATAATTCCAATGCATTTAATTCATATGATTCATGCGGTTGGAACATGGACTTCCAGAAACTCAAGCACCTGCTCGCCGTGATCGAACACGGCACCTTTTCGCGCGCCGCCGACAAGGTCAACCTGTCGCAGCCCGCGCTCAGCCGCAGCATCCAGGCGCTGGAAACCGAACTCGGCCTGCCGCTGCTGGACCGTGGCACCCGCCAGGTGCGCCTGACGCCCTACGGCGCCTGCGTGGCCGAGCGCGCGCGCCGCATGCGCTATGAAGAAGCCGAACTGCGGCGCGAGCTCAAGACCCTGGCCGGCGGCGAGTCGGGCGCCCTGTCTATCGGACTGAGTCCCACCCCCGCCTCGCTGCTGCTGACGCCCTTCCTGGCCCACATGGCCACCCGCCATCCGCAGGTGCGCGTGGCCGCCGAGCTCGGCGCCACCGCCGCCCTGCTCGAGCAGTTGCGCGCCGAACGCATCGACGCCATGGTCTGCGACGCCCGCATGCTCTACGGCGCCGCCGAAATCGACACCCGCCCCCTCGCCCCCCTGCGCGCCGGCATGGTCTGCCGCCAGGGCCACCCCATCCTGGCCCACCGCCGCCCCAACATCGACCACATCCGCCAGTACCCCGTCGCCTCCAGCACCCTCAGCCCCGAGGTCGCCCTGCGCCTGGCCGAAACCCTCGGCCCCGCCGGCGCCCCCGAACAGATGGTCACCGTGCGCTGCGAAAACCTCGACCCCCTGGTCCACCTGGCCCTCACCACCGACACCCTGCTGCTGGGCGTCATCTGCGTCACCCGCCACGAACAACAAGCCGGCCGCCTGGTCGAAGTCCCCCTGCCCCCCGACCCGCAACGCCAGGGCCACTACGTCCTCGCCCGCCTGGCAGGCCGCAGCCCGCTGAAGGCGCAGGACGCGCTCTACACCTTCACCCAGCAATGCTGGAACGACTTCGCCGCGTTCCAGCCAAAACAACCGCCGCCAGCAAGGCCCAAGAAGGGAACGCAAACGCCACCGCCCCGCCAAAAACCCTGAGCCAAGCCAGCCCCGTCGGCGCCAGCGACAACACGACAGCAGACCCCAAAACACCGACGGCAAGCCCCGACACAAGACCGCAACGCCCCGACGCCCCAAGAGCCCGCCGCCCAAAAAGGCCGCCCGCGCGGCCGACTTGGGCGCCCCCGCAAGACCTTCCGCGACAGCACCCCGCCCAGAAAAACCCAAGCACACCCCCCGCCCCGACGGCACGCGCCAAGGCAACACGCGAGCCCGTCGCGGCGGCGGTGGCGCGCGCGGGGCGTCGATGCGCCCGAGGGAATCCGAAGGCAGCCGCCGGCAGGCGGCAACGAGATTCTATGGTCCGGATCAAGCTGTTTTCAGGTTCAACCTCCCGGGATCGA
>ERZ1739169.113-NODE-113-length-23448-cov-17.544180_pt1 | contig 23448 bp, 16 predicted proteins | sample MGYA00581756_ERZ1739169 | MGnify/ENA primary metagenome ERZ1739169 (study PRJEB40789, sample SAMEA7425667) | Salamandra salamandra | biome: salamander skin | place: Germany | collected 2020-03 | study: cvxcv | reverse complement strand
CGCCGCCCGCGCCGCCGACGCGCCGGCCCGACCGGGCCCGGCCGCCGTCCGCTACGACATCCCGGCCGGCTCGCTCGACCAGGTGCTCAACGCCTACGCCCAGCAAGCCGGCGTGATGCTCACCATCGACGGCGCGCTCACCGCCGGGCTGCGCAGCCCCGGCCTGCGCGGCGCCTACGGGCCGCGCGACGGATTCGCCGCCATCCTGGCCGGCAGCGGCCTGGCGGCGCAGCAACAGGGCGGCGGCTACGTGCTGCGCCGGCTGCCGGCCACCGGCGTCGCCACGCTGGAACCGGTGACGGTCAGTGCCGGCGGCATCGCGCCCGACAGCTACGTGGCCGAGGCCAGCCGCGCCGGCACCAAGACCGACACGCCGATCCTGGAAGTGCCGCAGTCGATCTCGGTGGTGACGCGCGCGCAGATGGAAGCGCAGAACGCGCAGAGCGTGACCGAGGTGCTGCGCTACGTGCCCGGCGTGGCGGTCGAGACCTACGGCGTCGACCCCAAGGGCTTCGACTGGGTCATGCTGCGCGGCTTCAACGCCCAGGCCACCAGCGACTACAAGGACGGCCTGCGCCAGATCACCTCGGGCTACACCCTGTTCCGCAGCGAGCCGTACGCGCTCGAACGCATCGAGGTGCTGCGCGGCCCGTCGTCGGTGCTGTATGGCCAGGGCGACGCCGGCGGCGTCATCAACCGCGTCAGCAAGCTGCCGTCGGCCACGCCGCAATACGAGGCCGAGCTGGAATACGGCAGCTTCCAGCGCAAGCAGGCCGCGGTCGACCTGACCGGCCCGGCCACCGCGGACGGCACGCTGCTGTACCGCGTGATCGGCGTGGCGCGCGACGCCAACACCCAGTTCACCTACCCCAACGGCGACCGCATCGCCGACGACCGCCTGTTCCTGGCGCCGTCGCTGACCTGGGCGCCGTCGGCCGCCACCCGCTTCACGCTGCAGACCGAGTACCTGCACGACCGCTCCGGCGGCACCATCGGCACCGTCACCATCAACGGCAAGCCCACCAACCTGCGCAACGGCGATCCGGACTTCAACCGCTACACGCAGAAGCAGAAGACCATCGGCTACCTGTTCGAGCACCGCTTCAACGACACGTTGCAGGTGCGCCAGAACCTGCGCTACGGGCAGGTCGACGCACTGCTGGACAACATCCTGCTGTCGGGCATCGGCCCGGCCGGCCTGACCCGCACCGCGCGCCGCTACGACGAAAGCATGACCGCGCTGGCGCTGGACAACCAGGCGCAGCTGGATTTCCACACCGGCCCGCTGGCCCACACGCTGCTGCTGGGGCTGGACTTCAACCGCAGCAGCGCCGACGTCTCGCGCACCTACGGCCCCGCCCCCAGCCTCAATCCCTACAACCCGGTGTATGGCGTGTACGTGCCCACGCCCACCACGCCGATGGCCAACTACCTGGAAACGACCCACCAGACCGGCCTCTACCTGCAGGACCAGGTGCGCTTGGCCGAACGCTGGGTGCTGACGCTGGGCGGCCGCTACGACTGGTACCGGCAGAAGAACGAGAACCGCCTGCTCAACAGCACCAGCGACCAGGACGGCTCGCGCTTCAGCGGCCGCGCCGGCCTGAACTACGTCATGCCCAACGGCCTGGCGCCCTACGTCAGCTACGCGCAGTCGTTCCTGCCCAACACCGGCGTGACCGCGCCGGCCAATGGCAGCGCCGCCTTCGCCCCGTCGCGCGGCCGCCAGTGGGAAGGCGGCATCAAGTTCCAGCCGCCGGGCTCGAACGCGCTGTACACGCTGGCGCTGTTCGACATCAAGAAGAGCAACGTGCTGACCAACGACCTGCAGAATCCGGGCTTCCAGGTGGCTTCGGGAGAAGTGCAGTCGCGCGGGGTGGAGCTGGAGGGCAAGTTCAGCCTGGGCGACGGCTGGGACTTCACCGGCTCGTACACCTATGTGCGCGCCCGCATCAGCCGCGCCAACGACGCCACCCAGGGCAACCGGCCGGCGCTGGTGCCCGAGCACAGCGCCTCGGGCTGGCTCAACTACACCGTGCGCAACGCCGCGCTGGCCGGCCTGAGCCTGGGCGTGGGCGCGCGCTATGTGGGATCGACCTACGGCGACAACGCCAACACGCTCAAGATCGACAGCCACACGCTGATCGACGCCGGCGTGTCGTACGCGGTGGACAAGCACCTGACGCTGTCGGTCAGCGCCACCAACCTGTTCGACAAGGATTACCTGGCGACGTGCTCGGACCTGACCGATTGCTACCCGGGCAGCCGGCGCAGCGTGATCGGGCGGGTGAAGTACCGGTTCTGAAGACGGCCGCGCATGAAAAAAGCCCCACCGTTTCCGGTGGGGCTTTTTGCGTCAGGCCGCCAAGAATGGCCGCCTCGCCGCCGGGCCGCCCCTCGGGGGGCAGCAAGCGCGAAGCGCGCCGCGTGGGGGCGCTTCCTATTTCAGCCAGGCGCGCGCGTTGCGGAAGATGCGCATCCACGGGCTGAACTGACCGCCGCTGTCGGCGTTGCCCCACTTCTCGGGGGCCCACGACATCATGACGTTGCGGGTCACGCGTTCCGGGTGCGGCATCATCACGGTGAAGCGGCCGTCGGCGGTGGTGACGGACGTCAGGCCGCCCGGGCTGCCGTTCGGGTTGAACGGATAGGCCTCGGTGGCGTTGCCGCGGCTGTCGATGTAGCGCGCCGCCGCCAGCACGCGGCCGGCGTCGCCCTGCTGCGAGAAGTCGGCGAAGCCTTCGCCGTGCGCCACCGCGACCGGGATGCGGGCGCCTTCCATGCCGGCAAAGAAGATCGACGGCGACTTGGCCAGCTCGACCATCGACAGGCGCGCCTCGTACTTCTCGGACAGGTTGCGGGTGAAGCGCGGCCAGTGCTCGGCGCCCGGGATCATCGGCGCCAGCGCGGCCATCATCTGGCAGCCGTTGCACACGCCCAGCGCGAAGGTGTCGGGGCGGGCGAAATACGCCGCGAACTGATCCGACAGCTTGCTGTTGAAGCGGATGGTGCGGGCCCAGCCCTCGCCGGCGCCCAGCACGTCGCCGTAGCTGAAGCCGCCCACGGCCACCAGGCCCTGCACCTGCGCCAGGTCGACACGGCCCGACAGCAGGTCGGTCATGTGCACGTCGACCGCGTCAAAGCCGGCGGTGTCGAAGGCCCAGCCCATTTCCACCTGGCTGTTGCAGCCCTGCTCGCGCAGGATCGCCACGCGCGGGCGCTTGCCGCTGTTGATGAACGGCGCGGCCACGTCTTCCTGCGGGTCGAAGGCCACGTTGGGGCTCATGCCCGGATCCTGCGTGTCGTTCCAGACGTCCAGCTCGGCCTGGGCGCAGGCCGGGTTGTCGCGGCGCGCCATGATGCGGTAGGAGACTTCGCTCCAGGCGCGGCCGAGGTCGGCGCGCGGCTGGCCCCAGACCTTCTTGCCGTCGCGATAGAACTCGACCTCGTCGCCGCCGTTCAGGCCGCCGATGACGTGCGAGTGGGCCGACAGGCCGGCGCCGCGCAGCACCTGCATGACGGCGTCGCGCTGGGCGGCCGGCACCTGGATGACGGCGCCGGCTTCCTCGGCGAACAGCGCCTTGAGCGTCAGTTCGTCGCGCTGCACCGCCACCTGTTCCGGACGGATCTTGTAGTCGCCCCAATCGGCCGATTGCGGGTCGAAGGTCAGCATGTCGAGGTTGACCGAGATGCCGGTGCGGCCGGCGAAGGCCATTTCGACCAGCGTGGCGAACAGGCCGCCGTCGGAGCGGTCGTGGTAGGCCAGGATGGTGCCGGCCTCGGCCAGGGTGCGGATGGTGATGAAGAAGGCGCGCAGGGCTTCCGGCGAATCGATGTCCGGCACGGTCTCGCCGACCTGGTTGTAGGTCTGCGCCAGGATCGAGCCGCCCATGCGGTGCAGGCCGCGGCCCAGGTCGATCAGGATCAGCACGCTGTCGCCGGCGTCGGTGCGCAGCTGCGGCGTGAGGCTGGCGCGCACGTCGCCGACCGGCGCGAAGGCCGTGACGATCAGCGACACCGGCGCCACCACCTGGCGCTGCTCGCCGTCCTGTTCCCAGGAGGTCTTCATGGACAGCGAATCCTTGCCCACCGGGATCGACAGGCCGGCGGCCTGGCACAGCTCGCTGACGGCCGACACGGTGTCGTACAGCGCGGCGTCCTGGCCGTCGACGCCGCAGGCGGCCATCCAGTTGGCGGACAGCTTGATGTCTTCCAGGCGCGCCACGTCGGCGGCGGCCAGGTTGGTCAGGGCCTCGGCCACGGCCATGCGGCCGGAGGCCGGCGCGTTCAGCATGGCAATGGGGGTGCGTTCGCCCATGGCCATGGCTTCGCCGCGGAAGCCCTGGTAGTCAGCCAGGGTGACGGCGCAGTCGGCCACCGGCACCTGCCACGGGCCGACCATCTGGTCGCGGCTGGAGAGGCCGCCGACGGTGCGGTCGCCGATGGTGATGAGGAACGATTTGTCGGCCACCGTGGGGTGGCGCAGCACGCGGTACGCGGCTTCGGTCAGGTCGATGCCGGCCAGGTCGAGCGGCTCGGACACGCCCGGCAGGCGGCGCACGTCGCGCGTCATGCGCGGCGGCTTGCCCAGGATGACGTCGATCGGCACGTCGACCGGACGCACCTCGGCCTCGCCCTGCGGACGGATCGTGTCCAGGCCCGGCAGGCCCTCGCCGTCGACCACGCGCAGCTGGCGCTCTTCGGTGGCCACGCCGACCACCGCGTAGGGGCAGCGTTCGCGGCGGGCGATGGCGTCGAAGCGTTCCAGGTCCTTGGGCAGGATCGACAGAACGTAGCGTTCCTGCGATTCATTGCTCCAGATCTCGGCGGGCGACAGGCCGGATTCTTCCAGCGGCACGCGCTTCAGATCGAAGATGGCGCCGCGGCCGGCGTCGTTGACCAGCTCCGGGAAGGCGTTGGACAGGCCGCCCGCGCCGACGTCATGGATGGCGATGATGGGGTTGTTCTCGGCCTGCTGCCAGCAGCGGTCGATGACCTCCTGGGCGCGGCGTTCCAGTTCGGGGTTGCCGCGCTGGACCGAGTCGAAATCGAGTTCGGCCGAGTTGCTGCCCATGCTGATGCTGGAGGCGGCGCCGCCGCCCATGCCGATGCGGAAACCCGGGCCGCCCAGCTGGATCAGCAGCGCGCCGGGGGGAATCACGTCCTTGTGCGTCAGGCCGGCGTCGATGCTGCCCAGGCCGCCCGCGATCATGATGGGCTTGTGGTAGCCCCAGCGGGTGCCGCCGGCGGTCTGCTCGAACGAACGGAAATAGCCCAGCAGGTTGGGACGGCCGAATTCGTTGTTGAAGGCGGCGCCGCCGATGGGGCCGTCGATCATGATGGACAGCGGCGTGGCGATGCGGTCCGGCAGGCCGTGGTGGTCGGCTTCCCAGGGCTGCGTGGCGTCGTCGAAGCGCAGGTGCGAGACGGTGAAGCCGGTCAGGCCGGCCTTGGGCTTGGAGCCGCGGCCGGTGGCGCCTTCGTCGCGGATTTCGCCGCCGGCGCCGGTCGAGGCGCCGGGGAACGGCGCGATCGCGGTCGGGTGGTTGTGCGTCTCGACCTTCATCAAGGTGTGCACGGTGGTGTCGCGGCGGATGTACTTGGCGCCGTCGACGCCCTCACCGGTCACGCCCGGCACGCCGGCCTGGAAGCGCTGCGCCGGGCCGCCGGCCATGATGGCGGCGTTGTCCGAGTAGGCGACCACGGTGCCTTCCGGCTGCGCCTTGTGGGTGGCGCGGATCATGCCGAACAGCGTGTTGGGCTGCTCCTGGCCGTCGATCACCCACTGGGCGTTGAAGATCTTGTGGCGGCAGTGTTCGCTGTTGGCCTGCGCGAACATCATCAGTTCGACGTCGGTGGGATCGCGGCCCAGGTCGCTGAACGACTTGGCCAGGTATTCGATCTCGTCGTCCGACAGGGCCAGGCCCAGGCTGATATTGGCCTCGACCAGGGCGGCGGCGCCGCGCGCCTGCACGTCGACCGTGCGCATCGGCTTGCCGGCCAGCGGCTGGAACAGCGCCTGGCCGTCGAAGCCGGCGTCGACCACGGTTTCGGTCATGCGGTCGTGCAGGCAGTCGGCCGCGCGCGCCAGCATGTCGGCGTCGAACGACTTGGCGCCCAGCAGGCCGCGTTCCGGGGTGATGACGTAGCGCACGCCGCGTTCGATGCGGTGCACGGCCGACAGGCCACAGTTGTGGGCGATGTCGGTGGCCTTGCTGGCCCACGGCGAGATCGTGCCCAGGCGCGGGATCACCAGCAGCGCCAGGCTCTTGGCCGGCGCCTCGCCGGTGGCGGGGGTGCCGTAGTCCAGCAATTGGGTCAGGTGCTGCTGCTGCTCGGCCGTCAGGGCGGCGTCGGTGCTGACGAAGTGCTCGTAGCGGGCGGAAATGTCGGCCACCGGCAGGCCGGCTTCCTTCAATTGCGCCAGCAGGCGGTCACGACGAAAGGAGGACAGGACGGAGGAACCAGGCAGATGCTGAACAAGGGACACGATGCGGGCGCCGTATAAGGAGGGAAGCAAAACGAGGATTTTACCCCGCTTGGCGGGTTTTCCCGGACGGAAGCACACCCGCGTCCCGATCTGGCCCGAATTCGTCCTGCTTCGGTCATTGTTACAAAAGAATTCCGCGACGCAACGACCGACCTGCTGCACAGCAATATGGCGCTTAAATCCCTGCCGCCGTCGCGGGTTATGAGCCGTGAAGACCGGGCCCGCGAGGCCGACGTATTGCGACGCACCATGTTGCACCCATACCGCAGCGCGGGAAAACACGAACACCCACCCTCTTGCCCCGACGGTAGGATGCAGCGACCCCATACCTGGAACGCGCCCCGCCGCGCTGGCCATCGCCTCACATGTCACGCCCCGAAGCCCCCGTCGAGCCTGTCGAACCGATCATCCCCGCCGAAACAGATCCCGCCGTGAAAGTGCCGCTGGCCATCGAGGACTGGCTGGCCGTGATCCTGCTGGCGGCCTTGGCGCTGATTACCTTCCTGAACGTGCTGGTGCGCTACTTCACCGACCAGTCGTTCGCGTGGACCGAGGAGATCTCGGTGTTCCTGCTGATCGTGCTGACCATGGCCGGCGGCAGCGTCGCCTTCGTGCGCAACCATCACATCCGCATCGAGATCCTGGCCGACAACGGTTCGCCGCGGCGCCAGCGCATCATGGCGCTGATCTCCAACACCTGCGTGCTGGCGTTCTTCGTGCTGCTGACGGTGCTATCGGTCAAGCTGGTGGCCGACGAGTACATCTATGAAGAAACCTCGCCCGCCATCGGCGTGCCGACCTGGTGGTATTCGATCTGGCTGCCGGTGATGGCCGCGGCCATCTCGCTGCGCACGCTGGGCACGCTGCGGCGCCTGTGGAAAGCGCCGCTGCCCAAGGCCGACGGAGGCCAGGCATGATCGCCGGCATCCTGTTCGCGGTCTTCATCGCGCTGATGCTGATCGGCGTGCCGGTCGGCGTGGCGCTGGGCATCGGCGGCACCGTGGCCATCGTGCTGTCCAACCTGGACACGCCCTGGTATGGCCTGTTGACCGTGCCGCAGAACTTCTACGCCGGGCTGGCCAAGTATCCGCTGCTGGCGATTCCGATGTTCGTGCTGGTCGGTTCCATCTTCGATCGTTCCGGCGTGGCCAAGCGGCTGGTGGATTTCGCCATCGCCATCGTCGGGCGCGGCCCGGGCATGCTGCCGCTGGTGTCGATCGCCGTGGCCATGTTCCTGGGCGGCATCTCGGGCTCCGGCCCGGCCTGCGCCGCGGCCGTGGGCGCGGTGATGATCACGGCCATGTCGCGCGCCGGCTACCCGGGCCCGTTCTCGGCGTCGGTGGTGGCGGCGGGCGCGGCCACCGACATCCTGATTCCGCCCTCGGTGGCCTTCATCATCTATTCGGTGCTGGTGCCCGAGGCTTCGGTGCCGGCGCTGTTCGCCGCCGGCATGGTGCCCGGCATCCTGGCCGGTCTGGCGCTGATCGTGCCGGCCGTGTGGCTGTCGCGCAAGCACAAGATGGGCATGCTGGAAGCGCACCTGCCGCGTCCGCCGTTCTGGAAGAGCCTGCGCGAGGCCTCGTGGGGCCTGGCCGCGCCGGTGCTGATCCTGGGCGGCATGCGCATGGGCTGGTTCACGCCCACCGAGGCGGCCGTGGTGGCGGTGTTCTACGGCCTGTTCGTGGGCATGTGCATCCACCGCACCATCAAGCTGCGCGACCTGTACGTGATCCTGCGCGAGGCGGCCGAGCTGTCGGCCGTGATCATGCTGGTGGTGACGCTGGCCGGCATCTTCGCCTGGGCCCTGTCCACGCTCAGCGTGATCGACCCGATCACCCACGCCATCGTCAATTCCGGGCTGGGCGAATGGGGCGTGCTGGCGCTGCTGATTTTGCTGCTGATGACCGTCGGCATGTTCCTGGACGGCATCTCCATCTTCCTGATCTTCGTGCCGCTGCTGATGCCGATCGCCAAGGCCTACAACTGGGACCCGGTGTGGTTCGGCGTGATCCTGACGCTGAAGGTGGCGCTGGGCCAGTTCACCCCGCCGCTGGCGGTCAACCTGATGGTGTCGTGCCGCATCGCGCGCGTGCCGATGGAATCGACCGTGCGCTGGGTGGTGTGGCTGCTGGGCGCGATGTTCCTGGTGCTGGTGGCGGTGCTGGTGTTCCCGCAGCTGGCGCTGTGGCTGCCGCGCAAGCTGGGCTATTGAGGGAACCGGACGCAACCCGCCCGGCATGCATTCATGACAACAACAGACAGACCCGCAAAGAGAGGAGACGCAACATGAATTTCCGCAAGCTGATCGGCGCCACCCTGTGCGCCGCCGCCGTGGTTGGCCTGCCCGCCGCGGCGCAGGCGCAGAACTACAAGCCCGAATACAAGCTCTCCATCGTCGTCGGCACCACCTTCCCGTGGGGCCAGGGCGCCGAGATCTGGTCGAACCTGGTGCGCGAGCGCACGCAGGGCCGCATCAACATCAAGGTCTACCCCGGCACCTCGCTGGTGCAGGGCGACCAGACCCGCGAATTCACCGCCATCCGCCAGGGCGTGATCGACATGGCCGTCGGCTCGACCATCAACTGGTCGCCGCAGATCAAGCAGCTCAACCTGTTCTCGCTGCCCTTCCTGATGCCCGACTACGCCGCCATCGACGCGCTGGTGCAGGGCGACGTGGGCAAGGAGATGTTCAAGCTGATCGAGAAGGCCGGCGTGGTGCCGCTGGCCTGGGGCGAAAACGGCTACCGCCAGCTGAGCAACTCCAAGCGCGAGATCAAGCGGCCCGAGGACATGAAGGGCATGAAGCTGCGCGTGGTCGGCTCGCCGCTGTACATCGACACGTTCACCGCGCTGGGCGCCAACCCGACCCAGATGAGCTGGGCCGACGCCCAGCCGGCGCTGGCCAGCGGCGCGGTCGACGGCCAGGAGAACCCGCTGTCGATCTACACCGGATCCAAGCTCTACACCGTCGGCCAGAAGTACCTGACGCTGTGGAACTACGTGGCCGATCCGCTGATCTTCGTGGTCAACCGCGAAGTCTGGAATTCATGGTCGGAAAAGGACCGCGACATCGTGCGCCAGGCCGCGCTGGACGCCGGCAAGCAGCAGATCGTGATCGCGCGCAAGGGCGTCACGCCGGAAGATCCGTCCTTGCTCAAGGAGATCGAGGGCCACGGCGTCACCGTGACCTCGCTGAGCCCGGCCGAGCATGACGCCTTCGCCAAGGTCACCCAGCCCGTCTACGACAAGTGGAAGAAGCAGATCGGCGAAGACCTGGTCAACCTGGCCGAGAAGTCCATCGCGGCGCGCAAGAAGTAATTCCGCCGACAACGACGGCAAGCCAACCGAACAAGCAGCAAGCCCCAGGGGAACGGCGGCGCAAGCCGCCAACCGAGGCAGGGACGTCAGATCCCGCCCACCAAAGACGGGCGCCGGCCACAAGCCGGCGCCCGTCGCCTTTTCAGCGATCGCTTTTTCAGTGTTTTCTTTTGGGCGTCTTCTTTTGGGCGCTTGCTGGCGCCTCTGTTCCCGGCGCCGCGCCCGCCACTACTGCGGGTAGCGCACTTCCAGGATATCCAGTTCCTCGATCCCGCCCGGCGTGCGCAGCACCACCGTGTCGCCTTCGCGCGCCTTGATCAGCGCCCGCGCCACCGGCGAGATCCAGCTGATCTTGCCGGCCAGCGGCTCGGCCTCATCCACGCCGACGATGGTGACGGTGTGGTCCTCGCCCGCCTTGTCGGAATACAGCACCGTGGCGCCGAAGAAGACCTGGTCGCGGTTGGGCTGGGCGGCCGGATCGACCACTTCGGCGATGTCCAGCCGCTTGGTCAGAAAGCGCATGCGGCGGTCGATCTCGCGCAGGCGCTTCTTGCCATAGAGATAATCGCCGTTCTCGGAACGGTCGCCGTTGGACGCCGCCCACGACACCACCTGCACCACCGACGGCCGCTCCACGTTCATCAGGTGCGTCAGCTCGCCGCGCAGGCGCTCGTAGCCTTCCGGCGTCATGTAGTTCTTGGTGCCGGCCGGCAGGGCCTGGGCCTGCGGCAGGTCGTCGTCGTCCTCGTTGTCGGATTCTTTGACAAATGCTTTGTTCATGGCGGCGGCGCCTCGGGCGCGCAATCAGTTCAAGTCGGTTCAAGGGCGGCGCGGACACGCCGCGCCGGGGCCAGGCGGCGCGGCGCCTAGAACCAGTCGTGCCAGACCGGCTTCAGATCGGACGGCAGGGGCGGCAGGCGGCCCAGGTCCATCCGGCTTTCCTTGGGGCTGTGGAAGTCGGAACCGCGCGAGGCCAGAAAGCCATAGCGCCGCGCCACGTCGGCATATTGCCGCGCCTCTTCCACGGTGTGGCTGCCGGTGTTGACCTCGATGCCCACGCCCCCCAGCTGCAGGAATTCGTCGAACAGCGCGGCGAACTGCAACGGCGTGTATTTGTAGCGCCCCGGGTGCGCGATGACGGCGATGCCGCCCGCGCCGCGGATCCAGCCCACCGCCTCGGCCAGCGTGGCCCATTGCATCGGCACGTGGCCGGGCCGGTCGTCGCCCAGGTGCTTGGTGAAGACCGTCTGCACGTCGGGGCAGTAGCCGGCCTCGACCAGATAACGCGCGAAGTGCGTGCGGCTGATCAATTCCGGATTGCCGGCGAACGGCAGCGCGCCCTCATAGGCGCCGGGCATGCCCATCTCGGCCAGGCGTTCGCCGATGCGACGGGCGCGGTCGGCGCGGCCCGAGCGCGTCTTGCGCAGGCCTTCGACCAGCGCGGTGTTGGACGGGTCGAAACGCAGGCCGACGATGTGCACCGTCAGGCCGGCCCAGGTCACCGAGATCTCGACGCCGGTGGCAAAGCGCATGCCCAGTTCATCGGCCATGGCCGCGGCCTCGGCCAGACCGCCGACTTCGTCGTGGTCGGTCAGGGCCCAGACATCGACGCCGTTGGCGTGCGCGCGCTGCGCCACGTCGCGCGGCGCCAGGGCGCCGTCCGAGACCGTGGAATGGCAATGCAGATCGATGTTGAGCGCGGAAGGTTTCATGCAGCCTATTGTAGAGAAGCCCCGTCCCCCTGGGTAGCGGCGCCGGCCGGCGGCGTCCCCAATATGGCGGACGCGGAGGCGAACGGGCCGCCGCGAGCGGACGCCCGACAGGAACCACGCACGGCGCCCCGCGCGCCGCTTGCGGCCGTCAAGCCAGCAGGAAGTCCGCCACCGCCTTGACCTGGTCATCGGCCATCAGCGTCGGCGCATGGCCGACGCCGGCCACCTCGACCGCCTGGGCGCGCGGATTGCGCTGGCGCATTTCATCGACGGTCGCGCGCGTCAGCAGATCCGACTGCTCGCCGCGCACGATCAGGATCGGGCAGTCCACCGCGTCATACGAGCGCCACAGGATCTGCTCGCCGGCCGCCAGTTCGTCGCCGGTCTGCAGCGCCATCGGCTGCGCCAGCGCCAGGTCGTAGTGCTTGACCCATTGCCCGCCCTGCTCGGGATAGACGAAGCGCGCCAGGTGCTCCCACTGCGCGTCGGTATGCGGCCCGAAGGTCTCGGAATTGGCGCGCATGGCCGCCACCGCCTCGGCGAACGAACCGAACGCGCCCGGCTCGCCCACATACTGCCCGATGCGGCCCAGCGCGCCGGTCTCCAGGCGCGGGCCGACGTCGTTGAGCACCAGCTTCGACAGCCGGATGCCGTCCTGCGGCGGCAACATGCCGGCATGCGGGCGCAGCGGCAGCATGGCCCGCGCGAACGCGGCGGCGCCGGCCAGCCCCAGGCCGATCAACCCGCCCATCGAGGTGCCGACCCACGCCAGCGTGGCGGGCCGCAGCCGCGCCACCAGGGTGGCCATGTCGGACACGTACTGCGGCACGGTATAGAACGCCGGGTTGACCAGCCAGTCCGAGCGGCCGCGGCCGACCACGTCGGGGCACACCACCCGGAACTGCCCCGCCAGGCGCCGGGCCAGCGTATCGAAATCGCGCCCGCTGCGGGTCAGGCCGTGGACGCAGACCAGCACCCGGTCATTGGCCGGATCGCCCCATTCCCAGTAAGCCATGCGGTGCAGGCCCGCCGGGCTGGCGCAGGTGACGAATTCCAAACGGGGTTCCAGGCTCGCATCCAACATCGTTGTGCTCCGAAAAACCGGCGCGCGGCCGCGATGGCGGCGCCGTGCATGGCCGGTATCTTATCGGAAGCGCGCGCCGGCGCCAGGACGCAAGCGCGCCGCGACGCCGGGACGCAAGCGTGCACCGAGCCAGGACGCAGTCACTGGCCTGCGCCGCCGGCAGGCGGCGCCGCTAGGGATGCCGCCGCGCTGCCGGCGCGTCCGCGGGCAGCGCGGCCAGCACCTGGTCCGCCAGGTCCGCCACGCTGGCGCGGGTGTCCAGCGTCAGCACCGGACAGTGCAATTCTCGGATCCATTGCCGGTGCCGCTCGGGCGTGCGGGTGCCTTCGGCGCCGCTGTCGTAGCCGGCCGCCCATTCCAGGAACCGCCGGCTCTTCTCCCGGGCCGCAAGGTCGGTGTCGAGCGCCGCGCCGTAGCGTTCGGCCTCGCGCCGCCGCAGCCGGGCCATGCGCTCGGCCGCCGGCAGCCGCAGGAACACCACCAGCGTGAATTCGGGCACCAGCCCTTCGCCCCAGTTGTAGACCGAGCCGCCGCTGAGCACCCAGTCGTCATGCCCCCGCAGCCGTTCGCGGATGCGGCGCCAGCGTTCCTCCTTGGGATGCTTGTCGGTGAAGGGAGGATCGGTCGGCACCCAGTAGTAGTCGTCCGCTTCCAGGTGGGGCACGTCCAGGCGCTCGCCCAGGACCGCGCCCAGCGTGGTGGCGCCGCAGCCGGATGCGCCGAAAAGATGAATGCGCGTGGCCATGGGACTCCCCTTGAAACGGACGCGACACGGCGGACCGCGGCCCGCCGACAACAGGCAACCAGTGTAGCGGCGTTCCCGCCGCCCGCGACGCGCCCGCAACGCCTTTCGATGGCGGCTGACTGGCCTAGAATGGCGCGTCGCCTCACGGCTTCGGGAACCCCACGCGCCATGCCCGGTGGATACATGCTCAATGGCGGCTACGTCGCCGCCGCCCTGCTCTTCATCGCCGCCCTGTTCGGCGTGCTGATCATCGGCCTGGCCGTCGGCGCGCGGGCCGGCCGCGGCAGCCGCCCGCAACTGGTGCTGGCCTGGCTGCTGGCGCTGCTGCTGGTGCCGCCCTGGCTGCTGACGCTGACCGCCAGCGGCGACATCTTCGGAGTGGTCCTGATTTCCCGCTACGCGCTGGCCCTGCCGGCGCTCGCCGCGCTATGGTGGCTGCGGCGCAGCATCCGCGCCTTCACCGGCCAGCGGCCGGGGCTGGAACGGCTGCCGCGCACACCCTGGCTACTGCTGCTGGCCGCGGTGCTGCTGTACAGCCTCCTGGGTTATTGGTCAGGTCATCGTTACGATTATTCGTTCGATATCAACGACACCATTACTTCCATGGTCTTTATCGTCGCCACGGGCCTGTTGGTGGCAGGATGCACCTGGGCCTTGCGCAGCAGCATACGTTGGTTAAGATTGGCGGGTCCCGGTTCAGTGGCCGAGGTATCCCGGCGCTGACGGCCCGCTGAAATTAGATTGCCTATCGGCCCGATTCAATCATTAAATTGGATTCCATCCGCCGGTCCGGGCGAGAGTTATGCGCTTCGAGCATTGCCAGATCAGTCAGTCCAGAATTGATATGGAGCCACTATGCACCAAAGCAGTCCGACTACTCAGCTAACGCCCTCCCGCCCGGAGGCCGCCCCGCCGCCCGAACCGCCCAAGGTCCTGCAGGACGTACTGGCGCGCGCCGACGTCCAGATCAACGGTTCGCGCCCCTGGGACATCCAGGTTCATGACAAGCACATGTACGAACGCGTCTTCGCCAGCTGGTCGCTGGGGTTGGGCGAGTCCTACATGGACGGCGAATGGGATTGCGAGCAGCTCGACGAACTCTTCACCCGCCTGCTGCGCGCCGACATGGGCTCGGCCGCCCTGGGCTTGGCGCGCGTCAAGCTGATCGCCGAACACCTGCGCCACAAGCTGTTCAACCTGCAATCGCGCAGCCGCGCCTTCGAGGTCGGCGAACAGCACTACGACGCCGGCAACGACGTGTTCGAGGCCATGCTCGACAGCCGCATGATCTACTCCTGCGCCTTCTGGGAACAGGCCGACACGCTGGAAGCCGCGCAGGAAGCCAAGCTCGACATGATCTGCCGCAAGCTGCAGCTCAAGCCCGGCGAGACCCTGCTGGACATCGGCTGCGGCTGGGGCGGACTGGCCAAGTTCGCCGCCGAACGCTACGGCGCCAGGGTCACCGGCGTCACCGTCTCCAAGGAACAGCTGGCGCTGGCCCAGGAACGCGTGCGCGGCCTGCCGGTGGAACTGCTGCTGCAGGACTACCGCGACCTGCAGGGCAGCTTCGACAAGGTGGTGTCGGTCGGCATGTTCGAACACGTCGGCCCCAAGAACTACGACACTTACTTCACCAACGTGCAGCGCCTGATGGCGCCTGGCGGCATCTTCCTGCTGCACACCATCGGCATCGCCTCGACCAGCCAGAGCACCGATCCCTGGATCGACCGCTACGTCTTCCCCAACGGCAAGCTGCCCTCGGCGCGCGAGATCAGCACCGCGGTCGAAGGCCGCTTCATCATCGAGGACTGGCACAACTTCGGCGCCGACTACGACCGCACGCTGATGGCCTGGTGGGACAACTTCCAGCGCGCCTGGCCACGGCTGCAGGAACGCTACGGCACGCGCTTCTACCGCATGTGGCAGTACTACCTGATGTGTTGCGCCGGCTTCTTCCGCTCGCGCGAAGGGCAGCTGTGGCAGGTGATCCTGACGCATCCGCAGCGCCAGGAGATGTACCGCTCGCTGCGTTGACGAGGATATCGGCCGCTGCGCCTCCAACTGGAGCAGCGGCCGATAGCGGGTCAGCAGGGTGAATGAGTCGCGCGCAGTCTTGCCCGCCTCATCGCGGGCGCCCCCATCACGCTCCCATCACGCCACCAGCTCGGCCGCCCGCGCCTCGGCGCCGACGCCCGCCGCATCCTCCAGGATCATCTGCGCCGCCCGCTCCGCGATCATGATGGTCGGTGAATTGGTGTTGCCCGACGTGATCGTCGGCATGATCGACGCATCGGCCACGCGCAGGCCTTGCAGGCCATGCACGCGCAGCCGCGCATCGACCACCGCGCCGTCATCGGCGCGGCGGCCCATGGCGCAGGTGCCGACCGGGTGGAAGATGGTGGTGCCGATCTTGCCGGCCGCCTCGCGCAGCTCGGCCTCGCTCTGGTAGGCCGGGCCCGGCAGCCATTCCTCGGGCTGGTAGCGCTGCAGCGCCGGCGCCGCGCTGATGCGCCGCACCAGCCGGATCGCGTCCGCCGCCACCTTCAGGTCCTGTTCCTCGCGCAGATAGTTCGGCGTGATGACCGGCGGCAACGAGCCGTCCACGCCCTGCGCGTGCACGCTGCCGCGCGATGCCGGCCGCAGGTTGCAGACGCTGGCGGTGAACGCGTCAAAGCCATGCAGCGGCTCGCCGAACGCGCCCAGCGACAAGGGCTGCACATGGAATTCCAGGTTGGCGCGCGCCTGGCCCGGATCGGACTTGGCGAAGGCGCCCAGTTGCGACGGCGCCATGCTCATCGGCCCGCTGCGGTTGAGCAGGTATTCCAGCCCGATGCCGGCCTTGCCCCACCAGGTCGAGGCGATGCGATTCAGCGTCTTCACGCCGCGCACCTTCAGGATGACGCGCAGTTGCAGATGGTCCTGCAGGTTCTCGCCCACGCCCGGCAAGGCATGGCGCAGCGCAATGCCGCTTTCGCGCAGGCGCGCCGGCTCGCCGATCCCCGACAGTTCCAGCAATTGCGGCGTGTTGACGGCGCCGGCCGCCAGCACCACTTCGCGCGCGGCGCGGACGCCGACGGACTGGCCTTCGCGCCGCACCTGCACGCCGACGCAGCGCGTGCCCTCGAACAGCAGGCGCTCGGCGTGCGAGCCCGTCATCACGTGCAGGTTGCTGCGCTCGCGCACCGGCCGCAGGAACGCCTTGGCGGTATTCCAGCGCCAGCCGCGGCGCTGGTTCACGTCGAAATAGCCGACCCCGAAGTTGTCGCCCCGGTTGAAATCCTGCACCCGCGGAATGCCTTCCTGCGCGGCCGCATCGGCGAAGGCGTCGAGGATGTCCCAGCGCAGCCGCTGCGCCTCGACCCGCCATTCGCCGCCGGCGCCGTGGAATTCGTCGCCCCCGCGGTAATGGTCCTCGCTGCGCTTGAACACCGGCAGCACCTGGTCCCAGCTCCACGCCGGATCGCCGGCGATCCCGGCCCATTCGTCATAGTCCTGGCGCTGGCCGCGCATGTAGATCATGCCGTTGATCGATGAGCAGCCGCCCAGCACGCGACCGCGCGGATAGATCAGCGAGCGTCCGCCCAGGCCCGGCTCGGCGCCGGTGCGGTACATCCAGTCGGTGCGGGGATTGCCGATGCAATACAGGTAGCCGACCGGGATGTGGATCCAGTGGTAGTTGTCGCGCCCGCCCGCCTCCAGCAGCAGCACGCGCACCGCGGGATCGCGGCTCAGGCGGTTGGCCAGCACGCAGCCCGCCGACCCCGCGCCCACGATGATGTAGTCGTATGTCTCCATTTGCGCTTCTTCTTTTAAGTCTCAAGTGGCCGTGCCACTGTCGCGCAGCCGGCCGGCCCTGTCCAATGAATTGTTGAAAAGCGCTTTATAAGTCTCTTTAATAATGGGTATCGCCCTTTACGCGGGAAACGAGCCATGGACCTCAAGCACATCCGCACCTTTGCCGCCGTCGCGCGCGTCGGCAACCTGACGCGCGCGGCCGAGCACCTGCACCTGACGCAGCCGGCGCTCAGCCTGCAGCTCAAGAGCTTCCAGGAGGCCCTGGACCTGCCGCTGTTCACCCGCACCGCCCAGGGCCTGGCGCCCAATGCCGACGGCCGCGCCCTGCTGCCCTCGGCCCAGCGCGTGCTGGACGCGCTGGAAGACTTCGAGCGCGCCATCGGCGCGCTGCGCGTCACGGTGCAGGGGGAACTGCGCCTGGGCACCATCCTCGACCCCGAATTCCTGCGGCTGGGCGCCACCCTGCAATACCTGGTGCAGCACTACCCCAAGATCCGCCCCACCCTGCGCCACGGCATGTCCGGCTCGGTCGCCCGCCTGGTGCGCAACGGCGAGCTGGATGTCGGCTTCTCGCTCGGCCCGCGCGGCCCGGGGCACGGCCAGCCGGCGCTGCACGCCCTGCCGCTGGCGGCGTTCTCGTACTACGTGGTGGCGCCCAAGGGCTGGGGGCCACAACTGGCCGGCCGCGGCTGGCACGAAATCGCCGGCCTGCCCTGGATCTGGACGCCGCCCGACTCGGTCCATCACCGCCTGCTCGCGGCGAAATTCAGCGAACTGGGCGTCGCCCCCAACGCGGTCGCCGAGGTCGACCAGGAGGCCTCGATGCTGGACCTGGTGCGCTCCGGCGTCGGCCTGACCCTGGCGCGCGACTCCATCGCCCTGCGCGAATCGCAGGCGCACGGGCTGGCGCTGGCGCCGGGGCTGTCGATCGAGGCGGAACTGGCCTTCATCACGCTGGCCTCGCGGCGCGAGGAACCCATGATCGCGGCCGCCTTCGACGCGGTGCGCGCCGCCTTCGGCTGACCAGGAGAGACTCCCCCATGCGCTCACGCTTGCTCGCTATCGGCCTGGCCCTTGCCCTGGCCTGCGCCGCCGTCCCCGTCATGGCCGCCGCCCCCGGCAACGAAGCCGAATGGACCCGGGCCGTGCAACGCCGCCTGATCAGCCGCCTGGATTATCCGAAAGAGGCGCACCGCCTCAGCGGTCCGATCAGCCTGTCCCTGAAGATCACGGCGCTGCGCAACGGCGCCATCTACGACGTCGTGGTGAGCCGGTCCTCCGGCGACGCCGCCGTCGACCAGGCCGCCGTCGCCATGGTGCGGCGCGCCGGCCCGCTGCCGGCCTTTCCGGACGCCATGACCCAGGAAAAGACCGAGCTCATGCTGCCGCTGCGCTTCCAGCAGGAAGACGACACGGCGCCCGCCACCGACCGGGGTCCGCCCGCCGACATTCCGCCGCGCCGCTACGTCGATGCCGCCACCGGCTTCGGCGTCACCGTGCCCTCGCCGATGCGCGTCGGCCCCGCCTCCGCCCGCGGCCGATACGATGCCTTGATCGAGGTGTCCAGCCCCGACGGCTTTCCGCCTCCGGCGCCGGACGCCAAGTACCTCTGCCGCATCGGTTTCCTCGCCACGCCCGCGGGCGCCAAGCCGTCGGCCGCGCCCACGCTGCGCGCCCAGGTCGCCGCGGCCGAACGCCGGCAACGCAACCTGCGCGGATCCATCGAGCTATACGACCGGTTCACCCTCGGCGGTGTGCAAGGCCTGGACTACATCGCGGCGCCGGGCCCCGGCCGCGCGGACACGCTGTACTACTACGCCGACGTCGTTCTGCCACAGGGCAGCGTCCACATGGCCTGCGCCACCCTGCGCGACGCCATGCCGGCCGCGATGACGATGTTCCGCCAGGTGCGCGACGGCATCGCCGCCAGGCCGCGCTGACCCGTGGGCCGGACCGCGCGCGTCAAAGCGGCGGCAGATTGCCGGGCACCAGCCGTTCGGCCATGGTGAAGCCGTCGATATAGTCGCGAAAGTGCTTGAGGAAGGCGGCCTCGGCCGGACTGCGTTGCACATCCCGATGCCACAACAGGTGCAGATCGACCGAGCACACGCCTTCGCCAGGCGGCAGCCGCCACAACCGGCCCTCGGCCAGGTCGCGCCGCACGCTGTGCTCGGGCAGGCAGCCGATGCCGAAACCGGCGATGAGCAGCCGCTTGACCTCGTCATGCTGCGTGGATGTCGCCACCACCCGCCCTGAAAAGCCGCGCTGGTCGCGAAAGATCGTCAACGGCGACAGGCTGTCGCCCAGGGCATCGCTGGCGAAAGAGACGAAGTTCTCGCCCATCAGGTCTTCGATGCGCAGATCCTGCCGCCCGAACAGCGCATGGTTGCGTCCACAGAACAGCGCGTAGCGCTGATGCAGGAAAACCTTGTTCTCGAGCCGCTTGGGCATCTGCCGGCACAACGCGATACCCGCCGTGCCCACGCGCTGCTGCATCAGCGTGACGATCTCGCTGCTGGGCAGCACATCCATCTGCACGTCGATACGCGGCCAGGCCTTGTGGAACGCCGCCCAGAAATCGTCGTAGACCTGTGAATGGATGCGGCTGGCGACCAGCAGATGGATGCGGCCGGTCGCCTCGACCTCCGTCTGCGAGACATCGGCCAGCAGCTGCGACACGTTGCCGTAGATCGCCTCGGCCGCGCGGCATACCTCTTCACCGGCGTTGGTAACGGTGAACGCCTGGTTGTGCCGTTCGATCAGGCGCCGGTCCAGCTGTTCCTCCAGCCGCTTGAGCGCCTGGCTGACCGCCGATTGCGTCAGGTGCAGCTTGGCGGCCGCGCCGCTGATGCTGCGCTCCTGCACGATGACCAGGAAGGTGCGCAGCAGGTTCCAGTCGAGGCGATCGCCGCTGCGGGGGTCGGCGGGGTGAGCGCGCGTCATCGGGGGTCCTTGCGGGAAATCAGAAGACATCAATTTTACTTAAGTAAAAAATTAAAAATCATAAATTGACGTTATATCGGCGCGAGAGCGATAAACACGCCTTCGAACAACGACAAACTCCCAAGAGGAAAACCATGACCGCTCCCGCCCATGCGCCGGCGGCGCGCCAGCCCGTCCGGGCCGCAACCGCCGCATTCGTCGGCACCACCATCGAGTGGTACGACTTTTATATCTATGCCACCGCCGCCGCGCTGGTTTTCGGCAAAGTCTTCTTCCCCACGGCCGATCCATTCGTCAGCACCATGGCGTCATTCGGCACCTTCGCCGCCGGCTTCCTGGCGCGGCCGCTCGGCGGCGTCATCTTCGGCCATCTCGGCGACCGCGTCGGCCGCAAGAACGCGCTGATGGCGACCCTGGTCATCATGGGCCTGGCCACGGTCGGCATCGGCCTGCTGCCGAGCTACGCCAGCGCCGGCTTGTGGGCGCCCGCGCTGTTGCTGCTGCTGCGCCTGGCGCAGGGCCTGGCCGTCGGCGGCGAATGGGGCGGCGCCGTGTTGATGGCCGGCGAACATGCCTCGCAACGCCGCCGCACCTTCGCCGCCTCGTTCGCCCAATTGGGCAGCCCGGCCGGCCTGATCCTCTCGCTGCTCGCCTTCCGCTTGCTGACGACCCTGGACGAAGCCGATTTCGTCAGCTGGGGCTGGCGCGTGCCCTTCCTGATCAGCGCGGTGCTGTTGCTGGTCGGCTACTTCATCCGGGTCGGCGTCAATGAATCGCCCGACTTCGCCAAGGTGCTCGAACGCCAGGAGCGCGCCGAGATCCCGGCCAAGGAAGTGCTGCGCACCGCCTGGCGCACCGTGCTGCTGTGCATGGGCGTGTGCACCGTGGCGATCGGCGGCATCTACTTCACCAACACCTTCATGCTGTCGTACACCACCCAGACGATGGGCCTGAGCCGCACGTTGATCCTCGACTGCCTGTTCGTGGTCGCCATCATCCAGTTCTTCGTGCAGCCGCTGGCGGCCTGGCTGGCCGACGCCCTCGGTCCCACCCGGGTGCTCATCACGGCCGCCTTCTGCTCGGTGCTGGCGCCCTATCCCATGTTCATGCTCGTGTCGCAGGGCACGCCGTACAGCATCATCGGCGGCATCGCCATCGTGCTGGTCTTCATGGCCGCGATCTATTCCGCGATGGCCGGCTACATCAGCTCGGCGTTCCCCACCCACGTGCGCTACTCCGGCATCTCGCTGTCGTACCAGCTGTGCGGCGCGGTCGCCGGCGGCATGACGCCGCTGGTCGGCACCTGGTTGACCTATCACTACCCCGGACAGTGGCTGCCGCTCGCGTTCTTCTACTCGATGCTTTCAGCGATCACGCTGGTGTCGATCTGGGCGCTGGCCGGCCACAAGCGCCGCCTCGCGCTGGACGCGCCGGGCATCACCCCCGCCCCTGCCGCCTGACTCGCCGCTCTTCCCTTCTTTCAGGAACCCCCATGACACAGACCACCACCCCGCCCGCCCTCTCCGAGGAGCAGACCCGCCGGATCCTGCAGGCCGTCGACGCGCATTTCGACGCCCAGCTGGCCTTCACCCAGGATCTCGTGCGCTTTCCTTCGCTGCGGGAACAGGAACATACCGCGCAGGACTTCCTCTACGAGGCGATGCGCGCGCGCGGCTTCGCGATGGACCGCTGGAAGATCGACGTCAAGGACATCGAGGCCCACCCCGGCTTCGGCCCGGTGACCGTCTCGTACGAAAACGCCTTCAATGTCGTCGGCACCTATCGTCCCGCGCAGCAGCAGGGCCGTTCGCTCATCCTGAACGGGCATATCGACGTGGTGCCCACCGGCCCCGTGGACATGTGGACCCGCTCGCCGTGGGATCCGGCGATCATCGACGGCTGGATGTATGGCCGCGGCGCGGCCGACATGAAGGCGGGCCTGGCCGCCAACCTGTATGCCTACGACGCCGTGCGCGCCGCCGGCTATGAACCCGCCGCCCCGATCTACTTCCAGTCGGTGGTCGAAGAGGAATGCACCGGCAACGGCGCCCTGGCCGCCTTGCTGCGCGGCTACCAGGCCGACGCCGTGATCATTCCGGAGCCGGAAGAAAACATGCTGGTCCGAGCCAACGTCGGCGTCCTGTGGTTCAAGGTCCGCGTGCAGGGTCATCCCACGCATACCCGCGAGATGGCCAACGGCTTCAACGCCATCGACGCCGCCTACGCCGCCATCGAAGCGCTGCGCGGGATCGAGGCGAAATGGAACGCGGAACACCACTGCCACCGTCATTTCGAACACCTCGACCATCCGATCAACTTCAATATCGGCAAGATCGAGGGCGGCGACTGGCCGTCGACGGTACCGCCCTGGTGTGAATTCGACGTGCGCGCGGCGATCTATCCGGGCACCACCGCGGATGAGGCCCGCGCGCAGATCGACGCCTGCCTGCGCGACGCCGTCGCCGACCCGCGGCTTGGCGGCACGCCGCCCCAGGTCACCTACACCGGCTTCTATGCCGAGGGCTACGTGCTCGAAGAAGGCAGCGATGCCGAAAACACGCTGCGCGAATGCCACCAGCAGGCCTTCAAGAGCGACCTCGAAAGCTTCACGACTCCGGGCTATCTCGACGCCCGCGTCTTCGTGATCTATGGCGACATGCCGACACTGGTCTATGGTCCGAAGTCGCTCGACATCCATGGCTTTGACGAACGCGTCCATCTCGAATCGCTGCGGCTGATCACCAAGACCATCGCGCTTTTCATTGCCCAATGGTGCGGCATCAGCGCAACGCAGGCCAAGGCCGGCTGAGTCAGGGGCCGGCCGGTTCAACGCCCCTGCCAGTAGCGCCGCTGCCGCACGCGCTGCGCCCACACCGACAGGCCGCCGGCGCGCGACTCGGCCAGCACCGCCCCATCGCGGTCGCTGCGCCAGAAGGCCGCGCCGGCGCGAAGCCAGCGCCGCTCCACCGCCGGCGCCGGATGTCCGAAACGGTTCAAGTAGCCGCACTGCGCAATCGCGTGGCCGGCGTGCGAGGCCGCCACCAGTTCCCGCCCGGATGACCACGCCGACCCGTGATGCGGCGCCAGCACGATATCGGTCGGCGGCAGGCCCAGCGCGGCCAGCTCGCGCTCCTGCGCCACGCCGATGTCGCCCGTCAGCAGCAGCGAATGGGCGCGGCCCTCGATGCGCAGCACGCAGCTGTTGGCATTGCGGTCGCCCCCGCGCACCTCGGCGCCCGGCGCGGGATGCAGAAAGGTGAAGGTCACGCCGTCGACGCGCCAGCTGTCGCCGCGCTCGCAGCGCAGCATCCGCGCAGGCGGGACATAGACCGTCCCCGCGTCCGGCGCACGATCCGCCGCC
>ERZ1739169.112-NODE-112-length-23668-cov-16.668361_pt1 | contig 23668 bp, 20 predicted proteins | sample MGYA00581756_ERZ1739169 | MGnify/ENA primary metagenome ERZ1739169 (study PRJEB40789, sample SAMEA7425667) | Salamandra salamandra | biome: salamander skin | place: Germany | collected 2020-03 | study: cvxcv | reverse complement strand
CGCCGCCGTGCGCACCGCCACGCTGGCCCTGCCCGCGCCGCCGGCGCGCCTGGTCGCCGACTGGGCGCGGGAGATCGACACCCGGCTCGAACTCGAACCCGGCGACGTCGAGCAGATGCCGCTGGCGCGCACCATGACGCGCTGGCCCGAATACAACACCTGCGTGCGGGCCATGCGCGACTGGAGCGCCGCGCTCGGGCTGGGCGACGTGCTGGCCGACAGCGACATCGCGCTGATGGCCTGCCGCGGCGCTCGCTACCATCACGACGGCGACCAGTATGGCGGCGCGGCCTTCTGCAATCTGTTCCTGAGCGAGGACAAGGGCCTGGACCTGGTTTTCTCCCAGAGCGGCCAGCGCATCGCGCTGACCCGGGGCACCGCGGTGCTGTTCGACACCTGCCAGCCGCATGGCGTGGTGCCGCGCGGCGCCAGCGCGTTCCGCGAAAGCGACTTCGCGCCGGGCCCGGACCTGTCGCAACTGTTCCTGACCTGGGAACTGCCCATCGAGGATCCGCGCGTGGCCGCCGCCCTGGGCGTCGCCTTCGACACCGATCCGGCCGGCGCCGCGCGGCTCGACGACGAGCAGGTGCGGCGCGGCGACGCGCGCCTGGCCGTGCGGCCCGGCTGCGGCGGCTGGGAAGCGGCTGGCTGACGGCCGGGGCGGTCTTTGCCCTTCCTAACCCGCGCGAGTACCCGCTCCGCCATCACGCGCATGCGTCTCCAGCTGTTGCCGCAAGGCCCGCGCGCCGTGGTCGCCGAACATCTCGTCGAGCGCCTCGATGCAGTGCGGCGCGATGGCCGCGGCGCGATCCAGCATCGATGCCTCGCCGCGCCGCTGGGCCGCGCGCCAGTCGTCGTCGCTGACCAGCGCGTCGGCCAGCTCCGCCGCGTCCAACATCGCCAGGTTCACGCCCACCCCCAATGGCGGCATCACGTGCGCCGCGTCGCCGATCACGGTCAGCCCCGCGCGATGCGGCCAGCGCGTGCCCGCCGGCAGCGACACGATGGGCCGCACCGCCGCGATCCGGTCGGCCCCGGCGATCAGCGCCAGCAATGACGGCGACCAGCCCGCGAAGCGCGCCAGCAGCGCGTCCTTGCCGATGTCGGCCATGCCGGGGGCCGCCCGGCCATCGCCCGGGTCGCCGGTGCGCAACGCCGCGTAGACGCGCAAGGTCGCGTTGCCGTTGCGCTGCGCCACGATGCCGTCGCCGCCATGCAGCGCGAACAGCGTGCCGTGCCCGACCCGCCCGGCCGCCTCAGGATGGCGGCGGTCCACATCGTGCAGCCACAGCTCCACGAACGTGACGCCGCGATACACCGGCCGCGCGGGCGTGAGCGCCGCGCGCACCCGCGACCAGGCGCCGTCCGCGCCGATCACCAGATCGTAGGGGCCCTGCTCGCCGCCGGCGCAGCGCAAGCCAAAGCGCCCGTCGGGGCGCTCGATGACCGCGTCCAGCCGCTGCCCCCAGCGCACCGTGCCGGCGGCCAGCGGTTGCAGCAGCAGCTGGCGCAGCGCCAGGCGATCGATCTCGGGCCGGTCGCCGGCGCCCGGCGCCGGAATCTCCTCGCGCAGCACCGCCCCGGTGGCATGATCCACCAGCCGCGTTTCCTGGTCTTCGTGCCGAGCGATCGCCATGAATGCGTCCAGCAGCCCGGCCCGCGCCAACGCCCGCTGACCTTCATCGGGATGCAGGTCGAGCGAGCCGCCCTGGTCGCGCGCGTCGACCGCGGCATCGGCCTCGAACACGTCGGCGCGCCAGCCGTGGCGCTGCAGGATATTGGCGGCGGTCAGGCCGGCCGGGCCGGCGCCGATGATGGCGATGGTGGGGACTTGCGGCATGACGGCCTTTCCCTTAAGTTAATAGGTGCCTATGTATATTACATAGGCGCCTATCAACTTAAAAGAGGACGTATGGCGACTCCCCCCGACTGGCAGCCCCGGCGAATGCCGACCCTGCTCATCAACCGCTACGCCCGCCTGATGGCGCGCCGGGTCGACGACGGACTGCGGGACATCGGCATCAGCGCCTCGCAGTTGCCGGTCCTGGTCGCGCTCAAGGACGGCGGCCGGCTGACGCAGAAGGAACTGGCCGAGGCCTGCGACGTGGAACAGCCCAGCATGGCCCAGTTGCTCACCCGCATGGAGCGCGACGGCCTAGTGCGGCGCGAGCCGTCACCCACCGACGGCCGCAGCAGCCTGATATCCCTGACGGCCGCGGCCCATCGCAAGCTGGAGCCGGGCCGCGCCGTCCTGCGCCGGATCGACGAGCAGGCCTGCGCGATCCTCACGCCGGCCGAGCGCGAAGCGCTGGCCGGCATGCTGCTGCGGCTGCTGGAAGACGCCTACCAGTAGACGTCCTGGTTGTAGTACTTGTGCAGGTCGCGCGCCCAGGTCTCGTCGGCCATGCTCGGCCAGTTGTCCTTGTCGAACCCGGGCGCGTTCTTGAGCGTCTCCTTGTCGACGTTGAGCACGAAGCACTTGCGGTCGGTATCCAGCGTCAGCGCGTTCCAGGGAATGGCGAACAGCTTTTCCCCCATCCCCAGCACGCCGCCGCGCGCCAGCACCGCATAGGCCACCCGGCCGCGCGGCACGTCGATCATGATGGCCTTGACGTCCCCCAGGCTCTCGCCCGCGGCGTTGTAGACGTCATTGCCTTCCAGGGTATTGGCGGCCATGACTTCCGGCCCGGGTCCGAGCGCCTTGGCTTTCGGACCGCCGACGATATTCGATTGGTGTTCCATGATGTCGCTCCTGCGCGGTTGCCCGCGGCATGTTTTGCAATGAAGGAATGGTTCAACGCGTTGATCAGCGGCGGCGGGACTCCGCCATCAGGCAGATGCCGGCCAGCGCGCCCACCAGCACGGCGCTGGCGATGGTCTTCCAGGCGTGCTCGTGCACATAGTCATCGGTGGCTGCCGATACCTCCCTGGCCCGCCGCCATGCGTGCCGGCCTCTGACGCGGGCCTCGGCGCGCGCCGCGTCGAGCTGGTGCTTGAGGCGATCACGCGCCGCCTCGATCTCTGCGCCGCCGTAGCTGGCGGTGCTGCGCAGCAGGTTTTCGGTTCCCGATACCAAATCACGCAGCGTGTCGCTGCCGTTCTGTGTAGCCATGACCTCTCCTTGAAAAGAATGCCTGCCAGGCGCCGGCCGGGACCGGGCCGGAACGCCGGACGAAGGTCACTTAGCAAGCGGCGTGCCGCCCCCTCAACCGGCCCACCACTGCTTGAGCGTCGCGCGCAGCGCCGCGGCGCCGGCGCCGCCGGTTTCCTTGCGCAGCGCCGCCATGTAGGCGCGCGCCTGCTTGAGCGACACGTGCGGCGGCAACGGCGGCATTTCCGGGTCGGTCACCACTTCCAGCACCACCGGCCGCCCCGCCGCCAACGCCTGGTCCCAGGCGGGCCCGACCTGCTCCGGCGCCGTCACCCGGATGCCCTCCAGGCCCAGCAGGCGGCCATAGTCGGCATAGGAGAATTCGGGCAACCACTGCGAGTCGCCAAAGCGCGGGTCACCACCCATGACCCGCTGCTCCCATGTCACCAGATTGAGATCGCCGTTGTTGAGCACCAACACCACCAGCGTCGGATCGGCCCATTCCTGCCAACGGTGCGCAATCGTGATGAGCTCGTTGATGCCCAGCATCTGCATGGCGCCGTCCCCCACCAGCGCGATCACCGGACGGCCGGGATGGGCCAGCTTGGCCGCCACCGCGTACGGCACGCCGCAACCCATGCTCGCCAGGCCGCCCGACACCGAACCCATCATGCCTTCGCGCAACTGGACGTCGCGCGCATACCAGTTGGCCGCCGAACCGGAGTCGCAGGTCACGATGCAATCCGGCGGCAGTCGATCCGACAATTCCAGAAAGGGCAGTTGCGGATTGACGGGGTTGGCCGCGACCCGGGCGCGCGCCTGGACGGTTTCACGCCAGCGTCGCACCCGCTTTTCGATGTGCCCGCGCCACTCGCCGGCCCCCTTGGGCTGGAGCATGGGCAGCAATGCCTCGAGCGTCAGCCGCGCGTCGCCCACCAGGCCGACCTCCGCCGGATAGCGCAGGCTCAGCTGGCGCCCGTCCAGGTCGATCTGCACGCAGCGCGCCTGTCCCTCGCGCGGCAGGAATTCGGCGTACGGGAACGACGTGCCCACCATCAGCAGCGTGTCGCATTCGTTCATCATCTCCCAACTGGGCTGGGTGCCGAGCAGGCCGATGGCGCCGGTGACATAGGGCAAGGCATCCGGCAGCACCGCCTTGCCCAGCAGCGCCTTGGCCACGCCCGCGCCCAGGCGTTCGGCCACCGCCCGGACTTCGTTGCCTGCCGCCAGCGCCCCGGCGCCCACCAGCATCGCCACCCGCTCGCCGCGGTTGAGGATGTCGGCGGCGTTCGCCAGCGCGGTCTGCGGCGGCACCGTGGCGTGCGACGTGACGCCGATCCCGGTATGCACGGTGCCGTGCTCGCGCGGCGGTTCGGGGACGGCCTCGAGATCCTGCACATCGTTCGGAAAGATCAGGCAGGTGACGCTGCGCCGCTCCATGGCGATGCGCATGGCGCGGTCGATCATGTGCCGCGCCTGCAATGGCGATGTGACCATATGCACGAAATCGTGCGCCACATCCTTGAACAGGTTGGCCAGGTCCACCTCCTGCTGGTAGTCACCGCCCAGCGCGCTGCGGGCCTGCTGGCCCACGATCGCCACGACCGGCTGATGGTCCATCTTGGCGTCATACAGGCCATTGAGCAGGTGGATCGCGCCGGGTCCGGAGGTGGCCAGGCAGACCCCGACCTGTCCGGTGAACTTGGCGTGGGCGCACGCCATGAAAGCCGCGCCCTCCTCGTGCCGCGCCTGCACGAATTCCAGCGCCGCGTTGCGGCCGAAGGCGCCGATCAGTCCATTGATACCGTCCCCCGGATAGCCATAGATGCGTTGCACGCCCCACTGGCCGAGACGGTCCAGCACGAAGTCGGATACGGTTTGCACGGGTTTCTCCTTGCGGTTGCGGTGACGCCATCTCCCGCCTGCGCAATTACCGTTCCCTGCCCCCCCTGCCCCCGGCGCGAGGGCAGCGGGCACGCATCCCATGGCATCCCTTACAAGGACCGGCAATAACCGCCCCCGGGCCGGGCAACTACAACCCGGCCGTCCATGACGCCCCGCGTAACGTGCTGGCGCGGATGCGCGACACGTTGCAGGCCAGCCGGAAACAATCAGCCCGCGCGCATGGCCGCCGCCAGCGGCGCCAGCGCCGGCCCGACCAGCGCCTGCAGCCGGGCCTTGGAGACGCCGTCTCGCGCCTGCACCGACAGGCCGTGCAGCAGCGCGGCGTAGAAGTCGCCCAAGGCCTGCACGTCGGTGCCGGGCTCGAGCGCGCCGTCGCGTTGCGCGGCGTCGAGACGATCGATGATGGATTGCGTGCGCGCCTTGCGGTGCGAGGACAGCCAGCGCATCACGGCTTCGTTGTCGGCGGCGTAGTTGGTGGCGGCGCTGACCACCATGCAGCCCTGCGGCCGGCCGCGGCGGGTGTAGGTCGACACGGCTTCGAGCAGCATCTTCTCGACGGCTTCGCGCACATCCGGCGACTGCAGGGCGTGTTCGGCGAAGGCGCCGTCGCCCGACTCATAGCGTTCCACCGCCTCGCGGAACAGGCCTTCCTTGGAGCCGAAGGCCGCATACAGGCGCGCCGAGGCCAGCCCGGTGGCGGCCACCAGATCGGCCATCGACGTGCCCTCGTAACCGTGCTGCCAGAAGGCCAGCATCGCCTGCTGCAATGCGAGGTCGCGGTCGAATTCCCTGGGTCTGCCTGCCATGTGCCATGCCTGATGAGTTGCGTGTTTTCGTAGTGTAGCGCCGCGCCGCGCCGGTCACGCCGACGCGCCTGCGCTTGCGTCGCGCGCCGGTTTCGGTCTATTCTTTGTCGTTCGACAAACAATTGACGCAAGCCGGTATCCGGCAAACGAAAGGCAGACCACAGCATGAAAACCCTCAAAGGTCCCAGCCTCCACCTGGCGCAATTCAGCGACACCGCCGCGCCGTTCAACAGCCTGCCCGCCATCGCCGAATGGGCGGCGGGCCTGGGCTTCAAGGCCCTGCAGGTGCCGGCCTGGGACGCGCGCCTGTTCGACGTGGCGCTGGCCGCGTCGAGCCAGGATTACTGCGACGAGATCACCGGCATGCTGGCCGGCCATGGCCTGGTCATCAGCGAGCTGACCACCCACATCTTCGGCCAGCTGCTGGCGGTGCATCCGGCCTATGAAGCGATGTTCGACACCTTCGCGCCGGCCGCGGTGCGCGGCAATGCGCCGGCCCGCACCCAGTGGGCGCACGAACAGCTGCTGCTGGCCGCGCGGGCCTCGCGCCGCCTGGGCCTGACCGACATGGGCACGTTCTCGGGATCGTTCGCCTGGCCCTATCTGTTCCCGTTCCCGCAACGGCCGGCCGGCCTGATCGAGACCGCGTTCGACGAACTGGCGCGGCGTTGGCGCCCGGTGCTGGACGCCTGCGACGAGCAGGGCGTGAACCTGTGCTACGAGATCCACCCGAGCGAAGATCTGCACGACGGCGTCACGTTCGAGATGTTCCACGAGCGCGTCGGCCATCACGCCCGCTGCGCCATCCTGTTCGACCCCAGCCACTTCGTGCTGCAGCAGCTGAACTACCTGGACTATCTCGACATCTACAAGGACCACATCCGCATGTTCCATGTGAAGGATGCCGAGTTCAATCCGAGCGGACGCCAGGGCATCTACGGCGGCTACCAGTCGTGGGGCGACCGCGCCGGCCGCTTCCGCTCGCTGGGCGACGGCCAGGTCGACTTCAAGGCCATCTTCTCCAAACTGGCGCACCACGACTACCCGGGCTGGGCCACGCTGGAATGGGAATGCTGCCTGAAGGACCAGGAAGCCGGCGCGCGCGAAGGCGCCGCCTTCATCAAGCAGCACATCATTCCCGTGACCGGCAAGATCTTCGACGACTTCGCCGGCGCCGCCATCGACCAGCGCCAGATCAACGCGCTGCTGGGCATCGCCTGAACGCGCACACACGTCCCCCGACTCACCCGACAGAACACCCTGAATCCATGACACATCCCCACGACGCCTACCTGCCGCCCGGCGCGGATTTCTCGCACCGCTATGTGATGGTGAACGGCGCGCGCCTGCATTGCGCCATCGCCGGCACGGGCACGCCGGTGCTGCTCATCCCCGGCTGGCCGCAGACCTGGCTCACCTGGCGCCACGTGATGCACGCGCTCGCCAGCCAGGGCTATCAGGCCATCGCGGTCGATCCGCCCGGCACCGGCGATTCGGATCGACCGCTGGGCGGCTACGACACCGGCGCGATCGCCGCCACCCTGCATCAGCTGATGGCACAGCTCGGCCACGCCCGCTACCAGGTGGTCGGCCATGACATCGGCATGTGGGTCGCCTATGCGCTGGCCAGCGATTTCCCCGGCGTGGTCACCCGCCTGGCGCTGACCGAAGCGGTGATCCCCGGCCTGGCGCCCGAGCCCACCCTCTTCGCGCCGGCCGAGGACAACATCTTCCTGTGGCACTTTATGTTCAACCGCCTGCCCGACCTGCCCGAGGCGCTGATCGCGGGCCGTGAACAGGCCTACCTGACGTACATGTTCGACAAGTGGTCGCACCGCCGCGACCGCGTCGCCGCCCAGGCCTACATCGACGCCTACGCCGCGCCGGGCGGATTGCGCGCCGGTTTCGCCTACTACCGCGCCATTCCCGAGACCGTGCGCCAGAACGGCGAGCGCGCCCGCGCGCCGTTGCCCATGTCGGTGCTGGCCATCGGCGCCGAGCACGCCACCCGCGACGCGCCGCTGCTCACCATGCAGCGCAACGCGCTCGACGTGCGCGGCGCCATCATTGCCGACTGCGGCCATTTCGTGACGGAGGAGTGCCCCGAGGAGTTCCTCGCGCACCTGCTGCCGTTCCTGTCGCGGGAGGGCTGAGGCATGGCCCTGGATCCACACATCGACGCCTATCTGCGGCGCCTGTCATCGGCCGCCGCGCCGCTGGACCTGCAGGCGCAGCGCGCCGCCACCGAAGCTGGCCTGCGCGCCTTGCAGGGGCCGCTGGAACCGGTGGCCGCCATCGAGACCCACACCGTGCCCGGCCATGGCGGCCATCCGCTGCGGGTGCGCGCCTACACGCCGCACGGCGCCGCGCCCGGCGCGGTGTTGCCGGCGCTGGTGTACGCGCATGGCGGCGGCTGGTTCCAGTGCTCGCTGGAACTGTATGACAACCCCTGCCGCGCGCTGGCCAACGCCACCGGCTGCAAGGTGCTGTCGGTCGACTACCGCCTGGCGCCGGAGAGCAAGTTTCCGATTCCGCTGGAGGATGTCTACGCGGCGCTGACCTGGGTCGCGGCCCATGCCGGGATGCTGGGGATCGACCCCGCCCGCATCGCCATCGGCGGCGACAGCGCCGGCGGCAACCTGGCGGCGGCCGCAGCCATCATGGCGCGCGACCGCGGCGGTCCGCCGATCGCGCACCAGCTGCTGTGCTATCCGGTGGTGGACCACGCGTTCTCCACCGCCTCGTACCAGGCGTATGGGCAGAACTTCTTCCTGACGGAAGCCGTGATGCGCTACTGCTGGTTCACTTACCTGGTCAATGAACGCGATGGCGCCTCGCCGTATGCCTCACCGCTGCGCGCCGAGCTGGCCGGCCTGCCGCCAGCGACGCTGCTGATCTGCGAATACGATCCGCTGCGCGACGAGGGGCTGGCCTACGCCGAACGGCTGCGGCAGGCGGGCGTGGCGGCGCGCGACGAGGTGCTGCCGGGCATGGTGCATGCGTGCATCCACATGCTGGGCCTCACGCCCGATGCCCGCCGCCTGTTCGACCTGGCGGGCGCGGCGCTGCGCGAGGCGTTCGGGCTGCCGGCGGATTGAGCGCCACCGGGCGCGGATGGGCGTTGTCAGCCGCGCACCGCCGCCTCGATGCCGGCGACGTCGATCTTGCCCATCTGCATCATGGCCTCGAAGGCGCGCCTGGCGGCGGCGCGGTCCGGCAACACCAGCGCCTCGGTCAGCACCCGCGGCGTGATCTGCCAGGACAGGCCCCAGCGGTCCTGGCACCAGCCGCACACGTTTTCCTGGCCGCCGTTGCCGACGATCGCGTTCCACAGGCGATCGGTCTCCGCCTGGTCGTCGGTGGCGACCTGGAACGAGAAGGCCTGGTTGTGCAGGATGCCGGGGCCGCCGTTCAGGCCGAGACAGGGAATGCCGGCCACCGTGAACTCCACGGTCAGGACATCGCCCTCGCGCCCCGACGGATAGTCGGCCGGCGCGTGCATCACGCGGCCCACGGCGCTGTCGGGAAAGGTCTGCGCGTAGAACCGCGCCGCGTCCAGCGCGTCGCGGTCGTACCAGAGGCAAATCGTATTCTTGCTGATCATCATCGGTCTCCTGCGATGAGAAGCGAAACGCGAAACGAAACACGCAACGCGCGAACCCGACACGCGCCCGCGAGGTCCGCGCCCCGCGCACTGAAGAATGCTGCCCGGTCGAGCATAACGCCGGCTCCGGCGCGCAGACGTTACGAAGCGTTGGCGAATCTCCCCGCGCCCAGCCGCGGCGATCCTCCCCCGGGGTGACAGACCGTCGCCGCTCTGCGCATAATCCCGGGCATCCCGTCCTCCCCCAGGAGTCCACCGGCATGTCTTCCCCCTCGCTGGCATCGACGCGTCTCGCCGTCCTTCGCATGCGCTACGCACTTTGCTGCGCCGCGGCACTGCTGTGGCTGGCCTGCGCGGCCCCCGCCCAGGCCTTCGACCGCCAGGCCCAGACGCAGCGCTATCAGCAATGGCTGGCCGATTTCGAGCGCGACCTGCGCCAGCTGGCCGCCGTGCCCAACCCCACCGACGCCGACGTCGAGCGCATCTTCGCCGACACCGTGGTGCCGTCATCGCGCGCGGTGACCTTCGTGCGCCAATTGGCCGCGCAGCCGGCCGGCACGGTGTCGGGGGAGATTGCCTACCAGGGCCGGGCGCGCCTGCTGCTCGGCCTGTTGCGGCAATCGGTGGTGGCGGGCGACGGCGGCCCCTACACCGACACGCCGCCGGGCAAGGCGCCGCTGCAGTTGCGCGCCTGGTATCTGCATATCGACGGCGGCGGCCAACTGGAGCGCCATTTCAACGATCCCGACGCCTACAAGCCCTATCGCCTGCCGCCCGACGGCAAGCTCGAGCGCGACGCCTACCCCTTCCTGGTGTTCGACGACGGCCCGCGCCTGCGGCTGGGCGCCATGGCGCGGGAATACTGGAACGTGGTGCGCTTCCTGGATGGGCTGCAACATGGCTGACGCGACGATGCTCCGCCGCTGGCCGCGCCGTCTCGGCGCCGCGCTGCTGGCCGCGGCCCCCACGCTGGGCTGGGCCGCCTGCGCCCCCATCGACACCCCTTTCGGCGCCGAGCCGGCGGCCGTGGCGTTGCGCCCCCAGCCGCTGGCGCTGGCGCTGGACGGTCCGCGCGTCTTGCTGGGCCTGCATGGCGAACGCGTGCAGGCCGACACCCGGCTGATCAGCGTGGCCGAGGACGGCGACCTCACGCCGCGCCTCTGGACCGACGCGGTGGACTGGCGCGTCTACGCCAGCCGCGCCGGCGAGCCCGGCGCGACCGTGTTGCAGCGGGATGCCGACGGCCGGCTGTGCCGCATCGACCGCTACCGGCAGGTGCGCGGACGCCAGGTCGAGGATGGCGGCTACCGGCTCGCCTACGATGCCCAGGGCCGGCTGGCGGCCTACGCCGAATTCACGTCGGCGCGCAGTAAGAGCGCGCTGCAGCAGGCTTGCGTCAGCCGTGACGGCCAAGGCCGCGTCACGGCCGTGTTCCTGGACGATTGCGGCGGCGCGCCGTCGCGGCCGGTGTACTACGTGCGCGATGATGCCGGCGCCCTGCTGCGCATCATCGACCTGCGCGCCGGCCCGCTCGGCGCGCTGGTGCATCGCCTGAATGCCGATGGCACGACGCGCGTGGTCTACCGGTCGCGTCCCGATCCCGATAGGGACGGCGCGATGATCGCCTATGCCCTGCCGTCCAACCCGCAGGACCGGATTCTGCCGGTGGCGCCCGGCGCGTCGCCGATCGTCATCACCGAGATCCCCGACGAGCCCTGGCGCGTGGTGCGCGTGCCGGCCGACACGGTCGAGGGCGACGGCCTGCCGTCGTGGGATCCCAAGGTGCAGACCGTGCTGCTCAAGGGGCTCAGCAATGCCCAGGGCCGGGTCGTGCTGGACCCGCGGCAGATCGCGCCGTTCCACCGCGCCTTGCGCGAGACGCCGGGGCGGGTGTTCCTGTATGTACACGACATGACCCGCTTCCTGCCCGTCACGGCGCTGGATGCCAAGGCCTGGGGCCGCTGCGTCGATCCGGCCCGGCGCGACGCCGGCGCCTGCGACTGAGCGCGCGGGCCGTCTCGTTCAGGGACTGGCCTGCGTCTCGACCGTCAGGTGCGACAGACCGGCGATATGCGCCAGCTTGGCCTTGTAGAACGCGCTGTCGCGCGGATGGCGCGTGACCAGCGACACGATCGCGGCATAGTGGCCCGGACCGACCTGCCACACATGCAGGTCGGCGATCTCGCCGTCGCCGGCATCCAGGGCCTGTTCGATGTCGCGCCGTATTTTTCCGCTCTGCGGCGCGGCGTCGAGCAGCACGGTGCCGGAATCGCGGATCAGGCCCCACGACCAGCGCGCGATGACCAGCGCGCCGACCACGCCCATCGCCGGATCCGCCCATAGCCAGCCGTAGCTGCGGCCCGCCAGCAGGGCCGCGATGGCGAGCACCGAGGTCAGGGCATCGGCCAGCACGTGGACGTAGGCCGAACGCAGGTTGTTGTCGTGGCTGCGTTGCGGGTGCGCGTGAGCCGCGGCCGGCGCGTGGGCGCGGGACGGGCTGGCGTGAGAGTGCGCGTGGCCGTGATCATGGTCATGGCCGTGGCCGTGGCCGTGGCCGTGGTCATGATCGTGGTCATGCCCATGGCCGCCATGCCCATGCGCGTGGCCATGGTCGTCCTTCAGCAGCCAGGCCGACACCAGGTTGACCACCAGCCCCGCCGCGGCGATGGCGATGGCCTCGTCGAAGCGGATGGGCACCGGATCGACCAGCCGCGCCAGGCTGTCCCAGCCGATGATCAGGGCGATCAGGGCCAGCACGATGGCGCTGGCGAACCCCGCCAGCTCGCCCAGCTTGCCGGTGCCGAAGGTGAAGCGCGGATTGCGGGCCTGGCGGCGCGCGTAGCCGTAGGCCAGCGCGGTGATCAGCATGGCGCCGGCATGGGTCGACATGTGCCAGCCATCGGCCACCAGGGCCATCGACCCGTAGAGATTGCCGGCGATGATCTCGACGACCATCATGCCCGCCGTCAGGGCAATGACCCACCATACCCGGCGCTCGTTGCGCCGGTGGTCCTGGCCGAGGAAGACATGGTCATGGGTCAAGGGGGTATTCATGGGATTGCTCCTGCTCGCGGGGCCATGAACCGGCGGCCCCCTGCCGGCGGGCCGCTATTTCATGTAGGCCCGGATCACGTCCATCATTTCCCGCGCCGCCTCGACCCGCTCGGCCTCGGACGGCGCGTGCACGACGTGCTCGTCCAGGTGGCCCTGCATGACTTCCGCCGTCAGGCCGCTGAGCGCGCCGCGGGCCGAGGCCAGCTGGCGCAACACTTCGCCGCAGGCCGATTCGGCTTCGAGCGCGCGCTCCAGGCCGTCGAGCTGGCCACGGATGCGGCGCACGCGGGCGATGAGTTTTTCCTTCTGTCGGATGGTGTGGGCCATGGTCGGTGCGCGGAAAATATAATGTAGGGGACTATATTATATGACCCCGACCCGGGGGCCTGATGTCCCTGGCGTCGTCCGGGAAAATCGGACGCCAGAGCGGTTAACCGCCGCGTCGCAGGGCCGACGGGTTGACGCCGAACTGCTTGCGGAACGCCGCCGAGAAGTGGCTGGGGTTGCTGTAACCGAGGTCGGCGGCCACGTGCGCCACCGACAGCCGCCCGCGCAGCAGTTCGGTGCGCGCCTGCTGCATGCGTTCGTGCTGGAAGCAGTCGTAGATGCTGCGGCCATAGTGGCGGCGGAACGCGCGCGCCAGCGTCGGCACGCTGACGCCCGCCTCGCGCGCCAGCGCCTCCAGGCTGGGCGCGCGGCTCAGGTCGGCCAGCAGATGCTCGTGCACCCGCGCCATGCGGCGTTGCATGGCCACCGGCAGGCCGGCCAGGGGCCGGCCGCAGGACTCCAGGAACAGGCCCACCAGCAACAGCGACTGGGCCTGCAGCCACAACCCATGGCGGCTGGCCGCGCCCTCGCCGGCCAGGCCCTGCGCCAGCTGATGCGCGGTGCCGCGCAGCTCGGCGCCGCCATGGCCGTGCAGGAAGCAGGCCGCCGACGCCAGGCCGCTGGCCAGGTCGCCTTCGAGGTCGTGGCTCCAGCGCTGGAGCACGTCGGGCCTGACCATCACGGTGACATTGTCCAGGCAGCCTTCCTGGCAGTAGTGGCCGCGCCGGCCCGGGCCGTAGCTGATGGTGCCGGTGCCCTCGCGCACCGCGAATTCGCGGCCGCCTTCCCAGCCGTCGAAATGGCAGGCCGCGCGCCCGTCCATGCGGCTGTTGAAGCTGAAATGAACGTAGTCGCTGTCGTCCTGGAGGGGAAGGTCGATGGCTTCGCGCAGGGCGCTGCGCCAGTAGACCAGCTCGGCGCCATCCTGCAGCGGCATGCGGGTGATGCGGCAGACGCTGCCCGGGCCCAGGCGCAGCACCGAAGTGTCCATCACGACACGGGAAAGCGGGATCAGGCTGGAACTCATGGGACACGCACCAGGCAGAGTTGATCCGATTCGGGCGGGGATGATCGGATTCGGGTAGCAATACAAATGTAAATCATTATCATCCATTCGTATCAAGCCCGCAATCGCGGTCCGGCCAACCGCGCTTGCCCCAACACCCTACTTCCAGAAGGCCCCCATGCGACTCCCTTCCCTGCCAGCGCTTTCCCTGTCCACGCTGGCAATGTCCATCGCCCTGCCCGCCCAGGCGCAATCCGCCGCGGATGCCGCCACCCTGCCCGCCGTCACCGTGCATGCGCGCGGCACGGATGAAGACGCCAAGGACCTGCCCTACACAGTCGAGGTCATGGACGGCATCACGCTGGAACAGCGCCGCCTGCTGAACGTGGAGCAGGTGCTGCGCGCCACGCCCGGCGTCAACGTCAATTCCTCGGGCGGCGCCAACGTGTCCACCATCTACATCCGCGGCGTCGGCGCGCTCTATCCCATGAGCATGGACGACAGCTCGGTGGCGCTGAACGTCGACGGCAGCCCGCTGTCGACGCGCAACATTTCCATCGGCACGCTCGACGTCGACCAGATCGAGGTGCTCAAGGGCCCGCAGGGCACGCTGTTCGGCGGCATGGGCGAGGCCGGCGCGGTGAACCTGACCACGCGCCGCCCGACCCGCGAATGGGAAGGCTATGCCCGCGCCGAATACGGACAGGACCGCCAGTTCCTGACCGAGGCCGCGGTCGGCGGCCCGCTCACCGACAAGCTGGCCGGCCGCTTCGCCATCCGCGCCGGCGGCTCGGACCACTGGATCGAGAATGCCCGCACCGACCAGCCGCTGTCCAAGCCGCGCGATCTGGCGTTCCGCGGCAGCCTGCTGTGGGACCTGACCACCCGCACCAGCGCGCTGGTGTCGGCCGAACGCCACCAGATCCGCCACCTGGGCGAACAGCTGGTGTTGATGCCCTACGGCCGGCCGCCCACGGTGGACATGGATCCGTCGCTGCTGGACGACGCCAAGAAGACCGTCGAGCGCTACACGCTGCAGCTGGACCACCGCTTCGACCGTGCCCGCCTCACGGCCATCTCGGCCTACACCGACAGCTACAACATCGGCCCGGTGGTCTACGACCGCCGGCTGCAGAACGCCATGGGCCGCGGCAACAGCGAGTTCTGGAACGTCGACGAAGCGCGCGAGCGCGTGTTCACGCAGGACCTGCGGCTGGCCTCGCTGGCGGAGAGCGACCTGTTCTGGGTCACGGGCCTGTCGTACTCGCATGCCAAGCGCTCGTACGACACGCCGCGCAATACCTACGGCGACGCCAGCGCCAAGTACCGCGACTTCGATACCGACCGCTACGGCGTCTACGGCGAGATGACCGTGCCGCTGGCGAGCCAATGGAAGCTGACCACCGGCCTGCGCCAGTCGTGGGTGCGCAAGACCTACGACGGCAAGTACCACGGCGGCGGCATGGTCACCACCGACCACCGCGAGCTCGACGACAGCTTCACCACCGGCCGCATCGCGCTGGCCTATGCGCTGACGCCCACCACCACGCTGTACGGCAGCTATGGCCGCGGCTACAACCCCGGCGGCTTCAACGACTATGCCGCACAGCCGCTGGACAGCGAGCCGTACAAGGCCGCCAAGACCAACTCCTACGAGATCGGCTTCAAGTACCTGAGCGCCGACGGGCGCTATGGCCTGAACGGCGCCGTGTACCTGAACCAGGTGCGCAACAACCACCTGCTGTCGTATGACTCGGCCACCTTCGCCGTCAACGCGCTCAACGCCGACACCCGCAGCAAGGGCGCCGAACTGCAAGGCACGGTGCAGCTGGACAACGGCCTGGGATTGACCGCCGGCCTGAGCTACATCGACGCCAAGATCACCACCGCCGTCAACGGCATCGGCGACGGCGACGTCAAGGCCGGCAACCGCGTGCCCGACGTCTCGCGCTGGGGCGGCACGCTGGGCGTGACCTATCGCCACGCCATGCCGGCAATGCTGGCGATGTCGGCGCCGGTCTTCAACGCCCGCGTCGACTACCAGTACGTCGGCAAGCGCGCCGCCGATCCGCAGAACCACTTCGACCTGGGCAGCTACCAGTTGCTGAACGCGCGCCTGGGCGTGGCCAACGGCCGCGCCGAGTACTACGTGTGGGGCAGCAACCTGCTGAACCGGCAGTACGACCTGTACGGCTACTTCGCGCCGCCGTCGGTGGCCTACGGCGCGCCGGCCCGCGGCCGCACGCTCGGGGTCGGCGTTTCCTATACCTATTGATCCGGAGCCCTCCGATGCAGTCCCGCCGTACCTGGACCCTGCTGGCCAGCCTCTACAGCACCCAGTTCCTGGGGCTGATGTTCTTCGTCGTCGCCATGGTGGCCATCCTGCGTGAGGCGGGCGCCAGCCTGGACACCATCGGCCTGATCTACCTGCTGGGCATGACCTGGCCGCTCAAGGCGCTGTGGGCGCCGTGGATCGACCGCCACGCCACCGGGCTGCGCGGCCACTACCGCGGCTGGCTGCTGCTGACCCAGGCCGGCATGGTGCTGTGCCTGGCGGTCATCGGCATGCTGGACCTGCGCGCGGACTTCGCCGCGATCTACCTGCTGTGCCTGGCGACGGCGCTGCTGTCGTGCACCCAGGACATCGCGCTCGACGGCCTGGCCTGCCGCCTGCTCGGCGCCGCCGAGCGCGGCCTGGGCAACGGCCTGCAGATCGCGGCGGGCCTGATCGGCAACCTGGTCGGCGGCGGCGTGATGCTGATGCTGTACCCGACGCTGGGCTGGCAGGGCTGCTGCCTGGTGCTGGCGGCGCTCACGTCGGTGTCGTGGCTGCAGCTGCTGGGCTACCGCGAGCCCGACTGGCCGCGCGCCGCCGGACCGGTCAGCCACCGCCGGCTGTTCACTTTCTGGCGCGGCGCGGCGCGCAAGCGCTGGCTGCTGTTGCTGGTGCTGTACCCGGCCGCCAGCTCGCTGGCGTACGCCGTCATCATGCCGGCGTTGATCGACAGCGGCTGGACGCTGGACGGCATCGGCCTGGTGGTCAACGTGGTGGGTTCGGTGGCCGGGCTGGCCACCGCGCTGGCATACGGCCGGCTGCTGCGGCGCATGGCGCGCCCGCGCGCGATGCGGGTGGCGGCGGTGCTACAGCTGCTGGGCATCGCCGGCCTGGCCTGGCCGGCGATGGGCTGGGGGCCGCCGGCCGCGGCCGGCGCGCTGGTGGTGCTGTATTTCCTGCTGTACACCCCGGCCGCCACCGTGCTGGCCACCCTGATGATGGATCATGCCTCGCCGGAGAGTCCGGCCACCGACTACACGGTGCAGGCCAGCCTGAGCCATTTCCTCTCGATGGGGCTGTCTTCGGTGGGCGCGATGCTGGCCGGCCGCATCGGCTACGGCGGCGTGATCGCCGCCTCCGTGGCGCTGGCCGCCCTCGCGCTGGTCGCCGCCGTGCGCTGGACGCCGCGGGAGGCCGCATGAACACCCCGTGGCAGATCATGCGGCCGGTGCGCGGCCGCATCCGTTTCGCGATGGCGCTGGCGGTGGCCGGCGTGCTGGCGAGCCTGGCTTCGCTGGCCTGCCTGGCGCTGGCGCTGGACGGCCTGCTGCACGCGCCCGGCCGCTATCCCTGGCCCGCGTTCGCCGGCGCGCTGGCGTGCACGCTGCTGGCCTGCTTCCTGCGCCTGCAGGCCTTCAACCAATCGCACTATGCGGCCTTCCGCCTGGAAGTGACGTTGCGCGCCGGCCTGGTGGCGCACCTGGCGCGGCTGTCGTTCGGCGATCTGCAGGCGCTGGGCGGCAGCGCCCTGGCCAAGGTGGCGCAGAACGACGTGCAGGCGCTGCACGCCTTCGTCGCCGACAGCACGCCGCTGTATGCGCGCGCCTATGCCATGCCGCTGTTCAGCGCCGCGCTGCTGTTCGCGCTGGACTGGCGCCTGGCGCTGGCCTGCGTCGGCGTACTGGCCTTCGGCGCGCTGGTGATGGCGCTGGCGATGCGCGGGCGCGAGGTCATGACGCGGCGCTATCACCAGGCGCGCGAGCAGGTCAACGCCGCCGTCATCGAATACGTGCAGGCGATGCCGGTGGTGCGCACCTTCGACACCGGCCAGACCACCTTCGGCCGCTATCACCGCGCCCTGGAACGCTACCTGGCCATGCTGACCGACTGGTACCGCGACGCCAGCTTCAGCGCGCGTTTCGCCATTGCGCTGCTCGGCCCGCTGCCGACGCTGGCGGTGCTGCTGTGGCTGGGCGGCTGGTGGACCGCGCACGGCCAGCTCGACTTCGCCTTCTGGCTGGCGGCACTGCTGTTCGGCATGGGCATGGCCGAGGCCATGTTCCCGATGATGTCGCTGGCGCACATGGTCGACCAGGCCAAGCTGAGCATCGCCCGCATCCAGCAACTGATGGCGATCGAGCCGCTGGCGCCGGCGCGTGCACCCGACCGGCGTCCGGCCGATGGCGCCGTGCGCTTCGAGGACGTGGACTTCGGCTACGGCGGCAAGCCCGCCCTGCATGACCTGAGTTTCACCGCGCACCCGGGCCAGGTGACGGCGCTGGTGGGCCGCTCCGGCGCCGGCAAGAGCACGGTGGCGCGGCTGATCGCCCGCTTCTGGGACGTCGACGGCGGCCGCGTGTGCGTGGGCGGCGTCGACGTGCGCGACATGGACCGCGACACTCTGTTCCAGCACGTGGCGTTCGTGTTCCAGGACAACTTCCTGTTTTCCGGCAGCGTGGCCGACAACATCGCCATGGGCCGCCCCGATGCCAGCCGCGCCGAGATCGAGGCCGCCGCCCGCGCCGCGCAGGCGCACGATTTCATCCAGGCGCTGCCCGACGGCTACGACACCGCGTTGCGCGAAGGCGGCAAGGACCTGTCCGGCGGCCAGCGCCAGCGCCTGACCATCGCCCGCGCCATCCTGATGGACCGTCCGATCCTGGTGTTGGACGAACCCACCGCGGCCACCGATCCCGAGAACGAGCGCGCGGTCAACGCGGCGCTGGCCGAACTGATGCGCGGACGCACCGTCATCGTGGTGGCGCATCGCCTGCCCAGCATCCGCCACGCCGACCAGATCCTGGTGCTGGAGCGCGGCCGGCTGGCCGAATCCGGCACGCATGACAGCCTGCTGGCGGCCGACGGCCTGTACGCCCAATTGTGGAACAACCATCAACGCGCCCGTCTCTGGACCCTGGGCGAACCGCAATCATGACCACACGCCCCGCTTCCTGGCGCGAGACCTATCTCCGCCTCATGCGCAGCGCCGGCGGCCAGGCGCGCCGCCTGCGCGCCAGCCTGCTGCAACTGGCGCTGGCCGCCGTATTCCAGGGCCTGGCCCTGGCCTGCGTCGCGCCGCTGTTTCTCCATGTCGCCCATGGCGACCCGTGGCCGGCCGCGGCCGCCTGGCTCGCGGCCTTGTCCGGACTGGCCCTGGCCGCGACCGCGCTGCGCTGGCGCGCGCAGGGCTTCGACTACGGCGGCCACATGGCCCGCGCCACGCACGAACTGCGCGTGCGGCTGGGCGAGCAGCTGCGCCGCATGCCGCTCGAAACGCTGCAGGCGCAACGCACCGGCGGCATCGCCGCCAAGCTGCTGGGCGGCGTCGACGAACAGATGAATTACGCGCTGACCGTGATCAACCTGATCCTGGGCGCCATCATCACCCCGGCGGTGGCGGCGCTGGCGTTGCTGGCGCTGGATTGGCGCATCGGCGTGGCCCTGCTGCTGGTGTTTCCGCTGATCATTCCGCTGTACCGCTGGCGCCGTCCGGCGCTGGACCGCGGCGCCCGCGACACCGGCCGGGCCAACGAGGCGCTGAACGCCGAGCTGCTGGAATACATGCAGGGCCTGCCGGTTTGCCTGGCGACCGGCCGCGCGGGCGCCGCGAACGAACGGCTGCGCCAGGGCTTCGAACAGCTGGAACGCCTGCAGCGCCAGGCGCATCGCCGCGGCGCCAAGCCGACGCTGATGGTGGTGACCCTGGTCGAAGCGGGCCTGCTGGCGATCCTGGCCTGCGGCGCGTTCTGGGTGACCCAGGGCAGCCTGGATCCGGCGCTGCTGGCCGCGGTGCTGGTGCTGGTGGTGCGCTTTGCCGAGCCGCTGGCGATGTTCGTGTCGTTCACCGCCATCTTCGCCCTGATCGAGGCGGCGCTGGCGCGCGTCGAGGAGGTGCTGGCGGTGGCGCCGCTGCCGCAGTGGCCGGCGCAGGGCGCGCCCTCGCCCCAGGACGGCATCCGCATCGAACAATTGGATTTCCAGTACGCGGCCGGCAGCGCGCCGGCCCTGCGCGGCATCGACCTGGACCTGCCCGCGCGCGGCCTGACGGCGCTGGTGGGGCCGTCAGGATCGGGCAAGACCACGCTCACCCGCCTCCTGATGCGCCATGCCGACCCGCAGCGCGGCGCGGTGCGGATCGGCGGCGTCGATATCCGCAGCCTGTCGCCCGCCGACCTCAACCGGCTGGTGTCGACCGTGTTCCAGGACGTGCACCTGTTCGACGACACGGTGCTCGCCAACATCGGCATGGCCCGGCCCGAGGCCAGCGAGGCCGAGATCCGCGCCGCCGCCCGCGCGGCGCATTGCCTGGATCTCATCGAGCGCTTGCCTCAAGGCTGGCAGACGCGGCTCGGTGAAGCCGGCGGCACGCTGTCCGGCGGCGAGCGCCAGCGGCTGTCGATCGCCCGCGCGATCCTGAAGAACGCGCCGATCCTGATCCTGGACGAACCCACCGCCGCGCTAGACACCGAAAGCGAACTGGCGGTGCAGGCGGCGATCGACGCGCTGGTGCCCGACCGCAGCGTCATCGTCATTGCCCATCGGCTGTCCACCATCGTGGCCGCGGACCGCATCCTGGTGTTCGAGGAGGGCCGCATCACGCAGCGCGGCACGCACGCGCAGCTGCTGGCCACGGCCGGCCGCTATCGCCAGATGTGGCGAGCGCAGCAGGGCTAGCGGGCGTCCGCCTCCCGCGCGGTCCCGGACCCGGCCCGTCAACGCGGGCGCCCGCCGACCTCGATCGCGACGCCTTCGACGCAGGCGACGATGCGCCCGTCATCGCCGCTGGCGGGATGGCCGCCGGTGAAGTCCGAGAACGCCGGCAGGATCGCAAGGCCAGGGCGTAGCCAGAACGCCGGCCAACTGCGCGGCACGCCGCGCACGGACGTCTTCGGATGCACGTGGCCCGCGATGACGTGCAGGCCGGCTGGGGACGCCCGCGGAACATGGCTGAACAGGAACGGGCCGTCGATGCAGGTCTCGCCAAGCTGCCGCACGCCAAACGCCGGACCGTCCAGGGCGCGGTCATGATTGCCCGCCAGCACGGCGATCTCCAGTGCGGCCCGGTCCCGCCGCCACGCCATCCACGTGTCGCGCCACCCCGCCTGCCCGGCGGGTCCGTGCAACAAGTCGCCCACGATCCACAGCTCGCGGGCGGCGGTGCGCGCGATCACCTCCGCCAGGCGGTCCAGGTCGCCGCGCGTGGCGCCGCTGGGCACCGCAATGCCCGCGCGCCGGAACACATGGCTCTTGCCCAGGTGCAGGTCGGCGATGATCAGGCGCGATCGCGCGGGCCAGAACAGCGCCCGCGTCCCCAGCAGCCACATCGGCTCGTCGCCCAACAGCGCCTGCAACGCGCCCTCAGGCAACGCGTTCATAGCGCTTCTCCAGTTGCTGCGCGGCACGCCTGACGCGCGCCTGCCAGGTCTCGGTGCTGAGTTGCCCGCGCATGCTTTCGGTCCACAGCGGGAACGACAAGGGCGTCAGCGCGCGCGGCTCGCACAGCGCCAGCTCGCGCCGCTGACAGTCGTGCAATGCCGCCAGCAGGCGCGGCGCCTCCAGTTGCAGCTCGAAGACCTCTCGCTCCGCTTGCGCCAGCAGCAGGTGGTCAGGGTCGTAGCGGCGCAGGACGTCGTAGAGCAGGCCGCTGGACGCCTGCACCTGGCGCAGCGAACGCGCCGCCTGGCCGGGCAGCGACGGCGTCAACAGGCCCGCCACGCGCGCGATCTCGCGGAACTGCCGACGCGCCATCTCGCCCAGGTTGACGCCATCGCGCAGGTCCTCGGCCATGTGTTCGGGGCTGAGCAGCTGGCGCAACAGCGCGTCGTCCAGCGCGGCCGGCTCGGCCAGCGTCAGCATCAGTCCGTAGTCGTTGACGGTGTAGGAAATCGTGTTGGCCTGCCGCCGCCCCCAGCGCAGCGCGATCATTGCCGCGATGCCTTCGTGCACGGCGCGGCCGGCGAACGGAAACAGGAACAGATGCATGCCGCGCCGCGTGCCGATGCGTTCTGCCACCAGCCGCCCCCGATCCGGCAATGCGCTGGCCTGCGCCTGGATCCGCAGCAGCGGCGCGACCGCGCGCATCTCCGGATGCGTGCCGGGGTGCGAATACAGGCTCTCCACTTCGCTGGCCAGCTGCGTCGACAAGGGCATGCGGCCGCCCTGCCAGGTTGCGACCGGGCCATCGCCGCCCTTGGCACGGCGCACGTAGGCGACCATGCCTTCCAGCCGCACCAACTCCAGTGTGCGGCCGGCGAACTGGAAGCGGTCGCCACGCCGCAGGCGCGCCAGAAAGCCTTCTTCCACCGAGCCCAGGCTGCCCCCGCGCAGGTACTTGACGGCCACGGCGCCGTCGGCGGTGATGGTGCCGATGGACAGGCGATGGCGGAACGCGACGCGCCGGTCGTGCACGCGATAGCGGCCGTCGTCGTCGCGCACGACCCGTTGATAATCCGGATACTTGGCCAGCGCGCGGCCGCCCTGCACGATGAAGTCCAGCACCGCCTGCCAGGTCGCGCGATCGAGCGCGGCATAGGCGTGCGTGCCGCGCACTTCCTGGTACAGCGCGTCGGCGTCGAAGCCGCCGCCGAGCGCCAGCGTAACGGCGTGCTGGGCCAGCACGTCCAGGCTGCCGACCGGCGGCGGCCGGGATTCGATCTCGCCGCGCGCGATGGCCTGCCGGGCGGCGGCGTACTCGATCAGTTCGAGCGCCTGCGCCGGCACGCACACCACGTTGCCGGACTCGCCCGGCCGGTGCCGGGCGCGGCCTGCGCGTTGCAACAGGCGCGCCACGCCCTTGGGGCTGCCGATCTGCAACACCTGGTCCACCGCCGGAAAATCCACGCCCAGGTCCAGGCTGGAGGTGGCCACCACGCAGCGCACCGCGCCGTCGCGCAGGCCCTGCTCCACCGCCGCGCGCAGCTTGGGATCGAGCGAACCGTGGTGCAGCGCCAGGGTGCCCGGCGCCTCCGGCCAGATCGATTCGAGCGCGCGATGCCAGAGCTCGGCCTGCGCGCGGGTGTTGGTGAACAGCAGTGTCGCGCGCACGTCGAACAGGCGCTTGAAGACCCGTTCCAGCTGCGACAGCCCCAGGTGCCCCGCCCACGGCAGGGCGCGGCTGCGTTCGGGCAACAAGGTCGATATCTGGATCCTGCGCGGCCGCGCGCCCGCCACCAGCGCGCTGTCGGGCGCATGCGGCAGCAACACGGCGCGGGCCTGGTCCAGGTTGCCCAGCGTGGCCGACAGGCCCCAGGTGCGCGCGCCGGGCGACAGGCGGCGCAGGCGCGCCAGGCACAGCTGCAGCAGCACGCCGCGCTTGTTGCCCAGCAGCTCGTGCCATTCGTCCACCACGATGCCGCGCAGGGCGCGAAAGCGCTGCGACGCATCGGCGTAGGACAGCAGCAGCGCCAGGGACTCGGGCGTGATGACCAGCACGTCCGCCTTGCCCTGCCGCGCCAGGCGCTTGTCGCGCGCGCTGGCGTCGCCGGTGCGCAGCGCCACTGTCCAGGTCAGGCCCAGGTCGGCCGCCGTCTGCGCCAGGGCGCGCGTGGTGTCGGCGGCCAGCGCCCGCAGCGGCGTGACCCACAGCACGCGCGGCCCCTCG
>ERZ1739169.111-NODE-111-length-23752-cov-14.790902_pt1 | contig 23752 bp, 25 predicted proteins | sample MGYA00581756_ERZ1739169 | MGnify/ENA primary metagenome ERZ1739169 (study PRJEB40789, sample SAMEA7425667) | Salamandra salamandra | biome: salamander skin | place: Germany | collected 2020-03 | study: cvxcv | reverse complement strand
CCGCGCCGCGGGCGTGGTGGCCACCGGCGGCGACGGCGCCCGCCAGGTGCTGCTGGCGCTGGGCGCCGGCGGCATCGCCCTGGTGGATGAAGTAATGGGCGGCGTGCCCCTGGGCACGCTGACCGGGGGCACGGCCGACGGCCTGCCCGTGGTGACCAAGGCCGGCGGCTTTGGCACCGAAGACGTACTGGTTCGCGCCGTGCGCGCGATCCGCGACAGGAGATTCAAGCGATGACACAAACCCCCGCCCCCAAGCTGCCCCTGCTGGCGGTCACCCTCGGCGACGTGGCCGGCATCGGGCCGGAAATCACGGCCAAGATGCTGATGGGCCATGACGAACTGCGCCAGAAGGCGCGCCTGGTCGTGATCGGCGACGTCGACGTGATGGTCAACGCCGTGCGCGGCCTGGGCGGCGATCCCGCCATCGTGCGCCGCGTCGAGCGCCCCGCCGACGCCACCAACACCCCCGGCACCATCGAGGTGCTGCAGGCCGGCCCGTCGCTGGCCGACGTCAAGCTGGGCGAGATCAGCGCCGCCGCCGGGGACGGCTCGGTGCGCTTCGTCACCACCGCCTGCGCCCTGGCGCGCGCCGGCGAGGTCGACGGCATCGTCACCGCCCCGCTGAACAAGGCCGCCATGCACGCCGCCGGCCACAAGTGGCCCGGCCACACCGAACTGCTGGCGCATGAATTCGGCGTCAAGACCTTCTCGCTGGTGCTGTCCGCCGGCGATCTCTACATCTTCCACGCCACCACCCACGTGTCGCTGCGCCAGGCCATCGAAGACCTGACGCCGGCGCGCATGCGAGCGGTGCTGCGCCTGGCCGGCTCGTTCGCCAAGGCCCTGGGCCGCGGCGACCGTCCGGTGGCGGTGTCGGGCCTGAACCCGCACGCCGGCGAGAACGGCATCTTCGGCACCGAAGACGCCGACATCCTGGCGCCCGCCGTGGCCGAGGCCAACGCCGCCGGCATCCTGGCCGCCGGCCCGATCCCGGCCGACGCGCTGTTCCCGCAGGCCGTGCGCGGCAAGTGGCAGTTCGTGATCGCCTGTTACCACGACCAGGGCCACGCGCCCTTCAAGGCCGTCTATGGCGATGACGGCGTTAACATCACCGTCGGCCTGCCGGTGGTGCGCGTGTCCGTCGATCACGGCACCGCGTTCGACATCGCGGGCCAGGGCATCGCCCGCGAAGACAGTCTGATCCTGGCCGCCGAGCGCGCCGCGCATCTGGCCCCGGGCTGGACGCATGTATGGGAAACTGCGCGGGCCCAAACAGGAGGTTGATTGCATGGCGCCCGCCAACGCTGAAGATTTGCCCGCGCTGGATCGTTCCGGCGACGTGCCGCTGCACGCCCAGGTGGCGGCGCTGCTGCGCGGTTATATCCGGACCCGCAAACTCGGCGCCGGCGCGCTGCTGCCCAGCGAGGCCGCCCTGTGCGAACGCTTCGGCGTGGCGCGCAGCGTGGTGCGGCAGGCGCTGTCGGCGCTGGCGACGGAAGGGCTGATCCAGCGCGAGGCCGGCCGTCCGGCGGTGGTCGCCGCGCCGCGCGAGCATCGCCGGCTGGTGCAGCGCTCCACCGGGCTGTACGAACAATTCGCCCAATCCGGCGTGGCGCTCAAGACCCGCGTGCTGGGCCTGGCGCCGGCCGAACCGCCCGCCGCGGTCGCCGAGTTCTTCGGCAGCGCCGACCTGTTGCTGCTGGAACGGCTGCGCCACGTGGCCGACGCGCCGCTGGCCTATGTGCGCACCTGGCTGCCCGCCGCGGCGGTGCCCGGCCTGCGCGCCGACGACCTGGCCGACGCCTCGCTGCACGGCGTGCTGACCCGGCGCTTCGGCCTGCATCCGGGCGCCGGCCGCAACCAGATCCGCGCGGTCGCCGCCGACGCGGCGCTCGCCGGGCTGCTGCAGACCGCCGCCGGCACGCCCCTGCTGATGCTGGAAGGCCAGGGCATGGACCAGCACGGCCGGCCGCTGGAGTGGTTCAGCACCTGGCACCGCGCCGAACAGCTGGTGTTCGACGTGGACGTCAGCGTCGGCCACGAAAGCGTGCAACCGCGCCTGCGCGAACCCGCGCCGCCCGCGGCCCCGGCGGCGCCGCTCGAATCCGCCGCCGGCCACGATCCCCTGGCGCGCGCCCAGGCGCTGGTCGCCGAACTGTCCGCCGAACTGGAACGCCTGCGTGGCGGCGCCGGCCGCTGACGCGCCCGGGCGCTAGCGCAGCGTCACCGCCGCGTCGCGCTCGAACTGCCCATCTTCATCCAGCGCGCGCAAGGCGCGCCGCTCGGCCTCGGTCGGCCAGGGCGTCGGCCCCGCCCCGTCGGCATCGAAGTCGAACCCGGTGCGCTCGCGCACTTGCGCCAGGCTGGACTCGGGATGCCACGACTGCAACGCCAGGCGGCCATCGCGCTTGATGAACACCGCGATCGGCGTCGCCACCCCCGCGAAGCCGCCGCCAGACGTGACGAAATCCAGCTGCTCGACGAACACGCGGCGCGAATGCTCGGTGCGCCAGGTGCAGCAGCGCCGCGCCGTCGGCGTCATCACCGCCCCGCCGCCGCCGCCCGGCAGCCGCACCTTGGGCGCATGCCAGTCGCCGATGCAGGAGTTGTTGGCGCGGCCCGCGCCGTCGATCTGCGCCGCCCCCAGGAACGCCAGGTCCATGCGGCCGCGCGTGCACAGGTCGTAGAAATCCTCGTTGGCGAAGATCGAGGCCGAATGCTCGGCCAGCACCGGATCGGAGCTGGACAGCGGAATGTGCGAGGGCCGCGGATCGACCCCGCCGGCCACGTTGATGTAGACGTAGTCCCAGTCATAGGCGCGCTTGGCCAGCAGGCAGGCCAGCATCGGCAGGGTCGAGTTCACGCCGCTGAAGGTGATCTCGTCGGGCCGGATGAAACGCGCCAGGTTGGTGACGATGTATGAAAACCCCGACCATTGCTCAGCCATGCGCCGCTCCCGCTTTCGCTTCGGGCGCCGCGGCCAGGTGGGCCGCCAGGTCGCCCTGCTTGTCCATGTAGGCCTCCACCGCCGGATAGTCGATGGCGTAGTCCGGCCAGCAGGAGCCGGGCCAGGCCGAGCGCGGCAGCACCGTGAAAGCCTGCACCATGAAGTACGGCACCAGCGTGGCCTCGGGCTGCGCCTCGAACACGACGCTGTCCACCCGCTTCTCGGCCACCACCAGCACGCTGCCGGCGGCGCGCGACATGATGCGGTCCCAATGCGCCGTGCCATGCACCCGCACATTGCCGCGCGCGTCCACTTCCGAGGCCTGGATCACGGCGAAGTCCGGCCGCACCGCCGGAATCACCCAGGTGCGCTCGCCGCTGCCGTAGGGGTCGTCCAGGCAGTGCCAGCCGTTCAGCACCGGCAGGGCGCTGCCATGCAGCCCGCCGCAAGGCTGGAACGGCACGCCGTAGGCGGCGGCCCGCAACCCCGCCGTCAGGCTGGCGCAGGCATGCTCTTCAAGCTCGACCTCGCCGCGCTCGATGGCCTTGCGATACCACGGCGCCAGGCCGAAATTGCCTTCCATCGCCACGATGCCGGCGCGCACGCGCCGCAGCGCGCCGGCGCGGCACAGGATGTCGACGTCATAGCCGGGCGACTGCTTGACCAGTTCCAGGTCGCGCCGCCCCTGCCGGATCAGTTCGCGCACGAAGGCGAACGGCCCCCGGTGCAGGAAACTGCCGCCCAGGGCGATCGACGCGCCGTCCGGCACCAGCGCCGCCAGCTCGGCCAGCGAGCGCTGCTTGTCTGTCTGATTGAATCCCGAACCCATGCTGCCTCCTCGATGTGCTTATCGTCGCGCCGGCCGGGCGGGCGGCGTCAGCGCGCCTGCAGGTAGGCCGCCACCCGCGCCTTCAGGCCGGGCTCGGCGGCCGAGCGCACCAGCCGCGCCAGGTCGGTGTCGGGCTGCTCGGCCGACAGGGCCGCATACAACTGCGCGCGGGCCGCGCCGGTCAACGCGGCGGCGGCCTCCACGGCCTGCCGTTCGATCTCGGGCCAGGCTTCCGGCGCCGTCACGTGGCTGACGAAGCCGTCGCGATAGGCCTCGGCCGCGCCGAACGTGCTGGCCTGTTCCAGGATGGCGCGGGCGCGCTCGGCGCCGACCAGCGCGGCGAAGCGGCGCGTGCCCAGCACCAGCCCGAACTTCAGGCCCGGCATGCGAAAGCTCGCGTCCGGCGCGCTGACGCGCCACTTGCAGGCGCCGAACAGATCGACACCAGCGCCGAAATTGCGGCCATGCGCCAGCCCCACCGTCAGGCAGGGCGAGGCCGCCACCCGTTGCAGCAGGGTCTCGATGCGCACGAAGCGCAGCAGCAGGTCGCCCTCGCTCTGCGCGTCCAGCTCGCCGAAATCGAAGCCGGCGCTGAAGTTGCGGCCCGCGCCGCGCAGCACGATGACCTCGGCGCCCTGGGCCGGCGCCGCGTCCACCGCCGCGATCAGCGCCTCGACCAGCTCGGCCGACAGCGCGTTCATCTTGTCCGGACGCGCCAGCGTCAGCACCTGCGCGGCGCCGCGCCGCTCGATCTGCAGCGTCGCGCTCATGCGCGCCGCCCCTTGTCGCGCAGCGGTCCCAGCACCTCGTCGTTGTGCTGGCCCAGCGCGGGCGGCGGACGCCGCAGCGCGGTGGTCTGGCCGTCGAAGCGCACCGGCAGGCCGAAGGTGCGCGTGGCCACGCCGTTGGGCAGCTCCAGCGGCTGCACCCAGCCCATGTGCTCGACCTGCGGGTCCGCCAGCACTTCGGAATAGGTGTTGATGGGCGCGCACGGCACGCCGGCCGCGCGGAACCGCGCCAGCCAGGCGGGCGCGTCGTCGGCCGCGAAGATCGCTTCCAGGATCTCGCGCAGCGCGTCCTGGTTGCGGGCGCGCGCGCTAGTGTCGGTAAAGCGCGGGTCCGCCAGCAGGTCCTCGCGGCCCACTGTCACGCACACGCCCTTCCACAACGCGTTGTTGCCGGCCGCCATGCCGAAATAGCCGTCCTTGCAGCGGAACGCCTGGTACGGCGCGTTGCGCGGGTGGGCCGAACCCAGCTTGACCGGATCGCGCCCGCTGCCGAAGAACTCCGAGGTCTGCAGCGCCGCGATGCCGAGCGTGGCGCCCAGCATCGGCACGTCGATGTGCGTGCCCTGGCCGCTGGCCTGCGCGGCGCGCAGCGCCGAGGCGATGGCGAAGGCGCCATACAGCCCGGCCGAGAAGTCCGCCACCGGCACGCCGCACTTGACCGGCTCGCCGCCGGCCTCGCCGGTGACGCTCATCAGGCCGCTCATGGCCTGGATGGTCAGATCGAAGCCGCCTTCCTGGGCGCGCGGGCCGGATTGGCCATAGGCCGAGATCGAGCAGTACACCAGGCGCGGATTGACCTCGCGCAGGGCCGCGTAACCCAGCCCCAGGCGGTCCATCACCCCGGGCCGGTTGTTCTCGATCAGCACATCGACGCTGGCGGCCAGTTCGCGCGCCAGCGCCAGGTCGGCCGGATCCTTCAGGTTCAGCGTGACCGAGCGCTTGTTGCGGTTGAGCGAGGCGAAGTTCTCGCTGTAGCCCTGGCTCAGCGGCGGCCAGCTGCGCAGCGTGTCGCCGCCCTCCGGGTTCTCCAGCTTGATCACGTCCGCGCCCATGTCGGCCAGCAGCATGCCGCAGAACGGCCCCGCGGCGACGTTGCAGATCTCGAGCACGGTGATGCCGGCCAATGCCGAACCAGATGTCATGGTCGACCTCTCGTTATGCCAATTCAGTATTTGGAATGAAGAAAAGAATCCGAGGCCGCGCGCGCTGCCGTGGCATCGTGTCGCCTGCCGCGGTCTTTGCCCGAAGCGAAAACGCGGCGCCAGGCCGCGGGCCAGCATAGCACCGGGCGCAATCCTCGGTAAACCATTAATTGAAACTCGAATCCCATGATTTAGGATTCATGAGAGCACAAGCCCTGCTCGGCCGGCCCCGTTATTGGCCGAGAAACCCGCGGCGGTAACCCATGCCCTGCGACAAGGTCTGGGCACAGGCGGCCACGTCCGGCGCCAGCTGTTTCATGCGGGCCGCGCTCAGGCGATCGAGCGGGCCGGAGATGCCGATGGCCGCCACCGGCTGGTCCAGGCTGTTGAACAGCGCCACCGCCAAACCGCCCACGCCCTCGCGCCATTCGCCGCGATTGACCGCGTAGCCGGTGCGCGCCACCTTGCGCAGTTCTTCCTTGAGCAGCGGCATCGACACCAGCGTGGCCGGCGTATGCCGCGCCAGCCGGTCGGCGTAGCGCTCGACGTAGCCTTCGGCCTGATAGGCCAGCAGCGCCTTGCCGGTGGCCACCGCGTAGGCCGGCGCGCGGCCGCCCACCATCGAATAGGCGCGGATCGGTTGCGGGCTGTCGATCTTGTCGACGTAGACCACGTCAAAGCCGTCCAGCACCGACAGGTGCACGGTCTCGCCGGTCTGGTCGGCCAGCGTGCGCATGAACGGCGCGGCCAGCCGGCGCAGGTCGAGCTGCCCGAGCTGGCGCGCGGCCAGCTCGAACAGGCGCACCGCGCCGCGATAGCCGCCGCCGTCCTCGTCGCGCACAACGTAGCCGGCGTGGATCAGCGTTTGCAGGGTGCGATGGGTATTGCTGCGCGTCAGCCCGACGCGGGCGGCCAGCGCATCGATGGTGCGGGGCGGATTGTCCACGTCCGTGACCGCCTCCAACACCATCAACCCCTTGAGCAGTGTCTTGTCCATTTTTTTGGTTTTCCCAATATTTAGGACGCGAACATAGCACGGGCCGCGCCCGGCGAACAGGCCTCAGTGGCCCGGGGCCGGCAAGGCCGCGCGCACCGTCGCCGAACGGTCCCACAGGTTGGGCACGCTGGGCGCCGAATAGCCCGACACGAACGGCTTGGCCTGGCCCGTGGCCGGGTCGTAGACATGGCGCGACACGGCGCCGATGTTGCCGCCGTACATGTGCACGCTGATCGAGACCTTGTCCTCGAAGGCGTTCGAGACGCGGTGGATATCGCCTTCCTGCGGCGACAGGCGCTCGACGTCGCCGGGATGCAGGGTCTCCGGCTCGCCCCACGGCGCCAGCCGGCCGTCGGCGCCGCGGGTGTAGCGCTGGTTCACCTCGGCGCCGCGCAGCATGCCGACGTAGCCCCAGACCTCGTGATCGTGCACCGGCGTCTGCTGGCCCGGGCCCCATACGAAGCTGACGATCGAGAAGCGCTCGAGCGGATCGCAATGCAGCAGGTATTGCTGGTAGTACTGGGGATGCGGCGCGGTACAGGCCTCGGGCAGCCAGTCGTCATGCGCGATCAGCGCGGCGAACGCGGCCTGCAGTTCGGGCGACTGCGCCAGCCCGTCGGGCGTGGCCAGGCGGGTCGCGGTGGCAATGAAATGGCGCAGCCGGTCCAGGCCGGCGGTGGCTTCGGGCATTGCATTTCTCCGGATCGGGCGCGGCCCGCTCGGACCATGCCATTGAACATCCCAATTTGACTATCCAGTATCCATCATTTGGGATGCGCGCCGCAATGCCCCGGCCCGCGCGTCGTGCCGCGCTTGACAGCCGCGGGGCCGCGCGTGCAGCGTATCGAACCCGTCCTTCACCGCCTTCCCCGCATGCCCACCGATATTCCCACCATTGCGCCCGCGCTCGCCGACCAGCTGGCGCGCGCCCGGCGCGTGACCGTCTTCACCGGCGCCGGCGTGTCCGCCGAAAGCGGCATCGCCACCTTCCGCGATCCGCTCACCGGATTGTGGGCGCGCTTCGACGCCCGCGCCCTGGCCACGCCAGAGGCCTTCGCGGCCCAGCCGGACCTGGTCTGGGGCTGGTATGAATGGCGCCGCGCGCAGGTCGCGCGCGCCGAGCCGAACGCGGCGCACCGCGCCATCGCGGCGCTGGCGCGGCGCATCCCCGCGCTGACCCTGGTCACCCAGAACGTCGACAACCTGCACGAACGCGCCGGCAGCGACGCCGTGATCCACCTGCATGGCAGCCTGCACGCGCCGCGCTGCAGCGCGTGCGGACACGCCGCCGGCTTCACGCCGCGCGCCCTGGACGACGGCCGCGACACGCCCGCCGAAGAGTGCGCGATCACGCCGCCCGCCTGCGTCGAATGCGGCGCGCCGATACGGCCGGGCGTGGTCTGGTTCGGCGAAAGCCTGCCGGCCGGCGCCTGGCGCGCGGCGCAGCAGGCGTCCGACGATTGCGAGCTGTTCTTCAGCATCGGCACCTCGGCGCAGGTGTATCCGGCGGCCGAGCTGCCACTGCGCGCCGCGCGGGCCGGCGCGACCGTGGTGCAGGTCAACCCGGCGCCCACGCCGCTCGACGCGCACGCCGACTTCAATCTGCGCGGCGCGGCCGCCGACGTCATGCCGCGATTGCTGGCCGCGGCCGGCTTCTGACCGCATCGTTCAAGCGCCGGCGCGCGGCACGCCCCTCACCACTTGCAGCCGTCGTCACGCACCGTGTCGGCCAGCAGGAACGGCAGCGCCAGCAGCCCCAGATCGGCATGCGCGTCGCGGCAGCGCGGCCGCGCACTCCGCGCGATGCCCTTGGCCAGCGCCGACGGTTCCGCCGGCGTCCTGGGCGCCAGGTCCACCTTCGCTTCGCCCCGCGCGCGCGGCAGGCCTTGCGCCGCCGCGTCCTCGCCGCGCCAGCGGAAATCACGCGGCGGCGCGGCGCCAGCGGCGGCGGGCGGCGGAGGCGATAGCGCCGGCGCCTGAGCCGCTGGCGTCCTGGCTGGCGGCGCCTGTCGCGGCATGGCCGGCTTCGCAGGCTCGGACGCAGGTGCCGTGGACGACGTCGGCAACGCGGGCGAAGACGGCTTGGCGGACTCGGAGGATATCGGCGCAGACGGCGCGGTCGGCGACGCCACCGCGGACCTGGCCGATGGCGCGGCGGGCTGCGGCGCGGCCTCGGGCGGCAGCAGTTCCACGAAGAAATCGTCCTGATGGATCGATGCCGGTGCCGGCGGCGCTTCGCGTTCGCTCGCGACCCGCCACAACAGGCAGGCGGCCAGCCCATGCAGGACGCACGACAGCACCGCCGCCCACCACGCCAGCGCGCGGCCGCGCGGCGCCGCCGGCCCGCCCTGCAAGGCGTCCGTACCAACAGAAGACATCACGACAACCCTGGCGTCGAATCCGCCATTTTGCGGGCCCGGCGCCCGCCCAAAGCCGGCTGCCGCGTGAAGATTTGTGAAGATGTTTTGAGTGGATCGGAACTACCATGGACAAACGTCCGCGATGCAGGGGAAACCCCAAATTCCATCGCGCACGCAGAGGGATACAGTGGTAGCGAACCATTGCAGGCATGGAGATCATCATTCCGTTTTCCTGGAGACTTCCCGACGTGTTCGTGCGCTCGCCCGACGGTGTGCTACACCGCGTGGTGCGACACGCCACGACCACGGAAACCATTGCCAAACTCGAGAGCATTCCCAGCAACTACCACCTGGATTGCGAATGCATGCTCGACAATGGTGAAGCCCTGGCCTGGATCGGCGATAATCTGTACCGCCAGGTCAACGGTGGGATCATCTTCACCGCCGAACCCGGCGCCGCGCCGCCCACGGCCGAGGCACGCAAGCACGCCAAGGCCCGCAACACCGTGCGCGATGCCTGCCGTCCCGCTGCGGCGAGCGAATCGCATGCAGTGCGGCAAAACGTCGTACCATCAGCTGTAGCTAGACTAAAAACCGGCAACGATTGGAGCCTGATACGCGCCTGGCGCGAGCACCTGAACATCAGCACCGCTGACATGGCTGCCCGCCTGGGAGTGGATCATTCCATCTACATCGAGTTGGAAAGGCCGCGTCCGCGACCGCGCCAGATCATTCTGGACCGCATCTCGGCCGCGCTGGGTGTCACGCCCGACCAGCTCGATGATTCATCGTTAGGAGGGCATTTCCATTGACGCAGGCCGCATTGGCCTGACCGATGGAGATGTTCGAGCAACTTTGGCGCCGCGTAAGAATGGCCGCGCATGGGGAGGTACCTGAAATGCTCGGAACCGCAAGACGCTTGACTGACGTACTGGCCACGGCCCCCGACGGCACGTTGTATCGCATCGAACGCTTCGTGTCGGATCCCGACGCCTACTCCGCGCTCGGCACTTCCCGCTTCGACCCCAAGGCGCATTGCGTCTGCCGCACCAGCTCGGGCGAAAAAGTCGCCTGGCTCGGCGGCCAGGTCTACCAGCTCCTCAAGACCGGCCTGTGCCTGACGGCGGTGGACCGACGACGCGGCTGAAGCCGCTCAGCGCCGCCCGCCCTTCCCCGTGAACCGCGCCACGACGAATTCCACGAACGTCGTGAGCTTGGGCAACGCCTGCCTGTCCTTCGGGTACAGCAGCGAGACCGGCCGCGCGTCCGGCCAGTACGGCTGCAGGATCGGCGTCAGCTTGCCGGCGCGCACGTCGTCGGCAAGCAGCAGCTCGGGCTGCAGCACGATGCCGAAGCCGGCCAGCGCCGCCTGCCTGAGCGCCTGGCCGTTGTTCGAGACGAAGCGGCTGGTCGGCGGATAGTCGGCCTGCGCGCCCTCGCCATCGGCCAGCCGCCAGCCGGTGCGGCGGCTCCAGTACGAGAAATCCAGGCACTGGTGCCGCGCCAGATCGGCCGGCGTCTCGGGCGTGCCGTGGCGCGCCAGGTAGGCCGGCGCGGCGCAGATGATCATCTGGTAGCGGCCGATGGCCCGCGCCACCAGGCCGGAATCGCGCGGCTCGCCGATGCGCACCGCCAGGTCGTAGCGCGACGCCACCAGATCCTCGACCGCATCGCTCAAGGCCAGCTCGACGCTGACGTCCGGATAACGATCCAGGTAGTCGGCGATCGCCGGCGCCAAGGCGAACGACCCGAACGACACCGTCGACGTGATCCGCAGATTGCCGCGCGGCGCCACCCGCAGCGCCTCGGCGCCCTGCTCCGCGTCGCGGATGTCGGCCAGGATCTCCTTGCAGCGCCCGTAGTACGCCTGGCCCGCCTCGGTCAGGCTCTGGCGCCGCGTGGTGCGGTTCATCAGCCGCAGTCCCAGCCGCGCCTCCAGGCCCTTGATGTGCTTGGCCGCCATGGCCGCGGACATCTCGTGGCGCGTGGCCGCCGCCGTCAGGCTGCCCAACTCGACCACCGCCACGAAGATCTCCATGCTGAGCAGACGATCCATGAATTACGCACCCTGGGTATGAAGTGTTCCAACCATTCCCGGATTTTTCCACAGGAATGGACATCGCAGAATGCCTTCATGCGCTGGCGTCCATGCCGCGCCCCACATCAAATCCAGGAGTTCCCATGAAAATCGCACTTATCGGCGCCAGCGGCACCATCGGCCGCGCCGTCGCCCACGAACTGGGCCAGCGCCACGAGATCATCGCCGTCGGCAAGACCCAGGGCCAGTACCAGGTCGACATCACGCGCAGCGACAGCATCCGCGGCCTGTTCGAACGCATCGGCAAGGTCGACGCCATCGTCTCCACCGCCGGCGCGCTGCACTTCGGCCCGTTGGCCGGGATGACCGCCGAACAGTTCAAGATCGGCCTGCACGACAAGCTGCTGGGCCAGGTCGACCTGGCGCTGATCGGCCAGCACTACCTGAACCAGGGCGGCTCGATCACGCTGACCAGCGGCATCGTCAGCGACGAGCCGATCCGCTTCGGCGCCAACGCCTCGGCCGTCAACTCGGCGATCGATGGTTTCGTGCGCGGCGCGGCGGTGGAACTGCAAGGCGCACGCATCAACTCGGTCAGCCCGACCGTGCTGCAGGAATCGTGGGAAGGCTACGGCCCCTACTTCCTGGGCTTCGAGGCCGCGCCCGCCCAACGCGTGGCGCTGGCCTACAGCCGCAGCGTCGAAGGCGCGCAGACCGGCCGCGTGTATCGCGTCTGGTAAGGCGCGCGCCCCATGGCCGGCAAGGCCGGCCCTACTCCGCCTGCGCCGCCAGATGGCGGTTGTAGGTGAGGAACACCTGATCCTGTTCCCAGCCCAGGGATTCGTACAGGGCCTGCGCCGGCAGGTTGGTCCTGGCGGTGGTCAGATCCATGCGGGCGTAGCCGCCGGCGCGGGCATGCGCCTCGGCCTGCCGCAGCAAGGCGCGGCCGGCGCCGCTCTTGCGCGCCCGCGGCGCCACGAACAGGTCGTACAGCACGTAGATGGGCGCGGCGATCACCGAGCAGAACGACGGATAGAGCTGGCAGAAACCCAGCGCGACGCCGTCGGCGTCCTCGGCCAGCAGGATCACCGACTCCTTGCGCGCCAACCGCGCCTGCACGAAGGCCAGCGCGGCCGCCGGATCGGCCGGCTGCGCGTAGAACTGGCGATAGGCGTCAAACAGCGGCGCAACGCGCGCGGCGTCGTCCTCGCAGGCAAGTCTGATCTCGATGCGGCTCATGGCGTCTGTGCAAATAAGCGAATGTACACTCAGCGCATCCTCGGGAGAACCGCATGCGCTACACCATGATGCTCGCCTGCGTGGCCGCCGCCACGCTCACCTCCGCCTGCACGTCGCGGCAGGCCTACGACACCGGCCAGGCCTGGCAACGCAATGAATGCGGCAGGATCACCGACATGCAGGAACGCCAGCGCTGCATGGGCTCGGCATCCACGTCCTACGACACCTATCAGCGCCAGCGGCAGGACATCCAGAAATAGGCCGTCGACGCCTGGCGTCGCCCCATCGCGGGGCAGGCCGACATATCGATACATCGACCCGCCGACACATCGACACGCCGAAAACAACCGGCGCGCTGAAAATGAAAAAGCCCGGCGCGTGGCCGGGCTTTCTCTTTATCGAATGAGGTGGCGCGCCCGGCAGGATTCGAACCTACGACCCCCTGGTTCGTAGCCAGGTACTCTATCCAGCTGAGCTACGGGCGCGCTAAAGAGGCGTGTTTATAACATGGATTCGTGACGGTCCGCAAATCGAAGGCGGGCCCGATACATCCCACACGGCTTGCGCCAGATCAATCGCCGCGATCGCCCATGGCGTTACGCTGGATTCAGCGAGCATGGAGACATCGGCATGGCCAAGAAATTTCCCCTGCACCCCAAACACCCCGAACGCATCTGCTGGGGCTGCGACCGTTACTGTTCCACCGACGAGCTGGCCTGTGGCAACGGCTCGGATCGCACCATGCATCCGGCCGAACTGCTGGGCGACGACTGGTACACCGTGGGCAACTGGGGGCTGGAAGAGGACGACATCGCCGCCGATGCCAAGCGCGGAACCGCCGCTCCGGCCACCGCGGATGCGAGCGCCACTGCCCTGCGCTGATCCCATCACCATGGAGTGAGCCCGATCACCGCGCAATCACCACGCCGCCAAAGAAAACCTGCGCAAAAAGCAAAAAGGCCTTCGATCCAGGATCAAAGGCCTTCTCATTTTCGCCGCGCATTTGATTGCGCCACCTACTGCATTATTGCCTGCATTTTTTACCGATTTTTCTTACCCATCAGATGATTCCATCCAAATGAGTTGGCGCGCCCGGCAGGATTCGAACCTACGACCCCCTGGTTCGTAGCCAGGTACTCTATCCAGCTGAGCTACGGGCGCTCCGGTAAAGAGGCAAGATTATATCAGAATAATTTCGCCACTGCACTGCACTTGCCTTTTTACTCAAGCGCTCGACTTGAGTATTCCATTGTATTTTTCCTTTCCCTTCCCGAAGGCAGGTCATGGTCAACACAATGGCGCGCCCGGCAGGATTCGAACCTACGACCCCCTGGTTCGTAGCCAGGTACTCTATCCAGCTGAGCTACGGGCGCGTTAAAAAGCAAGCCTTGAATCATAGCGTTGTTTCGCAAACCGTGCAAGTCGATTGCCGGGCATTGCTCAAGCCGTTTACTCGCTCAGCCTCACGGCGGCATCGGCGGCAAGGCCATCGGCAACCGCTCTCATTCTCATTGACTGTCGGTCAGTCATTATTTATAGTTCTCTCACCCCCGCACGCCGCCCGCGCGCCCACTGCCCCTCCCGCCATCATGATCGCTCCCTTTGCCTCGATTCCGGCCGCCACCGGCGAACACGTCGCGCCGCTGCCGGCGGGTCCGTTGCGTCCCGGCCCCCTGCCCGCCAGCGCGCTCACGGTAGTGCTGGGGACCGCCGCCTCGGGCAAGACGCGCCTGCTGTCCCGCATCGCGCGCGATCTGGCGGATGCGGATGTCGCCACCCGTGTCATCATGGTGGAGCGGCATGCCGCCGCGGTGCCGTCGTTGCGCGTCTTCGAAGCCCTGCTGCTGGCGCACAAGCAAGGCGACCGCTGGGCGGTGGGCACGCGGGAAATCCAGGCGGTCCGCGCCTGCCTGCGGCTGGTCGGGCTGGCGCAGGCCGCTGACGGGCTGGTGGAGCAACTCGATGCCGAGGCGCGCCAGCGCCTGCTGATCGCGCACGCCCTGATCCGCCAGCCCGACGCGCTGCTGATGGATGAGCCCGAGCGCAAGCTGGCGCCACGCCATCAGGCCGACATCGCGCTGCTGCTGCGGCGCATCGCCGCCGAACACGGGCTGCGCGCCGTCGTCGCCCTGGCGGACGCCGCCACCGCGTTGCAAGTGGCCGACAGATTGCTGCTGATGCGCGAGGGGCGCCTTGTGGCCACCGGATCGCCGGCGCAGTTGCGGGCCCTGGCCCGGGCCGGCGATATCGACGCGGCGTGGCTGCCGTCCTGAAAAACCGCGGCGGCTACACGGCCACGCCGAGCATGCGCAGATAGGCGTCGGCAATGCCGCGCGCGAAATCGGTGGGGTCCGGCAGCTTCGACAGGATCGCGTCGTCGGTGGCGCAGTGCACGCCGGCGTAGATCAACAGCGACATCATGCGCGGATTGTCCACGCGCCAGGCGCCGGCCTCGGCCCCGGCCTGCAGGATGCCGTGCAGCTGCCTGACCACGTCGTTGCCGGTGTGCCCTTCGCGCGCGTGATGATGCTGGTGCGTGAACACGATGTCGTGCACCCGGTAGGTGCGCAGATAGGTCGCGACGTTGGCATGCACCCATGCGCGCAGCTTCCCGATCCAGTCATCCGCCTCGCAAGCCGCGATCGCGCCTTCCAGTTGCGCGACGAATTCGCGCACGTAGCGCTCGGCCAGCGCCTGCAGCATTTCGTGCTTGGACGGGAAGTAGACGTAGAACGTGCCCTTGGCCACGCCCGCCGCTTCGGTGATCTCGCTGATGGTGGTGGCGTCGACCCCTTTTTCCAGGAACAGCGCCTGCGCCGCGCCCATCAATTCATCCAGGCGGACCTCGGGCGGCTTGGTGCGAGGCGACGCCTGGCGCGCGGATTCACCTGCGGAACGGTCGGTCATTGCTTTCACTCGGATTTCAGCCATGGCACAAGTCTAAGGGAATTTTGCGGGAGTCTCCCTGGCGTACAGCTTGCCGACAGCCGATGGTCACATTGATGCAACGTCGCAAACCTAGGCTACTCGCCGTGAATGCCGGCTGTCATCCGGCAACCCTCGTGGCGCCATGACAGGGCGCCACCCTCTCCGCAAGGTCTACAACCATGTCTGAAAAAGAAAAGAGCGCGAACGCGCAGGCTGCCGCGACGTCGACGGCTGCCGATCACGCTGACGCCGATACTCCCGTCCGCGCCACCCGCCGGGGGTTCCTGACCGGCATCGCCGCGCTCGGCGCCAGCGCCGCCGCCATGGGCGCGCTGGCCGGCTGTTCCAATGGCGACAGCGACGATGACGACAACACCCCCGCCCCCGCTCCCGCGCCCGACCTGACGACGCAACTGCGCAAGAACGTCAAGACGCTGGTCGTGATCTTCGCGGAAAACCGCAGCTTCAACAACCTGTTCTCCAACTTCCCCGGCGTCGAAAAGCCGCTGTCCGCGCTGACCGCCGCCGACTACACCCAGAAGGACCGCGACGGCACGACGCTGTCGGTGCTGCCGCCGGTGTGGGGCGGCATGGTGCCGACCTCGCAGCAGGCCAACCACGTCACCTACCAGGTCGCCGAGAACGCGCCCTACATGAACAACCTGCCCAACGCGCCGTTCGACCTGCTCGGCCCGCAAGGCGAGCCGCTGCCGCAAGGCGTGGTCACGCGCGACCTGTGGCACGTGTTCTACCAGAACCAGATGCAGATCAACGGCGGCAAGAACGACCGCTTCGTCGCCTGGGCCGACTCCGGCGCGCTGGTCATGGGCCGCTACAGCGACTCCGCCTACAACCTGCGCCTGTGGAAGCTGGCCCAGGAATTCGTGCTGTGCGACAACTTCTTCCAGGGCGCGTTCGGCGGTTCGTTCCTGAACCACCAATACCTGGTCGCCGGCCGTCCGCCGTTCTATCCGGACCTGACCAACGCCTCGATCAACGTGCGCGGCCAGATCGCCCAGCTGCAGAGCGCCGATCCGACCGACCCCAACCTGCAACCCAAGCCGACCTCGCCGGCCAGCGCGCTCACCGGCGCGCCGCAGTTCGGCGCCAGCGCCCTGACGCCGGACGGCTACGGCGTGAACACCATGGGCCCTCCGTACTGGCCCGCGTTCTCGCGCGATGCCGCCAACCCCACCCAGGCCGATCCGACCTCGGTGTTCATGCTGCCGCAGACGCACAACAACATCGGCGACCTGATGACCGCCAAGGGCCTGGACTGGGCCTGGTACGCGGGCGGCTGGCAGGCGGCGATCGACTCGACCGCCAGCACCGGCTTCCCCTCGTCGCCCAACTTCAAGGCGCACCACCAGCCCTTCAACTACTTCCAGAGCACCGGTCCCGGCACCGCCGCGCGCACCGCGCACCTGCGTGACGGCGGCCTCGGCGATCTGTCGTCGACCAACAAGTTCCTGGCCGATGCCGAAGCCGGCAAGCTGCCCCCGCTGACGTTCTACAAGCCGCAGGGCAATCTGAACATGCACGCGGGCTACGCCGACGTCGATTCCGGCGACCGCCACATCGCCCACATCGTCGACAGCCTGCGCAAGAGCTCGCAGTGGGACAACATGGTGGTCGTGATCACCGTGGACGAGAACGGCGGCTGGTGGGACCACGTGGCGCCGCCCAAGGGCGACCGCTGGGGCCCCGGCACGCGCATTCCCGCGCTGGTGGTGTCGCCCTTCGCCAAGAAGGGCACTGTCGACCACACCATCTACGACACCGGCTCGATCCTGCGCCTGGCCACCCGCCTGTTCGACCTGCCGACGCTCGACGGCCTGAAGGCGCGCGACGACGCCATGACCGCGCGCGGCCAGAAGCCGATGGGTGACCTGACCAACGCGCTGACCTTCAGCGCCTGATCGCCGCCGCCGACGGCGGCCGCGTTCTCCGAGGGCCGGCCGGGCAGGGATGCCCGGCCGGCCCTCGGCCCTTCCGACAGTCCCGGAAGCGCGCCCGGCGCCGCCGCGACCCGCCGCCATGCGAAAATCCGCCATCCCCTTTCTGGATGGCTCCGTCTTGAAACACCTGCTGGCCGGCCTGGACCGGCTCGATGACTTCGACGACATCATCGACGTGCGCACGCCGCTCGAATATGCCGATGACCACATCCCCGGCGCCCTGAACGCGCCGGTGTTCAGCAATGAGGAACGCGCCCGGGTCGGCACGCTGTACCGCCAGGCGCCGTTCGAGGCCACCCGCCTGGGCGCCGCCCTGGCCGCGCGCAACATCGCCAACCATCTCGACACCACCTTCGCCGGCCGTCCGCAAAGCTGGCGCCCGCTGGTGTATTGCTGGCGCGGCGGCAAGCGCTCGGGCTCCATGACGGTGATGTTCAACATGATCGGCTGGCGCGCGCGCCAGCTCGACGGCGGCTACAAGACCTATCGCCGCGCCACCCTCGAGGCCCTGGACGCCCTGCCCGCCGGGCTGCGCTTCGTGGTGCTGACCGGCCCCACCGGCAGCGGCAAGACGCGGCTGCTGCACGCGCTGGCGCAGGCCGGCGCGCAGACGCTCGACCTGGAAGCGCTGGCGGCGCACCGCGGCTCGCTGCTGGGCGCCCGGCCGGGCGTGCCGCAACCGACGCAGAAGGGCTTCGACACGCAACTGGCGGCGCGGCTGCGCGCGCTGGACGCGGCCCGGCCCGTGTTCGTCGAGGCCGAGAGCCGCAAGATCGGCGCGGTGGCGCTGCCCGACACGCTGCTGGCCGCCCTGCACCAGGGCGCCTGCATTGCCGTCAGCGCCAGCCGCGAAGACCGCGCGCAGTTCCTGCAGCAGGACTACGCGCAACTGTTCGACGATCCGGCCGGCTTCAAGTCGCAGCTGCAACGCCTGGTCGGGCTGCACAGCCGCGACACCGTCGGCGGCTGGCTGCGGCTGGTCGACGAAGGCCGCCGCACCGAACTGGCGCGCGAGCTCATCGACCGCCACTACGACCCGGCCTACGCCCGCAGCAGCCAGGCGCACTTCACCCGCCTGCCGCAGGCGCTGCCGGTGGTGTTCCGCCCCAACGACAATGACGTCGTGGCGCAGGCGCGCGCCCTGCTGGACGCGCTGGGCTGAGCGCGACGGCGGCACGATACCCCCCTTTTCCGCGCCTCATTTCGGCGTCTCATTTCGGCGTCTCTTTGCAGCGCCCCTCTTTGCCACCCCTTGCCGCTTGCCGCTACAGCGCCGCCAGCACCGCGCGCAGCGCGCCGGCCAGCGCCGTCACCTGCCCGCGCGCAGGATCGGTCAGCCGTTTTCCGACGCCCAGCCGCGCCTCCGCCGCCTCGGCCTGCTGGTACAGCGCCATCGCCTGGACCGCGCCGAACCCGCCGCGCATCCGGTGCAGCACCGCCTTCAGGTCGCGCAAGTTGCCGGCGGCCAGCGCCCGCTCCAGCCGCGCCAGGTCTTCATTCATGGTCTGCAGGAAGACCTCGCGATACTTGCCGACGAGCGGCGGCGCGCCAGCGGCGGACGCGGCGGCGATGGATGCCTTCGCGGCTTCAGATGCGGACGGCGGCGGCGCCGCGACAGCAGGCCCGCCGCGCTGCGCGCGCAGCTCGCTCCACAGCAGGCTCAGCTTGAGCGGCTTGACCAGCCAGCTGCTCATGCCGGCGGCCTTGCAGCGCGCTTCCTCGTCCTTCAGCGCGTTGGCCGTGACCCCGATGATGGGCACCGTCACGCCCTGCGCCCGCAACGCGCTGGCCAGCTCGTAGCCATTCATGCGCGGCATGTTGACGTCGGTCAGCACCGCGTCGAACGGCCCGATGTTCCATTGCGCCAGCGCCTCGGCCCCGTCCGGCGCGAGCGTCACCGCGCACCCCAGCTGCTGCAGCTGGTCGCACATCGTCACCTGGTTGATCGGGTTGTCCTCGGCCACCAGGATCCGCAGGTTCAACGGCGCGTAGTGCTGCGTGGCGGCTTCGCTGGCGGCGGTGGCGGCATCGCCGCTGGCCCAGCGCTCCAGCGCGAAACCAATGCTGTTCAGGTAGTGCCGGTCGGCGCGATGCAACGCCGTGCCGGCGTCGTCATGGCCGCCCGCCGACACCACCGGCCCGTTCCAATCGGTGGGCGCCGCCGCGTCTCCGGCGATATGCACATCCAGCAGCACGTCTTCGCGCGCATCCTCCTGTGGCAGGCTGGCCGGCGCCACGCTCGCCTGCGCGCCCCAGTGCACCAGCCATTCGCACAGGTTCACGCTCAGCTCCCGGCGCGCGCTGCGCACGTAGACACACAGCCCATGCAGCCGCGGCGACGGCCCGGGCGGCGGCTCGGCCCGGTCCAGCTCGATGGCGACCGAGAAACTGCTGCCCAGCCCCGGTTCGCTGGTCACGTGGATGGACGTTCCCATCAAGGCGGCCAACCGCGCGCAGATCGACAGGCCGATGCCCGCGCCGCGCACCAGGTGCGAGCCGCCATCGATCTGGTAGAACGGCTCGAACAGGCAGGCCTGGTCTTCCTCGCGGATGCCGACGCCGCTGTCGACCACCTGGAAATGCAGGCGCGTGCGCGCCGTGCCCGGGCTTTCGGCCCGCAGCCGCACCACCACATGGCCGGAGTCGGTGAACTTGATGGCGTTGTTGACCAGGTTGTTGAGGATCTGCCGGATGCGGCCGCCATCGCCCATCACCCAGGCCGGCGTCGCCGTGTCGATATTGCCGTAGATCACCAGCCCCTTGCGCTCGGCCATCCCGGCGTACGAGGCGACGCAGTTCTGCACCAGCTCGCGCGGATCGAAACCCTCGCGCTGCAACGCCAGCTGTCCCGACTCGATCTTGGTGATGTCGAGGATGTCGCTGATGAGCTGCTGCAGGATCACCGACGAATCCTGGATGCGGTCGACGTGGCGGCGCTGGGCCGCGTTCAGTGACGTCAGCGACAGCACTTCCAGCGTGCCCAGCACGCCATACAGGGGCGTGCGGATTTCATGGCTCATGGTGGCCAGGAAGGTCGATTTGGCCTCGTTGGCGCGGTCGGCCTGCTGCTTGGCCTGCGCCAGCGTCTGCTCCATTTCGGCCCGCGCGCTGATGTCGGCGAAGGCGCACAGCACCACGTCCTGCTTCTTGTAGCGGGTCGGCGCGAACGCGACGAACAGCGTGCGCCCGTCATGCGTGCGGAAGGTCTCGATGGTGCCCGGGCCCGACGCGCCCAGCACCTGGCGCAGCAGCTTGTTGGTCTCGGCCGAATCGCGCAGCTGCTCGCCCACGCCGATGCCCAGCCACTGCGCCGCCAGCGCGTTGCCGAACACGATGCGCCCCTCCAGCCGCGACAGCACGCACAGCGCCACCGGCGCCGTGTCGAGCACGGTGCGGTTGAACTCCTCGCTTTCGACCATGTCGAGATGGGCGACCTCGGCCGGATGGATGACGCGCCGGTTGTACCAGAGCAGGTAGCCGCTGCCAGCGGCCAGCCCCAGGCCGAGCATCAGCAGGACCACGATCGGCAGCCACATGTTGGCGCGAAAGAAGCCGCCATATCCCAGCTGGTAGTAACCGGTCCACTGGCTGTTCTTGTCGGCGATGCGCAGCAGCAGGCCGTCGCGGCCGAAATGGAAGCCCTGCGCGATCACCGGCGGCGCGCCCTCGCCCAGCAGCACCTCGCCGCCCTGGCGCACCAGCCAGAAGCGGTCGAACAACGGCATGTTCCGCACCCGCTCGGAGATGCTGACGCGGCCGCGGCTCAACAGCGACACCGCGTAGACATTGCGCCGCGTGGCGGGCTCGGCGCCGCGCGCGTTCAGGGGCAGCATCACCGGCAGAATGCCGACCATCGCGTCCGGCAGATGCTTGTCGCGCACCCACAGGACGCTGGGGCCCTCGCTGCCCGAGCGGTCCTCGGGGTCGGCCGCGCCCCCCGCCCGCTGCACCGCATCCACCACCGCCAGGAAGGTCTGGCGGGTGAGCGGCTCGTAGCCGGACATGGTGGCGATCGCGGGCACGCTCATGCTGAGCTGCTGGCTCGGGGAAATGACGAACAGCGGCGCCGCCGGATACACCGCCGCGGCCCAGCGGGTGGCATAGAAGTCCGACAGGTAATCGCCGATGCCATTGAACACGCCGCCGGCCACCGGGCAGGCGTCCGGGCTCTGGCACAACAGCGAAAACGGCATCGCCGCGAGCGCGTGCTGGCCGTCGTAGAACGCCCAGGAGCCGCGCTCGAAACCCGAGGTCTCGCTGACCCGCGTCGGCGCCACCAGCCGCCGCCCGTCGGGATTGAGGCCTTGCGCATACAGCCCCTGCAGCACGGTCTCGTGGGCGTGGACATAGCCCACCAGCACGGTGAAATCGGTGCGCAGCTTTTCCTCTTCCTGCTGCAGGATGCGCTGGCCCCCCCAGTAAAGCACGCCGGCCAGCACCAGCAACAAGGGCAGGATGCCGAATAGCACGATGTTCAATCGGCGCGATGCGCGGATCACTCTTATCAACGGTGTGTCCAGTTTCATGGATGCGTCATTGCCCGGACCCGCGTGAGCCATTGCGCGCCATGCACCGGACGTGGACCGGCTCATGCGGATCGCGGGGATTCACGGGAGGAATCGGGAGGTTGGAAAGGGGCTGCGCGCCCAGCAGCGCACTGAACGCCGTCGGGTGCACCGCGGGCGAGATCAGGAAGCCCTGCGCGCAATCGCAGCCGATGCGTCGCAGCAATTGCCGTTCTTCCTCGGTCTCGACGCCTTCGGCGGTGACCCGCAGCCCCAGTTGCCGTCCAAGCTGCGCCGCGGACCGCAACGCGGCCGCGCGGGCCTCGTCGCCGGGTGCCCCGTGGACGAAGGCGCGGTCGATCTTCAATTCGGTGAAAGGCGTCGAGATCAGGCTGTAGAGCGAGCTGTAGCCCTTGCCGAAATCGTCCTGCGCCAGGCCGAAGCCCTGCAGCCGCAGCCGGCTGGCGCCCATATGATAATTGCCCGGCGCCACCGTCATGTCGTCTTCCAGCAGTTCGAAGGTGATGTCCTCGGCGGCCAGGCCCTGCCCGACGACCCGCTGCAGCAATTCATCCGGCAGTCGCGGCCGGTCCAGCAGCCGCACCGGCAGGTTGATCGACACCGGAATGCGAAAGCCGGCGCGGCGCCAGGCGCCACTGGCCGCGAGACTGTCGTCGACCATGCGGATCAGCAGTTCGTGCTCCAGGCCGTGGCGGCGCACCGCCGGCAGGAACGCGCCCGGCAGCAACAGGCCCTGGTCGCGATGGCGCCAGCGCGCCAGCGCCTCGGCCCCGACGATGGCGCCGGACGCCAGCGACTGCTTGGGCTGGAACCAGGCCTGGATGGCGCCGTCGCGCAAGGCCGCCGCCACCTCGTCGCGCGTCGGCGCGTAGCCCGCGCCATCGGGCCGCGCCGCGGCCCGCCCCGATACCCGGTCGAGCCACTGCGCCGCGATGCCGGCGATCTGTTCGCCCGTGACGGGCTTGACGAAGACGCCGAGCAGCGGCAGGCCGATTTCACGGGCCATCAAGCCGATGCTGTTGGCCAGCGCACGCCCACATCCGGTGACGACCGCCAGCATCGGCGGCTGCGTCAGTCCGGCCAGTTCGCGGATGAACTGCGCGCCGTCCATGCCGGGCATGCGGATGTCCGTCAGCACCAGGTCGTAGTGCGCGTCGCGCAGGCATTCGAGCGCGGCGGCGGCGCTCTCGGCGGTGTCGACGTGGCCGACGCAGGCCTGTCGCAGCAGGTCGCGCAGCGACAGGCACTGCAGCGGATGATCGTCCAGGACCAGCGCCCGGCAGGCGGCCAGCGAGGTCATGTCGGCTCCTTCGCGATCCCATGCAGGGTCTGCGCCAGCACCAGGAAGGGCAGCGGCTTGCCCAGCACCTGGTCCATGCCCGCGGCCAGCCCGCGCTGCGCGATCTCGGCGCTTGAGCCCGACGTCAGGCCGATGATCGGGCCGGCGTGGCCCGCGTCGCGCAGCGCCCGCGCCAGCTGGTAGCCGTCCAGGACGGGCATGTTCAGGTCGGTCAGCACCAGGTCGAATGGCTGCGCGCGCCACTGCCGCAGGGCTTCGTCGCCCTGGCTGGCCAGCGTCACCGCGCAGCCCAGGTGTTCCAGCTGCTCGCGCAGGATCCGCTGATTGATGGCGTTGTCCTCGACCACCAGCACCCGCAGCTCCAGCGGGCGCGAGGCTCCCCCCGCCACGCCGGGCGCGCCGGGCTCGGCGCCGTCCTGCGCCATGCGCACGGCGCGGCAGATGCTGACCGGATCGGACGCGCTCGCCACGCCATCGGCCGCGTCGACCATGAAGGCGTCCTGGCTCGCGCCGGGCGCCCACACCCTGACCTGCCTTTGCCGCCATGGCGGCGCCGGCGTTGACGGTGTCGGAAGAGCCTCGGGTAGGGGAAGAGGGTAGGCTAGAGTGTAGAACTCGTTGGGGTCCGGCTCATATAAAAAAAAAACAGAAAAATCAAAAGCAATACGATATACTAGAGCTCACGGCATGCTCACAACTG
>ERZ1739169.110-NODE-110-length-23852-cov-15.703534_pt1 | contig 23852 bp, 17 predicted proteins | sample MGYA00581756_ERZ1739169 | MGnify/ENA primary metagenome ERZ1739169 (study PRJEB40789, sample SAMEA7425667) | Salamandra salamandra | biome: salamander skin | place: Germany | collected 2020-03 | study: cvxcv | reverse complement strand
TCCTTTGTGAACGGACTCTACATCGATTTCGTACTAACCACGGGGAGCAGGTCACCGAACATAAAAGGAAGCGGCCGCCACTGCTGCAAGCAGCATCGCCGTCCAGCGATACCCCGCGGTGAACGCAGGAGAGATGCCAAAGGCCGAAGCCGCAAATAACTCCACGTACAAACGCCGGATGGAACGCATGGCGGCCTCGTCCACGTGGTATCCGAGCGCATGACCATCCCGTCTACCGTAATAGTAGATAGTCGTGCCGTCTTCCTTGGTCTCGAACAAGCCGGTGTATGTAAAACCCGAACGCATCACTATCTCCGAAAACCGTGCATCCCAAGTGTCTTCGCTTAACCGAAGAACAGGTTGCCACTGTCGAGATAGGGGTAATTGGTTCCAACCACCCCAGGTATCATCCATCCGTATGGAGTGGAAGGATCGGCGTAATTCGTATACTCAATGAAGAGATCCGCGGTTCCGTCGCCGGTCCTGTCTCCCTCCAATCGTACGGTGGATGCCCACCACCAACCGCTATCATCATGGTGAGTAACGGGCCACTCATGTCCGTGATGATCCTCGGTCACATATCGAAGCTCTCCAGCATGCCCGGTGAACTTGCTTGTTCCGATGAACCGCAGGGCCTGATGTCCCTCGGTATTCAGGTCGCCATCCAGATTTGAAAAGTCCAGCACGTCCGGTTCGATCCGCAGCCCCCCGACTCCCCCCAGATAAGCAGGGTGGTAGTACTTGAGGCTGAAGTCCCGCGCTTCGCGAACCGTGGTCAGTCCATGGATGAACTTCGTCGTGATTTCCCCCGTGCCGGGATCCGCGAAATCGCCATCGTTGAAGACGATGCGATTGCCGCCACCGTGCACGACGAAGGTGTCGTTGCCGCCACGGCCAGTGAACGTCATTCCCCCGAGCACGTCGCCGATAAAAGTGTCGTCATAGTCGCTGCCGATGACATAGTCGATATTGCGGAATTCTCCACCGCACCAAGGACCGATAGAGCCAGATTTCAATCCCACCAGGGCGTACCCACGAAGTTTCACCAGGGCGTTATCGTGGGTGAGGAAATAGTGATTGATTTCGTAGTCCTTGAGTCCAAAGGCGCTGGCCCGATCCGCAATCCACTTGTCCATGCGATCGTTGCCATACACGGCGATGTCGACGCCCCATTTGTTCAAGGAGAAGTCGAGGACGTTGTAGCCATCCGGATTGCCGACAACTTTGTTGGACCAGTCATAGTCGTCTCCAGGCATGAACCAGTTGATTGCATTGCCCCCCACCATTTCACTCGGCGTCTCGTCGCCGATGAACAGGTAGGACTTCCCATCCTCCCCCACGAATGACTTCACGCCATTCTCCGGCTCGATGTCGGCATAGTGCACAATCTCTGGCGGCGTCCGCAGTACTGGACCATTACCGTTGGCCTCAATACCTGGGTCATTGCCACTCACGATCCTGTCTGCGACGTCCGCAAGAATTGCGGGCAGGATCACCGCAGCATCTGGATAGTCATCCGGATGCGCGCCTATTTCCTTCATAGCCAAATAAAGCTGGTAATCGGAAAAAATCGTAACGTCATCATTGAAGGGCGGTACCTCGCCTTGCGCCGGCGAGCCAGCCTCAACGTTTGCTGGAGGCGCCTGATGATCGCCTTCATCAGGTGATGGCGTTGTCGCCGTGGGGGTTTCCCCTGCGGCCGATATATGCTTTTCGGCACCAGCAAGGGCATCGTTGATGAGCTTGGCGGCCTCCCCTTTCAGTCCAAGCGTATCCAACAGCGTCGAAACGCCGATGTTGATGGCAATGGTCGCAACGGCGGCGGGCCCCTCGATAGCAATGAGCGCACCGGCCAATCCGGCCAGCGCACCGGCGATCATCGCGCTGACCGCTACGGATGCCACCTCCGAGCCCACTGCAACTTTGGGATCCGTGCCAGAGGCGATATCTTTTTGGATTGCGCTCCAACTGAAGACGCTCTGCATAAAGTAAGCATGGGTACGCGCCATCGCCTTGAGAATCTTGAAGGAGGACTCGTCCAGACTGCTTTTCAGCAAGTCTTGCATGTACCCCAACACTTTTCCCGTCTCCGGAATCAGCGCATTGACCAACGGCTCGACCATCCCGCGCGTCGTCTTCGGATCGTGGTAATACCTGGATTCCTCGCTGTAGTGCGAAAAGTAATACGCTTCCTTTTGGTTGAGAATCTGCGCGATGTACCAAGCGGGAACGATCCGTGGCGTCGAGAAGTAGGACCATCCGATACCGTCCCAGAGGCCTGATCCCAGCCCGCCGCCCCCCAAACCTGACGGCTCCGGAGGCCAACTTCCATAAACGGTGATGCTGCCAAGCGTGGGCGTAGCCATGATGCGGCTCCTGATCGCAGATCAATCAATAGCCACCCACCACCACGCAGGCGACCGTCTATAGACATAAACGGTTGAGCCGCGATTTACAGTAAAAAAAAGCCGCAATTCAGACCAGTTCTCATACTCCGATTCGCGTCCCGCGATTCGGAGCATGTCGCCGCCCTCGCGGCGACAGCGTCCGGCGGCCTACTCCACCCAGGGCGTGCTCGCCCAGATCTGCCGCAGCCGCCCATCATCCTGCTTCAGGCGTTCCTGCCACTGCGGCCCATCGAGATAATCCATCTCGGTGAACTGCTGCTTCATCTGCGCCTGGAATTCCGGATTGGCGGCGACCTTGCCCAAGGCCTGGCGCAACTTCTCGGCGACATCCGCCGGCAAGCCCTTGGGCGCGACAATGCCGCGCTCGGAGGCGAACACCAGGTTTACGCCCAGCTCCTTGAAGGTCGGCACATCCGGTCCCAGCGGCGAACGCGTCTCGCTGGCCTGCGCCAGCACGCGCATGTTCTTGCCGTGATAGGGCATGACTTCGCCCAGGTTCAGGCCGCCGATCACGGTATGCCCGCCCAGCACCGAACTGCGCAGCGGCCCCGCGCCGTTGTAGGGCACGTGGTTGAGCTTGGTACCGGTCAGGTTCTGGAACAGCACCAGCGCCAGATGGTCGTCGGTGCCCACGCCGGTCGAGCCGTAGCTGATCGCGCCCGGTTTCTCGCGCGCCGCCTTGATCAGGGCATCCAGCGTCTGGTACGGACTGTCGGCCGCGACGCTGAAAGCGCTGGGGTCGCGCACCAGATTGGCCAGGTACGTGAAGTCGGCGGTGGTGAAGCCGGCCTTGCGCTCGATCGGCAGCGACACCAGCCCGGGCATGTTGGTCATCGCCAGCGTATAGCCATCGGGCTTGGCGCGCGCCACGTACGACAGCGCGATGGCGCTGGACGCGCCCGGCTTGTTCTGCACCACGATGGTGGCGCCCAGCTCCTTTTCCAGGAACACGGCCAGCGAGCGCGCCGTCAGGTCGGTGCCGCCGCCGGGCGCGAAGCCCACCACCAGTTCGATGGGATGGTCGGGCCAGGCCCAGGCCGGCCACGCGGCGCACAGCGCGGCCACGGACAGCGCGGCGCGAGCGGCCGCCTTGCGTGTAAAGAACATGGTTGTCTCCTGTTTGGGTACTGCTGTTGTTATGCGTTGTGATGGGCCGGACACGCCGGCCAGCCACGCGGGACGGCTGCGACGGCCGCCCCGGGTCAAACCGTTCCCTAGCCGCCCTGGCCTCCTTCCTGCGCCTCGCGCCACGCCAGCAGGCGCGTCACGCCTTCGGCCATGCCCACTTGCGGCTGCCAGCCGATCTGTTGTCCCGCCAGATCGTGCGGGATGTGGAAAGCCCCGCCCGAGGTCAGGCGCACCGTGCCGGGCGGGTCCGGCCGGATCTCCGGTTCCAGGTCGCTCTTGCAGTAGTCCAGCACCAGCCGCACCAGTTCACCGGTGGTGATGGGCGCGGGGCCGGATACGTTCACGGCCACATCGGTGGCGTCGCTCTGGAACGCGGCGACATTGGCGCGCGCCACGTCCGACACATGCACGAAGTGCTTGGTATCGCTGCCGTCGCCGGGCAGCACGGGACGCTCGCCCTGGCGCACGCGGTCGTAGGTCTCCATGATGTACAGCGAATTGGCGGCGCGGTAGTGCTGGCGTTCGCCGTACACGGTGGAATAGCGCAGCACCACGTAGTCCAGCCCGGCCTTCTGGTGGTACTGGCGGCACAGCTGTTCGCCCATGATCTTGGAAGCGCCGTACAGGATCGCGGCGGGCGGCGCGCCGACGGAATGGAACGGGCCGTTCTCGGCCAGCGCGCCGGCAATGCCGCTGCCATAGCCGTAGACGGCGTTGGACGAGGCGAACACGAACTTCTTCACCTTGTTGGCGCGGCAGGCTTCCAGCATGTTCTGCGCGCCGCGGATGTTCACGTCCACCGCCTGCCAGGGCGTCTGCGCGAAACCCAGCGTCATGTAGGCGGCCAGGTGCAGCACGCCGTCCACGCCTTCGGTCGCGGCCAGCAGGTCGGGCAGGCGCATCAGGTCCCCGCGCACCACTTTCACGCGCGGATTGCCCTGCAGGTGGGCGATGGCCTCTGGCGTGCCAAACGCGAAGTTGTCCAGCAGGATCACTTCGCGCACGCCGGCGGCCAGCAGCGCGTCGGCGGTGTGCGAGCCCACCAGGCTGGCGGCGCCGGCGATCAGGATGCGGGCATCGGCCAGCGGCAGCGCCGCGCTTTTCTTGTCGGTCGTCATGTGATTCACAGTCCCATCGGTTGATTGTGCATGCCCCAGTACAGGCTCTTGACCTGGCTGTAGAGGCGCAGGCCATGCAGGCCCTTCTCGCGGCCGATGCCGCTGGCCTTGAAGCCGCCGAACGGCGTGGCGATGTGCGATTGCTTGTAGGTGTTGATCCAGACCGAGCCCGCCTCGATCTCGCGCGCCACGCGCCAGGCGCGGGCGTAGTCGCCGGTCCACATGCCCGCGGCCAGGCCGAAGGGCGTGTCGTTGGCCTGCTGGATCACGTCGTCCTCGTCGTCGAACGGCAGCGCCACCAGCACCGGCCCGAAGATCTCTTCCTGGCAGACGCGCGCGCCGTTGCCCAGGCCGTCAATCACGGTGGGCAGGTAGAACCAGCCGTTGGCCAGCTCGGCGCGGTCCGGCGCGGCGCCGCCGACCAGCACGCGGCCGCCCTCGGCCCGGCCGATGTCGACATAGCCGGCGACCTTGTCGCGATGCGCGCGCGACACCAGCGGCCCCATCTGCGTGGCCGGGTCATCGGGCAGCCCCACGCGCACCTGGCGCGTGCGCGCCACCAGCGCCTCCATGAAACGCCCATAGATCGATTTCTGCACGAACAGGCGCGAACCCGCCACGCAGCTCTGCCCGGCCGAGCCAAAGATGCCCGACACCACGCCGGCCACGGCGCGGTCCAGGTCGGCGTCGTCGAACACGATGTGCGGCGACTTGCCGCCCAGCTCCAGGCCGACGGGAATCAGGCGCTGGCCGGCAATGCCGCCGATGGCGCGGCCGGTCTCGGTGCCGCCGGTGAATGACACCATGCGCACGCCGGGATGCCTGACCAGCGCGGCGCCGACGTCTTCGCCGTGACCCGGCAACACCGTCAGCAGCCCTTCGGGCAAGCCGGCCTCGGCGCATATGCGGGCCAGTTCCAGCGCCAGCTGCGGCGTCTCCTCGGACGGCTTGAGCAGCACCGCGTTGCCGGCCGCCAGCGCCGGCGCGGCCTTCTGCGCCTCGTTCATGATGGGCGAGTTCCACGGCGTAATGGCCGCGATCACGCCGAACGGCTCGGCCAGCGCCATCGAGAAATACTCGCCGCGTGGCGAGGTCATCTCGTTCTGCCAGGTCTCGCACACCGCGGCGTAATAGCGGAAATGCCCGGCCGCGCTGTCGACCATGTTCAGGCATTCCTTCCACGGTTTGCCGCTGTCGATCATCTGCAGCCGCGCCAGCGGCTCGCGCTCGGCGGCCAGGCGCCGGCCGATCTCGTACAGCGTGGCGGCGCGCTGGTCGGGACGCAGCTTGCGCCACGGCTGGCGCTGGAACGCGTCCCAGGCGATGGCGACGGCGGCATCCACGTCGCGCGGCAAGGCGCGCGTGACGATGCCGGCAACGCTGCCGTCGGCGGGATTGATGGAGGTGATGACGGCGTCGCCGTCTTGGCTGTGGCGCCAGTCGGCGCCCAGCCGGAAGGGCTTGTGGCTCGATGCATTCATAACGTCGTGGAATCCGGAGACTGCGGTAGACGCATCATCGGCCGGCCGACTATTAGGAACAATTCGATATTTTTCTTATATTCTTAGCTCATGGCTATGAATATCAAGTACCGGCCGCTCAAGGCCTTCCTGCTGGCGGTCGACACCGGTTCGTTCACGCACGCCGCCAACCAGCTGGGCGTGACGCAGCCCTCGTTCACCGCGCTGATCCAGGACCTGGAGGACGTGCTGGGCCTGCGCCTGTTCGAACGCACCACCCGCAGCATCAGCCTGACCTCGGCCGGACAGGATTTCCATGCCCGCGTGCAGCGGCCCATCGCCGACCTGGAGGAAGCCTATCGCGGCCTGGCCGACCTGGCGGCGGTGCGGCGCGGCAACGTCACCCTGGGCGCCCTGCCCTCGACCGCGCTGGCGCTGCTGCCCGTGGCGGTCGGCGCGCTACGCCAGCTTCATCCGGCCTTGAAGGTGCGCGTGGTCGAGGCGCACAACGACGAGCTGGTGGCCATGCTGCGCACCAACCAGATCGAGTTCGCCGTCGGCGCGCTGGCCGAGCCGGCGCCGGACCTGTCTTTCACGCCGCTGGCCGAGGATTGCTTCTGCGCCATCTACCCCGCCGGGCACGCCCTGGAAAAGAAGCGCGGACCGCTGCATTGGCGCGACGTATTGCGCTATGACCTGATCCTGCTGTCACAGGGCTCGAACGCGCGCCAGCAGTTCGACCGCGCGGTGCGCGAAGAGACCGGCGCGCCGGCCACCGCGCTGCGCTACGACGTGACCAACATGGGCACCGCCGCCGGGATGGTGCGCCAGGGCCTGGGCGTGAGCGTGCTGCCGCGCCTGGCGCTGCCGGAATTGAACCTGGCGGGGCTGCGCGCGGCGGCGCTGCGCGATGCCTCGGCTCGCCGCGCCATCGGCCTGCTGCACCGGCGCGACCGCTCGCTGTCGCCGGCCGCGCAGGCGTTGGCGGTGCAGCTGGAAACGGCCATGGACGAGATCGCCCGGCGGCTGCTGCCGCTGCCGCCACTGAAGTGACCCGGCCGCGGCTTCCCTCCAAACGCCGACTCATCCCGCCGCGAACAGTGCGCCGATGCGCGCCACATCGTCGTCGCTCAACACCCCCGCCTGCCACCGCAGCGTCAGCCACGCCAGCAGGTTGTCGTAGCGCGCCCGGTCCAGGTCGCGCAGCGCCTCGAAACGCTGGCGTTCCGCATCCAGCACATCCAGGTTGGTGCGCTCGCCGCCCAGCACGCTTTGCCGCGTGGCCTGCACGCGCTGCGCGGCCGCTTCGGCGGCCTGCCGGTAGGCGCTGATGCGCTCGCGGCTGCCGGCAAAGGTATGGAACTGCCGCGCCAGGTCATTCAGCAACGCCCATGTCGCGGCCTCGAGCTTGTGCTGCGCCTCTTCCTGCTCGGCCAGCGCCTGGCCGCTGGCCGCCGAGGTCCGCCCGCCGGAATACAGCGGAATGCTGACCTCGATGCCCACCGAACCGGTGTCATAGCGCTGGCCGATCTGGTTGTCGCCGTTGGAATGGGTCAACTGCTTGCGCGCCACCAGGCGCGCCGTCGGCAGATGCCCGGCGCGGGCAGCCTGATAGCGCTGGCGGCTGGCTTCCAGCAGGTGACGCTGGGCCAACAGTTCCGGATTGCCATCCAGCGCCAGTTGGCGCCATGCCGGCAAGTCACGCCCATCGACAGCCAGGGCGGCCAGGGCCGCTTCCCGCAAGGGCGCCAACGGGCTGTCGGCCAACGCCGGGCCGACGATCGCCCCCAGCGCATTGCGGGCGTCGCGCAACTGGTCCTGCGCCTCGATCTCCTGCGCCTGCACCACGTGGGCGCGGGCCTCGATCTCCAGCTGATCCGTGCGCGTGCCCTGTCCCGCCGCCACGAAGCGCGCGCTGCGGCGCGCGTCCTCCTGCAACGAACGGCCCTGTGACTGCGTCAACGCCAGGGCCTGCTGCGCATAGAGCACGGCGGTGTAGGCCTGCAATACCCGCACCGCCAGCGCCTGCCGCGCGCGCTCCAACGTCAATCCCCCCGCCTCGGCGCGTTCGCGTCCGGCGCGGTATTGCGCGAACGCCGCCGCGTCGAACAGCGGCTGGCTCAGCGTGAAACCCGAGGCATAGCTGGCATAGCGCGAGCGTTGCTCCAGCGCGCCCCACCGGGTCTGCTGGCGCGATGTCGTGTCGTTGCGGGCGCGGCTGTAGTGGTAACCCAGGTTCGGCAACAGGCCGCTGCGCCCCAGCGCCGCTTCCTCGGCGTCGGCCCGCTCGCGCGCCCGCGCCGCCTGCCAGGTGGGGTCGGACGCCAGCGCCATCGTGTACGCCTGCTGGAAATCCAGCGCCTGCGCCGCGCCCATCCCGGGCAGGAGCAGCGCCACCATCACGACCCAGGCCGCCGGCACCCTGTACAGCCAACGGTTCATGCGTCACCCCACGCCAGCCGCGCGCGGTCGAGCAGGGGCTTGAACAGGTAGTTCAACAGCGACCGCTCGCCCGTGCGCACGAACACCTCGACCGGCATGCCCGCGCGCAACGGCGCATCGCCAATGCGGCGCAACTGGCCCGGCGCCACGTCGGCGCGCAGGCGATAGTAGGGCCGGCCGTTATGTTCGTCCTCGAAGCGGTCCGCCGACACCAGCGTCACCGCGCCCTCCAGCCGCGGCGTGCTGCTGGCGTCGAAGGCGGTGAACATCAGTTCCACCGGCAGGCCCGCATGCACCTTGTCGATGGATTCCACCGGCAGGCGCCCCTCGACCACCAAGGGTTCGTCCTCGGGCACGATCTCCATCAGGCGCGAGCCCGGCTGCACCACGCCGCCGACGGTGTGCGTGGCCAGGGCCACCACGGTGCCGCTGGCCGGCGCGCGGATCTCGCTGTGCGCCAGGTCGAACTCCGCCGTCGCCAGCTTCTGCGTCAACTGTTCGCGCTGCACGCGCGTTTCCGCCAGGTCGGTGCGCACCTCGCGCTGGAACGCGTCGCGGCGCTGCTGGCCGCGCAGCGCCAGTTCCGCGATCTGCTGGCGGGTCTGGCCCAGGGCGCCCACGTCCGCCGCCATGTCGCCGTCCAGTTGCGCGAGGCTGCGCTCCAGCTCCAGCACGCGATTGCGCGGCACATAGCCTTCGCGCGCCAGATCGCGCAGGTTGCCCAGTTGTTCCCGCAACAGCGTGCGTTGCGTGCGCTTGTGCGCCAACGTCGATTCCAGGCCGCTAGCCAGGGCCCGGCTGCCGGCCAGCGTCGCCTCGATGCCGGCCAGTTCCCCCGCCAGCGCCGCGCGGCGGCTGGCAAAGAGCTGCCGCTCCATCGCGTAGGCGGCCGCCGCTTCGACATTCGCGTGCGCGTCGGGCGGCGCAAGCTCATCCCGGCCATCGCGCTCGGCCAGCAAGCGCGCTTCGCGCGCCATGACGGCCGCCTGCTGCGCGCGCAGGCTCTGCGCCTCGCCACGCACCCGCGTATCGTCCAGCCGCACCAGCGTCTGGCCGGCCCGGACCGAGTCGCCCTCGGCCACCAGCAGGGCGCTCACCACGCCGCCTTCGATACTATCCACCGCGCGCCGTTCGCCCGTCACGACGACGATGCCGGGCATCGCCACGCCGTTGTCCAGCGGCGCCCACGCCGCCCAGGCCAGGAAGCCGCCAAAGCCCACCGCCAGCACCCACCAGCCGAAACGGGCCGACCAGCCGCCCTGCTCGTCGCCATCGACCGCGCCGGCATCATCCTTGTCCAGCTCGGGCCGCAACACCACCACACGATTGCCCTCGGCGCGCCCCGTCATGCCTTGCCTCCGAAGTAGTGTCCGGGAAAGGCGCCGCCCGCCAGGGGATACACCTGCGCCGCCGTTGCGGAAGGACGCGGCGGCGACGCGGCCCCGGTCGGACGCCCGCCCGCCGTGGCAGGCGCGGCGGACTGAGATGCCGCCCTGGCGTTCCCCCCGGCCGCGCCCTCCGGCGGCGGCCGCAGCACCTCATGGGTCGCCCCGAAGCGCTGCGCCTGGCCATCTCGCAGCAACAGCAGGTGGGTCGTCGCCGCCAGCACCTTGGGCCGGTGCGTCACCAGCACCACCGTCGCGCCCATCTCGCGCAGGCGGCCCAGCGCGTCGAGCAAGGCCTGCTCGCCGACATCATCCAGACTGGCGTTGGGCTCATCCAGCACCACCAGTCGCGGCGTCCCATACAACGCCCGCGCCAGCGCGATGCGCTGGCGTTGCCCCCCCGACAATCCCTGGCCGCCAGTGCCAAGCGGCGTGTCATAGCCGCGCGGCAGGGCCAGGATCATGTCGTGCGCGCCGGCCAGCCGGGCGGCATCGATCACCCGCCGGGCCAACACCTCGCCATCGCTGTCCGGCCCGGGAAAACGCGCGATGTTCTCGGCCACCGTCCCGGAGAACAACTCCACGTCCTGCGGCACATACCCCAACCACTCGCCCAGCCGCGCGCGCTCCCATTGCCGCAGATCGGCGCCATCCAGCCGCGCCGTGCCCAGGCGAGCCGGCCACACGCCCGCCACCAATCGGGCCAAGGTCGATTTGCCCGCGCCCGACGGGCCGACCACGCCCAGCACCTGCCCCGGCTCCAGCGCGAACGACACATTCACCAGCGTCGGCTGCACCGCGCCCGGCGGCGTCACCGTCACCCCTTCCAGCCGCAGCGCGCCCTTCGGCTCGGGCAACGTCAGGCCCGCGGCGTGCTTTGGATACGTCGCCAGCAGGTCCTGCAGGCGCCGCCACGCCAGGCGCGTGCCCGCCCATTGCCGCCACGCGCCGATCACCTGATCGATCGGACTGAGCACGCGTCCCATCAGGATCGACCCCGCGATCATCATGCCGGCGCTGACATGGCTCTGCAGCACCAGCCACGCCCCCAGGCCCAGCACCAGCGATTGCAACGCCATCCGCACCGTCTTCGACAGGCTCGCGATCATCGCTGAACGCTGGCTGGCCATGCCCTGACGCCGCACATAGCCCACATGCAGCCGCTGCCAGCGCGCCCGCAACCGATCCAGCATGCCCATGGCCTGGATGGCCTCGGCGTTGCGCAGCTGTCCTTCGGCCTCGACCCCCGCCCGCACCGACAGCCCGCCCGCCTCGGCCAGCAGCTTGCGCGACACCTGCTCGTTGAGCCAGGCCAGCGCCACCAGCACCACCGCGCCCGCCAACGCCAGCGTTCCCACCCACGGATGGAACAGGAACATCACCAGCAGGAACAACGGAAACCACGGCGCATCGAAGAACGCGAACACCGCGCTGCCCGTCAGGAACTGGCGCAAGGTATTCAGGTCATTGACCGCCTGGGAGGCATTGGCCGGCACGCCCGCCAGGCCGCGCTCGAACGCCGCCCCGTGCACACGCCCCGCCAACGCCGCGTCAAAGCGCGCGCCGATCTGGATGATGACCACGCTGCGCGCGTAATCCAGCGCCCCCATCAGCGCCAGCAGGCCGACGATCATCAGGCTCAGCATGACCAGCGTGAAGACGTTGCCGGACGCCAGCACGCGGTCATAGACCTGCAGCATGTACAGCGACGGCGCCAGCATCAGCAGGTTGGCGGCGACGCTGAAGGCCCCCACGCTGTACCAGCCCGTGCGAAAGCGCGCCAGGAGCGATTTGATCTCTAGGGCGTCCCCGTCCTGTGCCGCGCCCGCGCGCGTCTGGGTTTGCTGCATCGGTTTTCCTTGTCCGGATGACTGCCGGAACACGCAGAATGAAGAAACAAAAAGACGGTCGCGGCAGGGGATAGGCCCGCCGCGACCGCAGCCCACGCGCCCGAGACAGCGCGGGAAAACTCGCGGATGGGTTACGCCGCCAGGGCCAGGTCGGTCTCGGTGGCGAAGTTGTGGCCGACGAGGTCGGCGATGGACATGCTGATGTCCATGTCGTTCTGCGCCAGAGCGCCGAACAGACCGCCATGGGACATGACACCGGCCTTGGCATCGTCCAAGCCATCGACATGGCCGTTCATCAGTCCCCATACGATGTCGTGCACATCGTTGGCACGGCCGTCCGAAACATCACCATAGACCGGCAGGTCGAACGTAAACGTGATGAGCGGATCGACTGCATGCCCGGTCTGATCCACCCCACCGCTCAAGGTAATGGAGTCCAGTACGCCCCAGACGGTGTGGGGCGTCGCGCCTTCGACCTTGGGGCCACTGTACGGCGGGAAGTAGTAGTTCAGCTCACCCGAGGCAACGAAGGCATAGTGGGCAACGTTTTTGCTGGCATAGCCATAGTCGGTGCCGCTGAAGGGGCCGCCACCGAAGAAGCCTCCAAAGTTCTTGCCGACGGTGTGTTCACCGGCGACGCCGTCGTTCTCGAAGACCATCAACATGGATTCCAACGAATCCTCCATCGAGACGCCTTGAGGAAGGTGACTTTCGTCGATAAAGCTGATCGATACAGACATTTTCATGCTCCATTAACTACGGATTCAGTCGAGTAACCCCGACTCCCTTGGCGCCGCGTCACGCAGGCGCCAAGCATGCGAACCATTCGCATGTTCTTTCGAAGAACCGCCATACGCCGGTCCTGGTCAATGCTTGCCCTAGAAGCGCACCTCCATGCCCAACGTGACGGTGCGCCCGGGCGCGAACGTGCGCGCCAGCGCGTCGGAATAGCCTTCCACGTACATGCGATTGGTGATGTTCTCGACCGCCGCCATAAACTTGACGTTGTCATTGGCCTGATAACTGGCATACCAGTCCCAGGTGGTGTACTTGAACCAGACCTGCGCGCCGCCAGTGTCGCGGTTGTACCAACCCTCGCCGCTGTAGTTGAGGCGCACACCCGTATCCAGCTTGCGCTCCAACAGGCGCGCGCCAATCAACACCATGCCCTTATCGACCGGCTTGGCGATGGCGCTGTTGAAAACGAAATTGCCGCATGAGGTCCAGGCATCGGCCCAGGCCTGCCAGGAGTCGTACCCCGCCTCAAGCGCTTCATCGTGCGGCTTCGGATAGCTGCCATCCGACTTGGGCACGTCATACTTGTTTGGCCCTGATCCCAGCGGATACACGTTTTCGCAGAACTTGTTCGGTCTCCCGAGGTAATGCGTGTAACTCACGGCGCCATAGACAAAACCGGCGTCATAGCGCCCTTCCAATTCGAGACCGCGAAACCGGGTGCGAGTGAGGTTGTTGGTAAAGAAGGTCGTGCCCAGTAGCGGGAAGTAGGTCCCCGGGCTGGTCTCGCTTCCCGGCAGCAGACCCATCATCGAGGAAAACAGATAGTTGTCCGCCCGCGTGTCGAAATAACCGGCCTTGAGCGACAGATCGTCGCCCTGCGCCACGACGTCCTTGAAGATGGCATTGACGCCCACTTCCCAGGTTTGCGCGGTCTCAGGTTTCAGGAAGGGGTTGGGTACGATCGTTTCGAAGCCTTCCGTGGGATGACCGCCGGCCATCATCAGTTCATTGATGGCTGGCGGACGCCACGACTTGCCCCAACTGCCATACAACTCCAGCCAGCGGGCGGGGCGGATGGCGGCGGACAGCGACGGCAGCAGCTTGCCGCCGCTGCGGTCGACGTCGTACTCGTACGTGGTGGGCTGATCGTCCCACCAAACGTCTATAAATTGATCCTCAAACTTTCTGCGCGAGAGGTTAATGGGTCTCCGAGTCGGTACTTTGCTGTACATGATCTCGCCCGTGTTCGGGTCACGCCTAAGGGGGTATATAAATCGGCCTGGCTTCTTTGGGTCCGGCACACGGTCGTGCAGAGCTTTGTAGTAGCTATAAGCAGGATTGGAATCCCACCATGCTTTCAAGGCTGCCAGGTCACCGCTTCTCGCCATGCGGCAGCCTTCCCCATAAACCTCAGCCTTGTCCACCTCACCAGGGAGATTGTGCGTATAGCTGCAAAGGTTTTTTTCGGCCGTCCTCAACGAAGTTTGGTGATACGGCGCGGTTCCAGGCATATGTGTCTTGCCTTTGACCCAGTAGCGTTCATAGCGCAAACCCGCTGAGACCGTGTAGAAATCGTCTTCCAGCTTCAAATTGGCGAAGATGCTTCCCATGTTGCGGCGTCCTCTCGGGTTGAGAGAGTCCTTACCATCCGCGCCAAAAGGCCTGACTTCACGCCCCTGGTTATTCCAGCGTTGGCTCGAAGTTGCACTATCAGAGAAATACTCGATACCGTAGTGGGCACTGAGCAGCGAGTTCGTACCCAGCAGGAAGCGCGAGGTATTGTCCACCTGCACGCCATGGGTCCGGGTGCGCAAGCGGGTTTCCTTACCGACGCCGTAGTGGCTGCAAATGTCCGTCGTATAGTCGGAGACGTACCCCCCATTATCGGTTTCACATTTGCCGGTGCCGTCGGACTTCCAGTGCTCGAAATGAATGGCCTCTCGAATCGCCACAGGATCGGTTATCCAAGAGCCTCCTCCCGGAGTTAAGACTTTCGGATAATTCGGTTCCGTGTAGTTGCTGACACGGGTATCGACGGCATAGAGCTTCACGTTCAAGTCTAGCCACGGGTTGTCCGCCGGCTTGAGCTTGTAGTCCAGCGCGAAGCTGTCGGACTGCGCCTTGGACGCTCCCAGCGTTCGCCAGGGGGAGCCGCTGTTATCTGGACTCGCCAGCACGGATTCCGCAGTGTACGAATAGTTCACCCGCGTGCCGACATAACTCAATTGCAGGGACGATGCATCATTCAACTTCCAGCGCGCCTTGAACAGGCTGGAATCCTGCTCCTGAGCGGCGAATTTCACATCGTTGAATTCCACCTTGCTGCGCCGGCCGTCGCTGTCACGCACCACTTCCTTGTTCCAGTCGGATTGCCCGCCCCGCAACCCAAACCGATAATCCCCGATAGATCGCCGCGACACCGCCGCCATCACTTCCAGGTTCTCACCCGCGCGCGCCGCGCCCGCCGCGCTGCCGATGAAATTGGTACCGTTCCCCTGATAGCCCATCCCGGACGTGCCCCGCAGCTTCAAGCCGATATCCCTGCCCTCGCGCAGCACATCCCCAAAATCCAGCGTGCGGAAATCCACGCTCCCCGCCATCGCGCCGGTGCCATGCACCCCATGCACCACGCCTCGCTCCACCACGGCCTCGGACAGGAGTTCCGAATCGACATACATTTCTCCATTGCGTTGCATGTGCCCGTTCTGTACGAAATCCTGGCGCATGCCGTCGATCATCATGTTGACGCGGCCGAAGTCCTGCATGCCGCGGATGTTGATCGACAGGCCGGGGTTCTGGCGGTTGACGGCGCTGGCGACGCCGGGGGTGTCCTGGATGAGTTCGGCGGCGTGGCGAACCGGCACGCGGTCCATTTCTTCACGCGTGATAATGCTGACGGCGCGGGGGGCTTGATAGACGCGCTCGTTGACATCGTTGCCGCGAACCACAACGGGCGCCATCGAGTACACCCGCGCACGCGCGCCGGGACCGTTGTCGACCAGTTGCACATTCGGACGGACAGCCCCCGCCGTCCGGCGATAGCGGTAGCCGATGGGGCTGTTTCCCAACAACCTGGTCAGGCCGGTCTCGATGCTGAAGCTGCCCTTCAGCGCGACACTGGTATAGGCCGAGAGATCGACGTCGTTCATGTACAGGTCAACGCCGGACTGGCGCGCGAATGCCAGTACGGCCTGCGCCATCGCTTGCGCCGGGATGTCGAAGACAAACGTCCGCTGACGCTCATCGTCCTTCCGATCAGCAGGCGCCGAGATGCCTGAGGCACGCTCCTGCGTTTGCGCGACTGACACGCAAGGTAGGACTAATGCGCCTGCGGCCAGCATGCGACCCGCAGCACGGAACTTCACCTGTCTTCTCTTCACTTTCGTCTCTGGTTGCCATCGATGCAAACGCGCATCATTACCATTAACGGTTGAGAATCGAACTACAGTAAAAAAAGTTCGGAAAAGACAGTTGCCAGAGGGAGAGCGGCGCGAAGACGTCCTGACTTCGTCTTACTCAGGACCTGGCGATGGCGCTGCACGCGCCTCGCGATGGATCGCATCGCCGACGCTTTTGGGCCACGGCTGTCGCCCACCATCCAGAGCGCCGTCGGCAAGCGGAAAAGTGCCGAATACAGACCAGCGTTTGTTTTTCCGTTTTACAAACCAGGCTTTGTAAAACCGCACCCGGCGCGCAAGGACTCGACGCTTTTCAGTACAGCACCGTCACCCCCGGCAACCGCAGCTGCGCAAGCTGCATCTCGCCACAGAGCGTGGCCAGTGCGCCGTCGAGGTTATCCAGATGGAACAGCGCGTTCACCGGCCTGCGCGCCGCGGCGCGGTTCGCCAGGATCAGCCGGCCCGGCCGGAAATCGCCGATGCGTTGCAGGACCTGCTCCAGCGGTTCGCCTTCGAAGATGAGATAGCCGTCGGCCCAGGCGGCCCCGCGCGCGGGCGCGACGGCGCTGCGCGCAACGCCACCGGCATGGCTGAAAGTGGCGCTGTCGCCCGAGCCCAGTGTCAGGCTCGCCTCGCCTGACGAGGGCGGCCGGTCCAGCGCGAGGTCTACGCGATGCTGCAACACACCGACCCAGCCATGGCCGGCATCCTGGCGCCGCACGGCGTAGCGCGTGCCCAGCGCGGTCATGCTGGCGCCCGCGCTCGTCACCACGAAACGGCGCGGCTCGGCCGCTCCGGTGGGCGCTGGCGAAAACACCGCTTCGCCGCGCAGCAGGCGCACCCGGCGGGCCATGGCGTCGTATTCCACATCCAGCGCGCTGTTGCTGCCCAGCAGCACGAGGCTGCCGTCGGGCAACACGAAAGATCGGACTTCGCCGACGCCGCTGCGGTAGTCGGCCAACCAGGGCGCGACGATGTCCGGACCATTGACCGCGCCGGCCGCCACCAGCGCCAAGGCCGTCAGCGCCAGTGCGCGTCGCGATGGCAGCAGACGGCCGGCCCGCCGCCACGACGCGACACAGGCGCGCCAGGGATCGCGCCCAGACCGAGACGCCGGCTGCGCGCAGACCGCTGCGTCGCGGCAGGCGCCTGCCAGGGCCCAGACCATTTCGGCATCGGCCAGGGCCGGGCCATGGCGCGCGTCGCGCGCCAACCAACGATCGAGGCGGCGCTGTTCGGCCGGCGCGAGCGCGCCCGCCTCCAGCCGCACGGCCCACCGGCTGGCCTGGCGGCGCAGGCGCCGTTGGCGGCCGAAGCGGTTCAGCGGATACATGATGGGATCTTCATGAAAGGAATAAACGGCCCGGACGCGAAAGACAGTAAAAAAAGCGCCCAAAGCGCGTATTCATTGCGCGGGCTCATGGATCGTTCCCCAGGCGTTCGCGCATCAGTTCAAGCGCCATGGCCAGGTGCTTCTGCACCGAGCTGGGAGAGATGTCCAGATAGCGCGCGGCCTGCGCATGGCTCAGGCCCTCGACGCGGCAGAGCTTGAAGATCTGGCGCGTGCGTGGCGGCAGTTCAGCCAGGGTCGCGGTCAACCGCGCCAGTTGCCGGCGGACGTGCACGTGCACGTCGGGCGCGGTGCGCGGATCGCGCACGCCTTCCAGTACGTCATCCGACGCCATGTCGGTGCGGGATTGATGATGATTGCGGCGATGGTCGATGAGCAGGCGATTGGCGATGGCGTAGAGATAGGCCAGCGCGGTGTCGTCCAGCGGGACGTCTTCCTGGTGGGCAAGGAGGCGGGCGAAGCAGTCCTGCACCAGGTCGGCGCTGAGTTCGGCTTCGCCGGTTTTCAGGAACAGGTAACGACGCAGCCGCTCGGCATAGGCCGCATACAGGCGCTCGACATCAGGTTGGGGCGCCACGTGCTCGTCGCCGGAAATCTACTCAATCGTGATGAGCGTCAGTGATGGTTGAGCAAGAGACTAGCACCGATAGGGCGCCCTGCCGGTAGCGGCGGCATATGGATTGGTCGGAGATTTGACCTGGACCGGCGTAGCCGTCGGGCGCCCCGCGTCAGGGCCCCGGGGTCGCGCGCAATGCGAAGATCGCTCGCGGTATTTACCGATGTGTTGCCCTACTGGTCGGCGTCGCGCGGCTTGGCGGGACCGCCCTGCACCTTCCAGCCCAGTTCGGCCGAGATGCGCGCCGCCGCGTCCTGCACCACCGTGACCATGTCGTGCATGCGTTCCAGCGACATGTACGGCACCGTGCTGGACACGCTGATGGCGGCGACGATGCCGCTGGAGGCGTCGCGCACAGGCGCTGCCACGCAGCGGATCGACGGCTCGTTGTCTTCCAGGTCGAAGGCGTAGCCGTGGGCGGCGTAGTCGCGCATGCGGTCGCGGAAGGCCTCCCAGGTCTGGCGGCCGCCCGGCGCGCGCGAGGACACCGGCGCGCCGACGCGATGCAGCGCCTTCCATTGCGGTTCGTCGGCATCGAGCAGCAGCGCCTTGCCGACGCCGGTGGCGGCCAAGGGCATGCGATGGCCGACGCGCGAGCGCATCTCCAATCCCTTCTTGCCGGGAATCTTTTCCAGGTACAGCACTTCGTCGTTGTCGCGCACGGCCAGGTGGATGGTGTCGCCGGTCTCGGCGGCGAGGCTGTCCAGATAGGGCCGCGCCAAGGTCGCCATGGGGAAGGCTTCGCGCGCCTGGAAGCCGAGTTCGATCAGTTTCGGGCCGAGCACGTAGCCGACGCCGGGCAGCGAGCGCAGGTAACGCTCCTGCACCAGGCAACTGGCGAGCCGGTGCGTGGTGCTGCGCGCCACGCCGATATGGGCGCAGATGTCCTTGAGATCGCGCGCGCCCGCGGCGACGGCCTGGATCACGCCCAAGCCGCGCATCAGGGTCTGCGTGCCGGCGGGGGCCGCGGCGTCGGGATCGTAGGCGGGGGAAGAATCGGACATGGAGGAACAGGTGCTGGAAATCGGGAACGGGGAACGGGAAGCGAGAAACGGGAAGCGAGAGACGGGAAGCGAGAGACGGGAAGCTAGAGACGGGAAGCTAGAGACGGGAAGCTAGAGACCAATCCCTGTATATGGGATTTAATTCTATATTTTGAGATTTTTCAAGCGCTGATCTAGAATTTTTCCCAACCCGCCCCCGCGCCGTCCTGGCGCCGTCGCGGGCCTGACGACAACAAGGTCGACCAGCTCCTGCCGCGCGCGAACGCCTCCCCGCGCCCTCGCCCGCAGCGCGCCGCCGGCCCGAGACGAGACAGATTCTGATGACAACCGGATTGCCTGCCCGCGCGGCCCTGATAGCGCTGGATTGGGGCACCTCTTCGCTGCGCGCCTATCGCCTCGATGGCGCCGGGCGCACGCTGGATACCCGCCATCTGCCGTGGGGCATCATGCGCCTGCCACAGCCCTTGCAAGACGGCGCCGCCACGCCCAGCGGCCAATCGGGCTTCGAACTGGCCTTCGAGCAGGCCTGCGGCGACTGGCTGCGGGCCGAGCCGCACCTGCCCGTGATCGCCTGCGGCATGGTCGGCAGCGCGCAGGGCTGGCAAGAGGCCGCCTACCTGGATGTGCCGGTCGACCTGGAACGCATCGGCACGCTGCTGACGCGCGTCGAGCGCAATGGCGCGACGCCGGTACACATCGTGCCCGGCCTCATCCAGCGCCACGGCCTGCCCAATGTGATGCGCGGCGAAGAGACCCAGGTCTTCGGCGTGCTGTTCGACCAGGGCAACGATCCCGCCGACAGCGTGCTGATCGGCCTGCCGGGCACGCACTCCAAGTGGGTCAACGCGCGCCGCGGCCAGGTCACACATTTCGATACCTTCATGACCGGCGAGGTCTATGCCGCGCTGCGCGGCCACACCATCCTGGGCCGCACCATGGTCGAGGCGCCGACCTCCGACATGGCGGCGTTCGAGCGCGGCGTGAAAGTGGCTGGCGTGCCGGCCGGACGCGCCGGCGTGCTGTCGACGATCTTCAGCACCCGCGCGCTGGGGCTGACCGGCGAACTGGCCGGCGTGTCGCAGGCCGATTACCTGTCGGGCCTGCTGATCGGCCATGAAATCTGCGCGCTGGCCGACATGCTGCGGCTGCAGGGCGAACTGCCGCGCATCGTGCTGTGCGGCGACGACGCGCTGTGCCAGCGCTACATCGTGGCGCTGCGGCACTACGGCCTGGGCACGCCGCAACTGGCGCAACACGCCACCGAACGCGGCCTGTGGCACCTGGCGGTTTCCGCCGGACTGGTGCCCGCCCCCTCTTCTTCCGAGACCACATCATGACCCATACCGGACTGCAAACCGCCATGGCCCATTGCGGCCTGATCGCCATCCTGCGCGGCATCACGCCCGCCGAGGCCGTGCCTGTCGCGCAAGCGCTGTACGAGGCGGGCTTTCGCCTGATCGAGGTGCCGCTGAATTCGCCGGAGCCGCTGGCCAGCATCCGCGCCATGCGCGACGCGCTGCCGGCCGACTGCCTGGTGGGCGCCGGCACGGTGCTGAACCCCGATGACGTGGCGCGCATCAAGGACGCCGGCGGCGAGCTGATCGTCATGCCGCACAGCGACCTGGCCGTGGTGCGCGCGGCCAAGGCCGCGGGCCTGGCGTCGTGCCCCGGCGTGGCCACGCCGACCGAAGCTTTCGCCGCGCTGGCGGCCGGCGCCGACGTGCTCAAGATGTTCCCCGCCGAACAGCTCGGCCCGGCCGTGCTCAAGGCCTGGCGCGCGGTGATGCGCCCGCCGATCGCGCTGGTGCCGGTCGGCGGCATCACGCCCGACAACCTTTCCACCTACGCCCAGGCGGGCGCCAGCGGCTTCGGCCTGGGCTCCGCCTTGTACAAACCCGGCCTGTCGGCCAACGAAGTCGGCCAGAACGCGCGCGCTTTCATCGCCGCCTGGCAACGCGCCTATCCCGCCCAGGAGACCCAAGCATGAAGATCACCAAGCTCACTACCTACATCGTGCCGCCGCGGTGGTGCTTCCTGAAGATCGAAACCGACGCCGGCATCGTCGGCTGGGGTGAACCGGTCGTCGAAGGCCGCGCCCACTCGGTGGCCGCCGCCGTCGAGGAACTGTCGGACTACCTGATCGGCAAGGACCCGCGCAACATCGAGGACCACTGGACCGTGCTGTACCGCGGCGGCTTCTACCGCGGCGGCGCCATCCACATGAGCGCGCTGGCCGGCATCGACCAGGCGCTGTGGGACATCAAGGGCAAGGACCTGGGCGTGCCCGTGTCGCAGCTGCTGGGCGGCAACGTGCGCGACCGCATCCGCGTGTATTCGTGGATCGGCGGCGACCGGCCGGCCGACACCGCCGCGGCCGCCAAGGGCGCGGTCGAGCGCGGCTTCACCGCCGTCAAGATGAACGGCACCGAGGAACTGCAGTACATCGATTCGTTCGACAAGGTCGAGAAGTGCCTGGAGAACGTGGCCGCCGTGCGCGACGCGGTCGGCCCCAACGTCGGCATCGGCGTGGACTTCCACGGCCGCGTGCACAAGCCGATGGCCAAGGTGCTGATGAAGGAACTGGACCCGTTCAAGCTGATGTTCATCGAAGAGCCGGTGCTCAGCGAACACTACGAAGCGCTGAAGGAACTGGCGCCGCTGACGTCCACGCCGATCGCGCTGGGCGAGCGCCTGTTCTCGCGCTGGGACTTCAAGCGCGTGCTGGCCGACGGCTACGTCGACATCATCCAGCCGGATCCGTCGCACGCCGGCGGCATCACCGAGACGCGCAAGATCGCCGCCATGGCCGAGGCCTACGACGTGGCGCTGGCGCTGCACTGCCCGCTGGGCCCGATCGCGCTGGCCACCTGCCTGCAGATCGACGCCGGTTGCTACAACGCCTTCATCCAGGAACAGAGCCTGGGCATCCACTACAACGCCGCCAACGACCTGCTGGACTACGTCAGCAACCGCGAGGTGTTCGCCTACGAGAACGGCATGGTCGCGATTCCACAGGGCCCCGGCCTGGGCATCGAGGTCAACGAGGAATACGTGAAAGAACGCGCGGCGGTGGGCCACCGCTGGCGCAACCCCATCTGGCGCCACGCCGACGGCAGCTTCGCCGAGTGGTAAGCCGGTAGAAAAAAGCGAAAGAGGAGACCCCCTTGACCACCGCCACCCACCCGGGCCTGCAAAGCGCCCAGCGGCCGACGCGCAGCCGCTATCTCATCATGGTGATGCTGTTCATCACCGTCGTCATCAACTACCTGGACCGCAGCAACCTGTCCATCGCCGCGCCCGCCCTCAAGGACGAGTTCGGCCTGGACACGGTGCACGAAGGGCTGATCCTGTCGGCCTTCGGCTGGACCTATGCCGCCATGCAGATCCCCGGCGGCTGGCTGGTGGACCGCGTGTCGCCGCGCGTGCTGTACGCGGCCGCGCTGATCCTGTGGTCGGCGGCGACGTTCTTCATGGGCTTTGCCGGCAGCTTCGTGATCCTGTTCGTGCTGCGCCTGGCCGTGGGCGCGCTGGAGGCCCCGGCCTATCCGATCAACAACCGCGTCGTCACGACCTGGTTCCCGGAAAAGGAACGCGCCACCGCCATCGGCTTCTACACCTCGGGCCAGTTCGTCGGCCTGGCGTTCCTGACGCCGGTGCTGGCGTGGCTGCAGCACCACTACGGCTGGCACATGGTGTTCGTCAGCACCGGCCTGCTGGGCATCATCTGGGGCGTGGTGTGGTACCTGATCTACCGTGAACCGCGCCAGTTCAAGGGCGCCAATGCGGCCGAGATCGAACTGATCCAGCAAGGCGGCGGCGTCGTGGACCTGGACAAGCGTGTGACCGAGAAGAAGGCCCCCTTCAACTGGAACGACCTGGGCCTGGTGATGAGCCAGCGCAAGCTGTGGGGCGTGTACCTGGGCCAGTTCTGCCTGACCTCGACGCTGTGGTTCTTCCTGACGTGGTTCCCCACCTATCTGGTGAAGTACCGCGGCATGGACTTCATCAAGTCGGGCTTCCTGGCGTCGGTGCCGTTCCTGGCGGCGTTCATCGGCGTGCTGTGCTCGGGCGTGCTGTCGGACTTCCTGGTCCGCCGCGGCGCCACCGTGGGCCTGGCGCGCAAGCTGCCGATCATCCTGGGGCTGCTGATCTCGACGTCGATGATCGGCGCCAACTTCACCGACTCGACGCCGTGGGTGATCTTCTTCCTGGCGGTGGCGTTCTTCGGCAACGGCCTGGCGTCGATCACCTGGTCCCTGGTGTCGGCGCTGGCGCCGGTGCGGCTGCTGGGGCTGACCGGCGGGGTGTTCAACTTCGTCGGCAACCTGTCGTCGATCTGCACCCCGATCGTGATCGGCTTCCTGGTGTCGAAGGACAGCTTCGCGCCGGCCATCGTGTATGTGTCGTCGCTGGCGCTGCTGGGCGCGCTGTCGTACATCCTGCTGGTGGGCAAGGTGGAGCGGATCGAGGCCTGATCCGCGCGGCATCGCCGCCGCACCGCCACCGCAACGAAGGGCGCCCACGTGGGCGCCCTTCTGCTTTGTATCGTCGATTCGAGCAGAGTTCCGCGCGAGGGATGGCGATATAATCACGTTATGTTATATCATAACTATTGGTAGCCATTCCCAACTCGGCCGGCAGCATGCCCGGCCGGCCCGCCCCGCCCCGCCCCTCCCATTGACTCCCCCGCATCTTCGGACGAAGAAGGACTCGCAGTGCTCGAAGCCATCGGCCTGACCAAACGCTACGGCGACCAGATCGCGCTCCACCCGCTGGACCTGCGCATCGAGCCGGGCGAAATCTATTGCCTGCTGGGCGCCAACGGCGCCGGCAATCGGGAGAGCGGCGGGTAGGGAAAGAGGGGTAGCGGTAGTTGAGAGTACGGTTGGGCACGGATAACGTAAAAAAAAAATAACACAGATAATCGAATATATCATAGCAACGTTTGTATCCT
>ERZ1739169.109-NODE-109-length-24152-cov-14.290161_pt1 | contig 24152 bp, 32 predicted proteins | sample MGYA00581756_ERZ1739169 | MGnify/ENA primary metagenome ERZ1739169 (study PRJEB40789, sample SAMEA7425667) | Salamandra salamandra | biome: salamander skin | place: Germany | collected 2020-03 | study: cvxcv | reverse complement strand
GTAGCGCAGCCTGGTAGCGCACTTGCATGGGGTGCAAGGGGTCGCGAGTTCGAATCCCGCCGTCCCGACCAGCAATACCCTAAGGGGGTTAGTGATGAAAATCACTAACCCCCTTTCTCATTTCCGGGCGCACATCTTCCGGGCGCACATCGCATGCGATGTGCCGATGGCGTCTTCAGCTCAGAACCTGAACCCGCTGATGTACTCCCCGCACGAGTTGTAGCTGATCTTCCCATTCGTCTTCATGTCGTAGCGCAGCACGGTGCCGGCCTTGTCGGTGTAGAAGATCACCGCGCAGTCGGTGTATTCGGGCACGTAGGCGCTGTAGGACCCATACGTCGTGCCCATCGGGCCGTTGGTGGAATAGCCGCGGCCTTCGTAGTGGCCCGGATGGTAGCCATACACATACGTGTAGCTCGTGGTCTGGTCATCGACCTTGTTCACGAACGGCTTGGCGCCGGTCTCGGGCGGCCAGGCGGGCAGCATTTCATTGATGTTCTTGCCGACCTGCGCATCGAGCTTGTTGCGCGTGGGCGAGTAGACGGACAGGCCCATGCAGGCGGACAGCGTGAGCGGCAGGATGACGGCGGGAGCAATGCGGCAGATGCTTTTTAGCATTTGGTGGCCTCAGTTGGTGCGCATCGGGTGCGCGAGTATAGCCACCAGTTCTTCGGTTTGAGAAGGCAGAACGGGCCCCGGCAAGGATTGGTTTCAACCGTCAGAAAAACTTCAGAAAACCGTCAGACAACCGCACACGTTTCTCCTTGCTTGTCCATGTTCCAAGACCGTCGGGCGCTGACGGTGTTGGCGATCTTGTCCGCGAAAAAGAAGACTGGCTGTTGCTGGACGAGAGCCGAAGAAGCTCTGGGTAGGGCTCGGGCAGAGGGCGGAATTGGCGTGTTGATCTTGTAAGAGGTTGCTGGATCGGCAGGTTGGACGTAGGCGCGTTAATATCGGTGCAGGCTCCAGGCGTGTTGTTTGCGCTGTTCTTTCTCTGAAACGATGGAATGGCTTCAACTTCGTGCCGGCTCGATCCGCGTGCCCTTTTACCGCCTATCGTCTAGAACCATGAACCAGAAATTAAAAGCGTTGCTTGATGCTTTCCCAGTTCCTCATGACATCGCCGACGAGTGCCAGAAACTGAACACCGCGCAGCAACGGGCGTTGGCCAATTTCTTGCATTACGAAATCGAGGGAGGGGATGGATTTCTCTTGCGCGATAAGTCCGAGATGGATTTCTACCAGTTCAATCACGGGTTGAACGAGTTGGTCGCCAGGATACTGGCGCTTCGTTATCCGATGCCTGAATTGCCCGAGTTGTCGCCGATCTTTGGCGAATTGGGAACGCTTGCCGAAGCGGTAAAAACGCTGCGTACGCACGGCTACCTCGTTGCCGATAGAAAACTGCCGGTATCCACGCTGGCAGCAGTCAGAGACGAGATTGGCAAATTTAGTTTCTATGAGAAGAGGCCCGGCGCTACGCTGCGCAGTGGCGAGGAGTTGTATGCGCTCGGCGCTAGCGGGGAACGTCTGGAAAGTGGCACCTTCTGGCTCAGGGATCTGGACCAGGCAACACATAGTGAATTGCTGGGCAGTCTTGCCTTCGACCCTTATATTCTGGCGATGGTGACTCAATATTTCGGCTGCACGCCAGTGCATGTGCAGACCAATACCTGGCTATCTTTCGCGGGAAAAGGCGACAAGAGCCAGCTGTCTTCCAGCGCACAGCTCTATCATCAGGACAAGGAGTTCACCAAGTTTCTCAAGGTCTTCATATATCTCACGGATGTCGGTGCCGATAACGGGCCCCATTGCTACGTGGACGGCAGCCATATTGACGAACTCTTCACCCGCGGCGTACCGTTCTCGACACGACTGACTGATGATGAGGTGCTCAAGTACTTCGATGCGAACCGTCTGAAGTCCGTGACGGGACCAGCAGGTACGATCATCTTTGGCGATACCAGCGCAGTACACAAGGGGTTGCCGGTAACGGGTGGATATCGCTGCATTCTGCAATTTGAGTATGCTGCTTCGCTCTACATGTCGCCCATCGAACCATTCCCGGACTTACCGGTTGCGCGGCTTGAAGCCATCCGGCAGCGGGACATATCGACTCGCCTGGTACAGAATTACGATAGCGCGGCACGCGACCGCTACCGTGGCTTTGCGAATACCAGCAAGTCTGCCAGCATCATGGATCGTGTCCGTTCCCGCATTCAGCAGCAGATCGTCATGCCTTGGAAACTTCGCAGACTCAAACGAGTAGCCTAATCCTGCTAGTGGCGTGCATGCGCGATCAGTCGATCACTTCCGCGCAGGCATCGGTCGGCGCGGCGGCGACGCCGCCCACTACCGGCACGATCTTGATGACCGCGGACGTGACGCGGCAGGGCGCGGCGGCGAGGCCGCAGCCCGTACAGGGCAGGCAGAGCAGGGAAATCAGCAACCACTTCATGGAATTCGTCGGCGAGGGATTGGCGCCGCGGGCGGGGCCGCGTCGCAATGCCTGGATTCTGCGCCGCGGACCGGTCATGAATAGTGGGGAATTGAGCGGCGAATGTAATGACGTTTGCGCGAGGGCGCTCAGGATGTAACGCGGCCGGGCAATACGAGTGAAGGTGATGGTCACGCCATCCTCATCATGCTCAACCCCGCCGTGAACGCTCAGCCTATCGAGCGTTCCGCCCTTTCAGCGTTCCGCCTTTTCAGCTTGCATCCGCCATCGGCGACGCCGCTCACAGCGGCGCCTGGCCGCGCTGGCGGTACACGCGCGCCAGGCTGGCGAAGAACGACAGGGCGGCGATGCCGCAGGCCAGGGCGAAGACGTTGCGCGAGAAATGCCCCGAGGCGGCGCCGGCTTCCTTGCCGACCAGGGCGATCACCACGGCCACCAGCGCCGCGCCCAGCGATTGGCCCGTGGTGCGCGCGGTCGACAGGACGCCGGAGGCGGTGGCGGTGCGGTTCCTGGCGGCGTTGGCGAACATCTCCTTGTTGTTGGGCGGCAGGAAGAAGCCGTAGCCCATCCCGCACAGCGCCACGCGCCACAGGAAATCGCCGGTGCCCGGATCGGCGGGCAGCAGCACGAGTGAGCCGAGTCCCAGGCAGAAGGTGAAGACGCCGATGCTGGAGACCTGCGTGGCGTTGAAGCGGTTCGCGAGCCTCCCGGCGAACGGCGCGCAGACGGCGACCGCGATGGGCCACGGCGTGAAGACCAGCGCGGATTCCAGTGCGGTGTAGCCGTAGGCGTCCTGCAGCACGAACGGCAGCGCGACCAGCGCGATGCCTTGCGAGATGAACATGGTCAGGGACGTCAGCACCGCGAAGGAGTAGCGGCGCGACTTGAAGATGTCCAGGGGCAGCAGCGGATGCCGCGCGCGGGTCTGGCCGAAGGCGAACAGGGCGATCAGCGCCAGCGCTGCGCCAGCGAGCAGCAGCACGGTGCGGTTATCCCAGCGGCCGATCTGGTCGACGGCCAGCGCCAGCAGGCCGAAGCCGGCGGCGGAGGTGATCGCGCCGGGCAGGTCGAAGCCGCGTTCCCGGTGCGTGTCCCGGCCCAGCGCGTGGTAGCAGCAGGCGATCGCGGCCAGGCCGAGCGGCAGGTTGATGTAGAACAGCCAGGGCCAGGAGGCATAGGAGACGATGAGCCCGCCCAGTGTCGGGCCGAGCGCCGTGCCGACGGCGAATACCAGGGCATTCAGGCCGAACACGGTGCCCAGTGAGGCGGCCGGGAAGATGACCCGGTACAGGCCGTAGCCGACGCTGATGAGCACGGCGTAGCTGATGCCCTGGAGCACGCGCAGCGCCACCAGCGCGTGGAAGCTGGACGCCAGTGCGCAGCCGAGCGATGCGAGCGTGAACAGCACCAGTCCGAGCGTGTAGAAGCGCCGTTCGCCGATCCTGGAGCCGAGCGATGCGCAGATGAGCATGGTGGCCGCGCTGGCCACCTGGTAGCCGTTCGCCACCTAGATGACGGCGGCCGCGCTGACGTCGAGATCGGTGGCGATGGTCGGCAGGGCGATGTTGACGATGGAGCTGTCCAGCGCCGACATGAATACGCCGATCAGGATGGCGGCCGCGGCGAAATAGCGCCTGGGGAGCTCGAAGCCTGCATCATCGGCGTCATGGGTCATGTCGGTGGCGGCGGGGCTAGCGTGAGGGTGAGGCGGGCGCGCCGGCCGGACAGGAGCCAGGGCCGCCAGCGATTTCAGGATGAGAGCGGTGACGCCCCAGATGTCGTGCTGTTGTCCGGCCCAGTACCAGGCGCCGGCGCGCTCGCCGTCCGCGTATTGCCTTGGCAGGTCCGGGTCCAGCAGCGCCGAGAAGGGGAACTCGAAGATCTCGTCGACCTCGGCGGGCGACGCCTGCCACGCGGCGGCGGGCGAGGCCAGGCCGATGACGGGGAAGATGGCGTGATTGCGCTTGCGCGTCTTGTGCAGCGGCAGGCAGCCCACCAGCTCGACGGCGCCGGGATCGAGCAGGATCTCTTCGCAGGCCTCGCGCAGGGCGGTGGCGCCGACGCTGCCATCGATGTCCTCGGGCCGTCCGCCGGGAAAGCTGACGTGGGAGGAGTATTCCTTCAGGCCCGATGCGCGCCGCGTGAGCAGGATCGTGGGGTCGCTGCGCGGCACGATGGCGACCAGCACGGCGGAGAATTTCCATTGTCCGTCGTTGTCGGGAAAGTGCAGTCTGGCGGCGGGCCAATCGGTGGCGGCGGGAATCTCCTGGGCCCGCACGCCGCGCAGGATCGTGTCCAGGATGGCTTGCCGGGGTGCGATGATGGCTGGCGGTCGCGTCGCGCCGTCATCGCTGTCCTGGGGTTCCATGTCGCGCTCCTTGCCGGGGTGGGATGTCCGCGCTTCGATTGAGGGTGTGGAACGTCCGGGTCTGGATCAGCTGCGCGCCCGCAGCCTGGCGGCCGCCGACAGCGCGAGTTGCAGGACCACGGCGATGCACAGCGCCGCCAGCATCGAGTCCAGCACCATGTTGTCCCACAGCCGCGGCGGGCCGACGCGGAACTGGATGGTGTCGAACACCATGCCGGCGGTGAAGCCGGTGGCGGCGATGCCGCGCCAGCCGCGCAGCGGCACGCAGCGCAGCGCCAGCAGCACGGCGAGGGTCAGGATCCACAGGCGCGGTTCCAGAACCTGGGTGAGAAAGTAAGCCAACGAGGCGTCTCCGGATGGGCGGGATGTGTCGCGACGGGGCCGGGCACAAAGCGGTAGTTTTAACCCAATCCGGCCGCTTTGGGCGGGGCGGCGGCGATCCTGGCCTGCAGCGCGATGCGGTTGCCTTCGCTGTCGCGGATCTCGGCCACCTGCCAATCGCCCGCCGGGGTCTTGGGGAACAATATGGCGCCGCCGAGGGCGGCGGCGCGGCGCAGCGCCGCGTCGATGTCGGGCACGGCGAAGTAGACCACGGCGCCGGCCTCGGTCGGCAGGTAGACGGGGCCTTCGGCCAGGGCGCCGCTGGCGCCGTCGCGGCCTTCCTGGAACGGGAAATAGGCCATCCTGCTGTCGTGCAGGTCGACGATGCCGTCGAACGCGATGCCGAAGACTTCGCCATAGAAATGCATAGCGCGCTCGAGGTTGGCGGCGGGGATTTCCACGTGCGATATCAGGTTCATGGGGCGGACGGCGGGGGTGCGAGGGGCGGACCGCGTTGACGCGCGGGGCGGGTTGTGGGATTGTCCCAGGCCGTCGCCGCACTGCCTAGGGCCTGCGCGCCCTTCTGGAGGGAGTGCAGGCCCCGGCGCCGGATCGACATCCGCTTTCCCTTCCACCCTCATGGAGTCTTCATGGTTACCTGCTATCTGCGTTACGTCATCGACCCCAGCCGCCTCAAGGAATTCGAAGCCTACGGCAAGATGTGGATTCCGCTGGTGGAGAAGTTCGGCGGCACGCACCATGGCTATTTTCTGCCGTCCGAGGGCGCCAACAATATCGCGCTGGCCTTGTTCACGTTCCCCAGCCTGGCCGAGTACGAGCGCTATCGCCAGCAGTCGATGCAGGACGCGCAATGCCAGGCGGCGTTCAAGTACGCCGAGGACACGCGCTGCATCCTGAGCTACGAGCGCAGTTTCTTCCGCCCCGTGTTCGACTGAGCGCTGCGCGGCGCGTGGCCGGCCCGGTCCGGCCGCGCGCCTGTTATGCCCGGATTTCGGCGGCTCTGTGTCTGTCGCGCAAGGCGGACGGCGCGGATAATTTTCCGCATCCGCCATCCCTTTGAAGGAACCCGCATGCGCTACCGCTACGTCACCGCCGATGTCTTCACCGAGCACGCCTACCAGGGCAATCCGCTGGCGGTGGTGCTGGAGGCCGAGGGCCTCGACACCGGGCAGATGCAGCGCATCGCCCGCGAATTCAATTATTCCGAAACCAGCTTCGTGCTGCCGGCGCGCGATGCCGCGCACACGGCCTGGGTGCGCATCTTCACGCCCGACCGCGAGGTGCCATTCGCCGGCCACCCGAACGTGGGCACGGCGGTGGTGCTGGCGCGCGAGATGATCGCGGCCGGCCAGCCGGCGCCGGCGCGCTTCGTGTTCGAGGAGGAGGCGGGCCTGGTGCGCATCGACCTGCGGTATGGCGAGGACGGCCGCCTGCTGGGCGCCGAGCTGGCCGCGCCGCAGCCGTTGACGCGCGCCAGCCAGGTGACGGCCGAGGCCGCGGCGCGCGCCCTGAGCCTGGCGCCCGGCGATATCCTGCTGTCCGAACATGCGCCGCAGGTGGTGTCGGTGGGCCTGATCTTCCTGGTGGTGCAACTGGCCAGCCGCGATGCGCTGCGCCGCGCGCGGCCGGATCCGGCGGGCTATGCCGCATTGCTGCCGCTGGACGGCGCCCGGTCCATCTACGCCTACACCACCGATTGTGGCGCCGAGACGCCGCTGGGACCGATCGACATCCAGGCGCGCATGTTCACCGGCCGCATGACCGAGGATCCCGCCACCGGCAGCGCGACCGGCGCCGCCACGGCATTGCGGGCGGCCCTGCGCGGCGCGGGTGAGTTGCGCCTGCGGGTGGCGCAGGGCGTCGACATGGGCCGGGCCAGCCTGCTGCTGGCGCATGCCGAGGTCCGCGCGGACGGTGTATGGGCCGGGGTGGCGGGGCAGGCGGTGGTGGTGATGGAAGGCTCGCTGCCGGCGCCCGCCACGGCCTGAGCGGCCGCTTGTCGCGGCGGGTCGGGGTCGTGTATGCTGCCCGCCATGAACCGCATTCTCATCGCCCCGCCGGCCGCGCCGGCCCGGGCAGACAACCGACGAATCACTCGACGCCTGCGTTGAGTGGCAAGCCGTGTTCGAACGCCGGATCCCCGGTGTTCCCTCCAGAAGGCCACGATACCCCTCGTGGCCTTTTTGTTTGCGCGGCATGCGCGCTTTGCTTTCCAGCCATCGAGGCGTAGCGCCCGGCCTTCGTTTTTCCTTCAAGAGGAACGAAGCATGAAGCATCCCGAACTGGCCATCCGGTCTTTTCATCCGGCGGACGAAGCCGCCATTATCCAGCTGTGGACCGACTGCGGGCTGACGCGCCCCTGGAACGATCCGCGCAAGGACGTGGCGCGCAAGCTGACCGTGCAGTCCGACCTGTTCCTGGTGGGCGAGGCGGACGGCGCCATCGTCGGCACCCTGATGGGCGGCTATGACGGCCATCGCGGCTGGGTCAATTACCTGGCGGTGTCGCCGGCGCATCAGCGCCGCGGCTATGCGTCGGCGTTGATGCGGGCGCTGGAACGCAAGTTCCTGGAGATGGGCTGCCCCAAGATCAACCTGCTGATCCGTTCCGGCAACCTGGCGGTCAAGGGCTTCTATGCCAGCCTGGGGTTCCAGCAGGACGAGGTGATCAGCCTGGGCAAGCGCCTGATTCCCGATCTGTGAGCCGGGCGGTGTCTAATGAGCGCCTTCGATTCTTTTCCGATAACGGGTTTTCATGACGACACCAGACGAACAATTGCTGGAAGCGGCGACGGCCGGCGACGCACCGGGCGTGGCGCAGGCGCTGGCGCTTGGCGCGACGGTGGACGCGCGCAATGCGTTCGGCGCCACGCCGCTGTTCTGCGCGGCGACCGCCGGCGCGGCCGAGGCGGCGCGCCTGCTGCTGGCGCAGGGTGCGGACACGGCCTGCCGGGCGGGACATGGATTGACCGCATTGCATCAGGCCGCGGGCTGGGAGCGCCTGGAGCTGGTGGCCGTGCTGCTGGAGGCGGGGGCGCACGTGGACGCCGCGTCCGACGATGGCGGCACGCCCTTGATGGCGGCCGCGGCGCGCGGCAATGCCGCCATCGCCGCGTTGCTGCTGGCGCATGGCGCCGAGGCCGACCGCCGCGACGAGGAAGGCTGGAACGCCTGGGCCTGGGCCATCGAAAAGGGCGCGCAGGACGTGGCGGACCTGCTGGAGGAGGCGGGCGCCGAGCCGGCGTTCCCCGAGGCGTAGAGCCCGTCGCCCCGCGCGCTCAGTCGACGCCGGGCGGCAGGCGCCACGCCGGCGGAAGATGGGCGAACTGGCCCCAGGATGTCCAGGGTTGTCCGGCCGCGTCCCGCGGTCGGGTCCACAGTCCCCATTCGGGCGGATCGGGAAAGCCATGCCAGAGCCGTTGGGTCAGCACCCAATGCTCGTCCTGCACGGCGGCATGGCAGACGGCTTCGGCCGAGCGCAGTTGATCCGCGGTCAGGCCGAACAGTCCCTCGGCCGGCAGGTCGCCGAACGGGATGCTTTGCCAGCCGACGGCCACCATCCCGCGGACATGGAAACCCTGCCGCTGGATGTCAGCGGCGGCGTCGTCCAGGTCCCAGGGATGGGGCTCCCACATTTACATCGGCTCGGTCAGGTACACCGCTTCCCGGCCGACGATGGGCATGCGGGTCGGCATGAAGATGGTGCAGTTGTCGCAAGGCGAGCGGATTTCCTCGCCGGCGTTGATGGCGATGAGCTCGCCCTGGTTGAAGACCTCGAAGCCCAGCAGCGGCCGCGTGAAGGTGAAGTCCTCGGACTTGACCATGTGCACCTCGAGCAGCCGGAACGGCTGCGCGGGCGCCGCCGGCGCGCTGTTGGCCGGGGCGTCGATCAGGCCCAGGTGCGCCAGGAAGCGCAGCGTGACGTCGGTGGCGAGCGTTGCGGCCGATTGCGCGAAGTGCTGGCCGCATTCGACCACCAGCGCGCCGCCGCTGTTCGAGGCGGGATCGCCATGGCGGCCGTAGTTCAGCACGCCGGTGCCGGGGAAGCGGCCGGCCGGCATCACCAGTTGCACCGCGGGGGCGCCGACGGCGGCGGCCAGCGCGGTGTTGCGGTCCATCTCGGGATAGACCCAGAACGGCTGCACCGGCGCCCGCGTCGAATGGATATCGAGCACGTAGTCGGCCGCGTCCAGCACCGGCCGCAGTTCGCGCGCGCGCCGCAGTTCCGGGCTCTGCTCGCTGCCGTCGAGCCATTCGGGCGACCAGATGCGGTTCAGGTTGTGGACCAGCTGGCGGTTTTCGTAGGGGTTGTCGATGTCGAAGGCGTTGTAGGCCTCCATGTTGGCGAAGCTGACGGTGAGCGTGCCGATCTTGGGGCGCACGCCCGTATCGAGCAGGTGCGTGGCCGCCACCATGCCGCAGATCTCGTTGCCGTGCGTCAGGGCGTTGACCAGCACGTGCGGACCGGGCTTGCCGGATTCGAAGCGGTGCACGTAGTCGATGCCGGTGTTGCCCTGGCGATAGGCGGAAAGATCGCGCGGCAGGACTTCGAGCGGCGCGGTGTCGGGGGCGAAAGCGGGGTGGGTCATGTGGGGGTTCCTATTCCGGACGGATGCCGGCGCGGTCGATCAGGTCTTTATACAAGGCCAGGCGCTGCGACATCATGTCGGTGAATTGTTGGGGCGTCTGCAGTTCGGGCGGCAGCGCGCCGCTCTTTTCCAGGGACTGCACGGTGCCGTCCTGGCGCGCGGCGGTCTGCACCGCGTCCAGCAGTTTCCGGGTGATCTCGGGCGGGGTGCCGGCCGGCGCGGCGAGGCCGATCCACGACATCGCGTTCAGCACCGGATAGCCGAGCTCGGCGAAGGTGGGAATGTCGGGCAAGGCTTCCTGGCGCGTGGGCGCGGCCACGGCCAGCGCGCGCATTTTGCCGCTCTGGATGTGCGGCAGGAAGGGCGCGAGGTTGTCCAGCGCGAACTGGGCCTCGTTGGCCAGCAACGCATTCAGCAGCGGCGCGCCGCCGCGGTAGGGCACGTGCACCGCGCGCAGTTGCAGGGTGTGCTTGAGCAGCTCGGCGTTCAACTGGCCCATGCTGCCGACCCCGGCGGTGGCGAAGTGGACATCGTCCGGATGCGCCTTCAGGTAGGCGACGAATTCCGCGAAGTCCTTGACGGGCAGGGCGGCGCTGGTGACCAGCACGTTGGGCGTGCGCGCCAGCTGCGAGATGGAAGTGAAATCCTTGATCGGGTCATAGCCCAGGTTGGGATGCATCAGCGGGTTGGCCAGATGCGAGCTTTGCGACGACGCGACCAGGGTGTAGCCATCGGGTTTGGCGCGCGCCACGCGCTGGCTGCCGATCGCGCCGCCAGCGCCGTCGCGGTTCTCGACCACCACGGTCACGCCCAGGATCTTGCCCAGCACTTCGGCGTAGAGGCGGCCGACCAGGTCGACCGAGCCGCCGGCCGGGAACGGCACGACCAGGGAGATGGGGCGCGACGGATAGGCGTCGGCGCGCGCGGACAGCGGCAGCAGGGCGGCGGCCATGCCCGCGATGAGCAGATTGCGGCGGGCGGGCGATGCGGCCTCGGAGGGGTGCTTCATGACGCTCTCTTGTGGTGACGGACAGTTCGGTCTATTCTGCAACGGGCGTTGCAGAACGAAATATAGTCTGCAATGAACGTTGTTGAATTTGGGGTTATCACCTAGGGCCCGCGCGAGGCTGCCTTGGGTGTGAACCGGCCCAGGGACCTTGCCATCATGAATCTGCATCAACGCATCGCCGCCTACGACCGGAAACTGACCAAGACCGAACAGCGCCTGGTCGAGGACATGCAGGCGCGCTACCCGCAGGGCCTGCTCGAATCCGCGACGGCATTGGCGCGCCGGGTCGGCACCAGCGCGTCGACCGTGGTGCGCCTGCTGGCCAAGCTTGGCTACGACAGCTATGCCCAGGCGCAGATGCAGGCGCGCGCCGAACTCACGGCGCTGCTGGCCTCGCCGGGCGAGCGCGCCGACGCCGTCAGCGTCGACAATCCCTCGGCCCAGGCCTGCCTGCGCAATGCGCTGCTGCACGACCAGCACAACCTGGAGACGACCTTTGCCGCGATCGACGTGGCGGCGTTCGAGGCGGCGGTGCGGCTGCTGACGCAGCGCCGCGCGCGCGTGCACGTGCTGGGCCTGCGCCAGGCGGCGCCGCTGGCCAATCACATGGCGCTGTATCTCAACCTGTGCCTGCCCGACGTCAAGGCGATGGCGGCGTCGGGGCCGTTGTTCCTGGAAGACCAGTTGCTCTGGCTGCAACCGCACGACGTGCTGCTGGCGTTCACCTTCCGGCGCTATTCGGTGGCGGCGGCCAATGCCGTCAAGGTGTTCCGCGAGCGCGGCGGCAAGGTGGTGCTGATCACCGATTCCGCGGCCGCGCCCGCGGCCGCGCAGGCACACCACGTGCTGCTGGCTCGCACGTCGAGCGCATCGCCGTTCGATTCCCATGTGGCGGCGCTGTCGATCTGCAATGCGTTGCTGGCAGCGGTGGCGCTGCGCCGTAAAAAGGAACTGGCCGCGACGCTGGAGCGCGGCGAGGCCTTGTGGGATTCGCAGTGGATTCATCCGCCGGCGCGCTGACGCGCCGCGCGCCGGTTTGCGCGCAAGTCCTGAAATGCCTGGAATCACCCCGAATTCACGGGGTTTTCGTGTTTGTCCAGGTGCCTTCGCACCAGTCCATCTAGTACGCCATAACCCCTTGAAAACAAGGCTTTTCAAGCCAAATTATTTTTTTTATATTGCGGCCGGGTAGAGCAGATTCAGGAGCACAGGAATGAACCCGTGGCCGCAACGTCACATCGACGGCTTCGAAGTGATGTGTGAAGTGGTCAGTCTCGATGCCGGGGTGCTGGCGATAGAAATCAGCGTGTCGCGGCCCGGCGAGGCGCACTTCCAGCAGCGTTGGTCCCTGCCGCGTTTCGTGACCTTCGTGGATGCCGGCGTTGCCCGGCGGCACGCTGAACTGGTGTTGTCCGGCATCGTGTCGGTCGACCCGGCGACGGGCGAGCCGCGCTACGGCATTCTCTGAAAAATGCGAGCATCGCGACGGGATGTCGATTCGCTTGCAGCCAGGTATCGAGACGCGGCCGGCCATACCAAATGTTGCCGCCGGCGGCAGGCCGGAAATGCGCTGGATTGCATCGCGCGTGGCGCCCGGCGCGAAAGCCGGGTCGGGCGTGATGTAGGTTTTGTTTCGTTTATCACATCATGTGCCTTGCGCGGCGGCCGCGTCCCGGTACAGTGGATAACGGATGACAACAAAAAAGGAGAGTTCCATGTTCGACACTTTTCCTCTTTTCCGCCGCGCCGGCATGGCCGCCGCGACAATCGGCGTGGCCGGCTTGTTGTTTGCCGGTTGCACCACCACGTCGCCGCAATCGAGCGCCTCGGCGTCAGAGCAGCGGCAGTCCATCAATAGCGCGGCCAACGCCTCGCTGGGCAAGCTCTATCAAGCCTCGCCTCAATCCAAGGAGCTGGTGGCGCGCGCCAAGGGCGTGCTGATCTTCCCCGATGTGCTCAGCGGCAGCTTCTTCATCGGCGCTGAACACGGCAAGGGCGTGCTGCGGGTGAACGGCGCCAATGCCGGCTACTACAGCACCACGGCCGGCTCGATCGGCTTCCAGGCGGGCGCGCAGTCCAAGGCGATGTTCGTGCTGTTCATGACGGACGAGGCCCTGAACAAGTTCCGCAACAGCAATGGCTGGACGGTGGGGGCCGACGCCACGGTGGCAGTGGTGAACATCGGCGCCAACGGCCGCATCGACACCAACACCGCGCAGCAGCCGGTGGTGGGCTTCGTGCTCAACAACGGCGGCCTGATGGCGGGTGTGTCGCTGGAAGGCACCAAGATCGCGAAGATCGATATGTAGGGATCATCCGGACCCGGGCCATCGCGTCCCGGGTCTTGCCGATGCCTGGCGCAATGAAAAACGCCGCGGTGCGAGCCGCGGCGTTTTTTTTGTCCGGGTTGGCGCGTCAGCGCAGGATGTCGTCGCCGTGATTGCGCACCGCGCTCTCGCGTTCGATTTCGGCGGCTTCGATCTTCGGATCCAGGCCGCGCCACCGCAGGATGCGGCCGCGTTCCTCGGCGGGTTCCCAACCCAGGATGCCGTAGCGCGTGATTTCGGTTTCGCCGGTGTCGAACGCCACTTCGAAGTAGCCCTGACGATCGGGTAGCGTGCTGCCGGGGAACCATTCGGTTTCAGGCATGGTGTGCTCCTTGCTAAGCGATGGAGGGACGCCGGCGCCGGCCGGAACCGGCGGCGGACGTTTTCATTTTGGGCTGGCCGGCGCGATCCCGCAAGCGCCATCAACCGAGCGGCACCGCCGTGGTGTAGAGCACCTGCTTGAGGGCGAAGCTGGAGCGGATGCTGGCCACGCCGGGAATGCGCGTGATGTGTTCGACGATCAGCCGTTCGAGCGCATCGACGTCGGGCACCAGGGCGCGGATCAGGTAGTCGGCGTCGCCCGACATCAGATAGCACTCCATGATTTCCGGCAGCACGGCGATTTCGCGTTCGAACACGTCGAGCGCGGCCTTGCGCTGCTTGTCCAGCGAGATCTGGATGAACACGTTGACCTTCAGGCCGAGCTTGCGGGCGTTCAGCAGCGTGACGCGGCGGTCGATCAGGCCTTCGGTTTCCAGCCGCCGCACCCGCGCCAGGCAGGGCGAGGCCGACAGATTCACGCGCGCGGCCAGCTCGACATTGGTGAGGCGCGCGTCGCGCTGGAGTTCGTTGAGGATACGGATGTCGGTGGCATCCAGGTTGATATCCGGCATAAGCGACCTGTAATTGTGGAGAGAACCATGCACTTGTGCTGAGTATGCATGGTATGGCGGCAAATTGAGGTGAAATATGCTGGGGTTTACCCTATAGACTGTTTCTTTCTTTGGCGAATTGGCCAAAGCACGGAATATTCAAGCGGTAGACGCGGTAGCAATGAGTCAGCAGAGTACGTTGCGCAAGTTCTTGCCCCTGGCCGGGGCGGTCATGATCTGGGGCGGCAATTGGCCCGTCATGAAGCTGGGCCTGGCGCACATGAGCCCGTTGTGGCTGGCGGCCAGCCGGTTCGGCTCGGCCGCGTTGATCAGCGCGGTGGTGCTGGGCTTGCTGGGACGGTTGCGGTTGCCGACGCGCCAGGAATGGCCGCTGGTGGCGGGCGTGGCCCTCTTGCAGATGGGGGCGTTCACCGCGCTGGCGCTGTGGGCGTTGCAGTACGTGGCGCCGGGTCGCGCGTCGGTGATCGCCTACGCCACGTCGATCTGGGTCATTCCGCTGTCGTCGCTGGTGCTCAAGGAACGGCTGTCGCCGGCGCAGTGGCTGGCCACCGCGCTCAGCTACGCGGGCATCGGCGTGATCGTGGCGCCGGCCTTCAGCCCGTGGCAGGCGCATACCGTCATCGGCCTGGTGATGCTGCTGGGCGCCTCGTTCGCCTGGGCCTGCAACATCATCCAGCTGCGCGGCAATCGCCACGTGCGCCTGGGCGCCGACATGATTCCGTGGCAGACCGCGATCGCCACCGTGCCGCTGGTCGCGCTGGCCTGGCTGCGCGACGGCGCGCCGGCATTCCTGGCGGTGCCCGACGCCTGGCCGGTGATCCTGTATACCGGTCCGTTGGCCACGGCGCTGACCTTCATCGTGGTGCTGGGCATGACGCAGAAACTGCCGCCGGTGGCGACCTCGATCGCGATGCTGTGCGTGCCGGTCATCGGCCTGATCGTGTCGTCGCTGGTGTTCCATGAGCGCCTCTCGCCGGACCTGACGCTGGGCCTGGGATTGATCGCGCTGAGCGTGGCCGCGTCGGCCGCGGCGGCGCGGGTGAAGCGTCCCCTGGCGCTGCGGCCGTCGTAAGGGCGGCGTGCTATCGTTGCAGTATTGAACTGAGAGTCACGCATGGCATTGCATCGTTTCGAAAAAGGCGAACTGGGACATTGGCTGCGCATCGTTGCCGATAATTCGGAACCGGGCGCCGTCCAGACCACCGTGCCCGCGCACGTGGCCGAAGCCTTGCAGACGTTGCGCTGTATCGATCCCGGCCCCGACGGCGCCTGGCGGATCACCGAAAAGGGCAAGCTGGCGCTGCGCATGGAAGAACCCGGCGCCATCCATCTGCGTTGATCCCGATTTCCACTGCAGGTTTGTGACGGCGGTTTACGCGTCACGAATTAGTGCATTTCTTGCGAATGTCTGCATGCGGCGCGGTATGCGCGGCGGCTCATCCCGATGGGCTACGGGAATCTCCTGAGACGGTTTGTTCGATTTGGCAGCGTCCGGACGTATCGCCAGCCGCATGTCGCCGGTAAGATGAACTTGCGTGACGGATTCAGGTCTATTCATTGCGCGGGAATTCTGCACCCGCTACGTCACGCGTGGTTCACGCGTTTAGGTAACCGACTGGGAGGTAGCACATGCAGCATCGTGACCAGGAAGTACTGATCGACGTTTCCACAGCGGCCATGGATACCGGCGGATATGGCGTACTGCTGACGGTAACGGCTGAGGGCGGCACCGAGGTGGATGCCGCGTTTTCCCACTTGGGCAACTGCGCTTCGTTGGACGAAGCACGCGATCGCGCGGAAATATTCGCGCAGAACTGGGTCGAGGAAAACATCTTCCGCTAGGCGCATCCGCGCTTGAAGGAAGCTGAACGGCTGTACCGGTCTGTGTGCGCATGACGCTCAGAATGGCGTTCCAGAGATGGCGGCGGAAATTTCGGTTATCGTCGCTGCTTCAAAACAAATGGCTCTCATCGGGCCTGCGTCATTCCAAGATGACTGCCGCACAGACCAACTCCGCGCTGGCGGAGCACATCAAGGCTTTTCACGAGCATTTCGACTCTGTCATCCTGCCCATGTGGATGGGGCGGGGCTTCAATGACGCCCTGGGTCTGCCTTTCGAATCCCTGGATGCCGCCACTGGCGAGCCGCTGCCGGCCGAGCGCTATCGCGCCATGGCTTGCGCGCGCCAGCTGTATGTCTACGCCGGCGCGCCGGGCGCCGCCGCGGGCGCGCACGCCGACCGCTTGTTCGCCTCGTTGTGCCGCGTGTTCCGCGACGAGGAGCATGGCGGCTGGCGCTACAGCGTGGACGCCGAGGGCCGGCCGCTCGATCCGACCCAGGACCTGTATACCCATGCCTTCATCGTGTTCGCCTGCGCCGCGTATTTCCGCCGCTCGCGCAACGCGCAGGCGCGCAAGCTGCTGCTGGCCACGGCCGAGACCATCGAGTCGCGCTTCAGGATGGCCGACGGGCGTTATCACGCCGTGCTGAGCCAGGACTGGAGCGAGGCGCTGCGCGGCCCCGCGCAGAATCCGATGATGCACCTGACCGAGGCCTACCTGGCCGCGGCCCAGGTGGCCGAACCGGCGTTGTTCGCGACTCGCCTGCGCGGCCTGGCTCAGGTCATGAGCCAGGTGTTCCTGAGCGCGCCGACGCAATGCATCGCCGAATTGCCGCAGGGCGAGCCGGGCAACCGCATCGAGCCGGGCCATCAGTTCGAATGGCTGTCGCTGGTGCGCGAATCGGCCGAGGTGTTCGACGGGCTGGATCTGACGGAGTCGCTGCCGCGCGGGGTGCACTGGGCCCGCGGTCATGGGGTGGATGCGGGCGGCGTGCTGGCCGCGCTGGACGAGCATGGCGCGGTGCTGGATGACACCCGCCGGATCTGGGCGCAGACCGAGTACCTGCGCGTGCTGGCGGTGCTGGGCGACCTGCCGGCCTTGAACCAGGCGCTGGCGGGCTTCCGCGCCCGTTTCCTGCACCCGGGCGGCTGGCACGAATGCCTGGACCGGGACGGGGCGGTGGCGCGGGCGGACATGCCGTCGACCTCGCCTTACCATCTGGCAACCTGCCTGGCGGCCTTGCCGGCCGTTGTTTAATTGCGCCGTTAACAATTTTTGTCTAACGGGGGACAGATTTAATAGAAAAACATTGGTGAAATCCCTTACAATTTGGTTACCAAGTTAGTGGGGAAGCATCAATGAGCGTTATGTGCTTGGCTTGCCAACGCATCAACCCCGGGTTGGCGGGTGTGGCACCACACTCGCACCTGGGGCATCAGGGATTCACCAACCCGACTCAGAAGGGCCGCGAGGAAAGCCGCGAGGACCATTTCCGCTGCCTGAATTGCGGCGCCAAATGGCTGCGCGAGACGGACAAGTGGGGCGTGGACCTGGGATTCAAACTGGCGCCCTGAAGCGCCGCAACACGCCGGCCGAGAGGCCGCAAATCGCCTGTCATGATCGGGCCCCATATCGGGGCCCGTTTTGTTTTGTAACGTATGGTCGTGGTTTCAGGCTGGCGACGGGGCGCGGGCGTCTGGATCCCGTTCGGCGGTGTCGAGAAGCCACTGGCGGAAACAGGCCAGGGCGTAATGGTCGCGCCGCTGCGGCGGGGCGCACAGGTGATAGCCGCGCGCGATGGCGATGCGCAGGTCGGGGAAGGGGGCGGCCACGCGGCCGGCCTGCAGGTCGTCCTGCACCAGGCAGCGCTGCAGCACCGCGATGCCCATGTCGGCCATGACGGCGCGCACCAGGATGCTGACCTGGTCGAAACCGCTGGCCAGCGCGAGTTTGTCGCGGCGCACGCCGGCGGCCTCGAACCAGCTGCCCCAATTGTCCATGCCGTTGGCGTGGTACAGCAGGGGTTCGCCGAGCAGGCCGGCCGGGCTGTCCCACAGGCCCGCGGCTCGGCGCGCGGCGAGCCGGGCGGGGCTGCAGATGACGACCATTTCGCGCCCGATCACGTAGTCCGCCTGCCAGCCGGGCCATTGGCCGGCCACGCCCGAAAGGATGCTGGCGTCGGGCGTGGCGCCGGAGAAATCCTCGTTGCGGCGGTAGGCCGCGAAACCCAGCTGGATGTCGGGATGGCGCCGATGGAAGTCGGGCAGGCGCGGCACCAGCCAGGCGCTTGCCAGGGTCGGCACGCTCGACAGCGTCAGCCGCAGGCGGCGGTCATCGGCGCGCAGTTCGGCGCTGAGCGCCTCGATGGCCTGCAGCGGCGCCAGGCCGCCATCGTAGAGCTTGCGGCCGGTCTCGGTCAGGGTCAGCCCGTGGGCGTTGCGGCGCATCAGCGGCTGGCCGAAATGGGCTTCGAGGCGGGCGATGGCGCGGCTGACGGCGCCCTGGGTCACGCACAGGGTTTCGGCCGCCAGGGTGAAACTGCCCAGGCGCGCCGCCGTCATGAAGGCGTGCAACTCGGACATGGACGGCGAATGCAGGCGCATGGCGCGGCGGGTTCCGGGAGGCCGCGGGCGCGGCTTCAGCATGAGCGTTGGTAATGAAGGCGTGCAATATAGTCGTTTGAAAGCGGATCGTAAAGTTCGGACACTGGCGGCCTCGCAGCAAGACCTGCACCTTTCCCGGAGTCGCTCCATGTCCCGCCGCTTTTTCGGCTGTTCCGCGCGCATCGCGCTTGCCGGCGTCTGCGCCGCGCTGTCTTTCGCCGGCCCGGCGCAAGCCGCCGACTATCCTTCCCGTCCCATCAAGCTGGTGGTGCCGTTCGCCGCGGGCGGTTCGACCGACATCGTGGCGCGCCTGGTGGCCGAGTACGCCGGCCGCGACCTGAAGCAGACCATCGTGGTCGAGAACAAGGCGGGCGCGGGCGGTTCGCTCGGCATGGAGCAGGTGGCGCGCTCGACCGCCGACGGCTACACCATCGGCATGGCGACGATGAGCACGCACGGCTCCAATCCGGCGGTCTACCGCAAGATGAACTATGACCCGCTCAAGGACTTCGAGCCGGTGGCCAATGTGCTGGCCGTGCCCAGCATCTTCGCGATCAATCCGCAGATCCCGGCCAGGAACATGGCCGAGTTCGTCGCCCTGGCCAAGGGCCAGGCGGACAAGTACAGCTTTGCCTCGCCGGGCGTGGGCTCGCTGGGCCACGTGAACATCGAGAACTTCATGATGCTGGCCGGCATCAAGCTGCTGCACGTGCCGTACCGCGGCGCGGGCCCGGCGCTCAATGACGTGATGGGCGGGCAGGTGGACGCGATCACCGACAATCTGTCCTCGACCCTGCCGCAGGTGCTGGGCGGCAAGCTGCGGCCGCTGGCGGTGCTGGGCGCCGAGCGTTCGCCGCTGCTGCCGGACGTGCCGACCTACATCGAGCTGGGCTACCCCGACATGGGCACGGGCGGCTGGTTCGGCCTGGTGGCGCCGGCCGGCACGCCGCCGGCGGTGATCGAGCGCCTGAACCAGGCCGTGCGCGCGGCGATGCAGGATCCCGAATTCCGCAAGAAGGCCGAGGACGTCGGTGGTACGCTGATGCCGACCACGCCGCAGGAATTCAAGATCCAGATCGAACAGGCCCTGGCGCGCTACGCCAAAGTCGCCAAGGCCGCCAACATCCAGGCTGACTGAACGATGACAAACGCCGACTTCCAAGCCGTTTCCGTGCACGCCTCGACCGCGCCCGCCTTGCCGCTGGTGTGTGATTCGCCGCACAGCGGCGAGCAATACCCCGCCGATTTCGGCGCCGCGGCCAGCCTGGCGCAGTTGCGCCAGGGCGAGGACACGCACGTGGACGCCTTGTGGTCGGCGGCGCCGGCGCTGGGCGCCACGCTGGTGGCGGCGCACTTTCCGCGCGTCTACATCGATCCCAACCGCACGCTGCGCGATCTCGATCCGGAGCTGCTGGCCGAGCCGTGGCCGGAGCCGCTCGACCCCGGCGAGAAGACGCGCCTGGGCAAGGGCCTGATCTGGCGCCGCATGGACAAGGCCACGCCGATCTACGACCGCAAGCTGACGCTCGAGGAAGTGCGGCACCGCATCCAGGCGTACTACGAGCCGTACCACGCGGCGCTGGCGCAGGCCATCGAACAGGCGCAACGCGATTTCGGCGCGGTCTGGCACCTGAACCTGCATTCGATGCCGAACGATGCGTATGAGCGGCTGGGCCGCGAGAGCGCGCATCCTTTGGCGGACTTCGTGCTGGGCGATCGCGACGGCACCACCTGTGAGCCGGAATTCATCGCGCTGATCGAGACGGCGCTGCGCGACCGCGGCTACACGGTGGCGCGCAACGATCCCTACAAGGGCGTGCAGCTGATCGCGCAGATCGGCCAGCCGGCGTTGAACCGCCACAGCCTGCAGATCGAGATCCGGCGCCCGCTGTACATGGACGAGGTCACGCGCGAGCGCAACGCGGGCTTCGAGCCGTTGCGCGCGGACCTGTCGCAGGTGTTGGCGCAGGTGGCGCGGTATGTGCGGTCGCGCACGGCGGCGCTATCGTCGACAAAATAGACTCGGTTGAATATTGTGTGGTTGCGCGGCCGCGATTGATGTGTATCAATCGCGGCCGCCGCGCATGCGCTTAAGTTTCCGGGTGGCGGGCCGTTGTCGCTAACAACGAGCTGCGCCGCCGATTGGCGCAGCCTAAAGGAAACCGGTATGGCCGAGAAGATCATCAATGGTTTTTCCGTCGTGGCGTACGCGACGCAACCCGAGGGGCGGATTCCGGCGCGCGCCTTCCTGGAAACCCGACGGTTGCCGGCCAAGGGCGATGCCGCGGCCAAGCCCGCGCCGCAAGCGGATCAGGTCGAGGACGGCGAGACGCAGGATGACGCGGATGAACCGGAAAGCCTGGCCTTCGAGATTTTCGTGACGCGCCGTTTTCGCGGCGCGGTCGAAGCGATGTCGGCGGCGCGCAACGCGCTGGATCGCGTCAAGTCCGTGGATGAGCACGGCGTGCCGGATCACCTGCCGGACTGACGCCGTCCGTGGGCCGGGGCGGCCCGGCAGGCTGCTTGCGCGTCCCGATGCGCGCTGGCGGCGCGGCCGCCGCCCATATTGTTATCCCCACTTTGTATTTGTCGAACGCCTGAGCACGGGCCGATGATGCCGCATGGCAAGCATCGCCATTCACAGTCTGCTCAAAAGGAAGGTTGATGAATACGAACGTCCAAACGCGCGCCAATCCGACGCGCGGTATTTCGCGCCGCTCGTTGCTGCGCGCGGCATCCCTGGCCGGCCTGGCCGCGCCGCTCGGCATGCTGGGATCGCGGGTGCTGGCGGCCAATGGCGCGCCGCGCACCTACAAGATCGCATGGAGCCAGACCGCGGTGTGTCAGTCGCCGGTTTCGGTGGCGCTGGAGCGCGGCTTCTTCGACAAGTACAACCTCAAGGTCGAGCGCATCAATTTCAGCGGCTCCACCGATCAATTGCTCGAAGCCATCGCCACCGGCCACGCCGATGGCGGCATCGGCATGGCGTTGCGCTGGCTCAAGCCGCTGGAGCAGGGCTTCGACGTCAAGCTGGCGGTGGGCACGCATGGCGGCTGCATGCGGCTGCTGACGGCGGCGGATTCGCCGGTCAAGAGCGTGCAGGACCTGAAGGGCCGCCGCGTCGCGGTGTCGGACCAGGCCAGCCCGGTGAAGAACTTCTTCGCGATCCGCGTGGCGCAGCTGGGCATCGACCCGGAATCGGTGGACTGGCGCCAGTATCCGCAGGATCTGTTCGGCGAGGTGCTGAGAAAGGGCGAGGTCGATGCGATCGCGGGCGACGATCCGCTGATCTACACGCTGCGCGAGGACAACAAGCTGCGCGAGATCGCCACCAACATCGAGGGCGACTACGAGAACCGCACCTGCTGCGTGCTGGGCCTGCGCGGCGACCTGGTGCGCAACGACCCCGAGTCGGCCGCGGCCATCACGCGCGCGGTGATCGACGCGCAGCGCTGGACCGCGTCCAATCCCGACGAGACCGCGCGCATCTTCGCGCCGTATGTGCCGGGCAAGGTGCCGGCCGAGCGCGTGGCGGCGATCCTGCGCAGCCACAGCCATGGCCATGCGTCGACCGGCTCGGCGCTGCGCGAGGAGATCGTGGGCTATGCCAAGGATCTGAAGACGATCAAGGTGCTGAGCGCCAATCTCGACATCAACAAGTACGCGCAAGCGGTGGTGCCCAATGTCCTCGGCTGACGCGCTGGCGGCGGGCGGGTTGCGCGGCGCGCCGGCCGTCGCGCAACCGTGGCGCCTGTGGAAGACCGGCGTGGTCGCGGCCGCGCTGTGGGCCGCGGTGGGCGCGGTGACGCTGCGCTGGCCCAATGTCGAGGTGGGGTTCGTCTCGTGGGGCTATACGCGGGAATTCGGCATCGCGGCGCTGGCGCTGGCGGCGTTGCTGCTGCTGGTGGCGGTGGCCGGCGCGGGCCAGCGCCGGCCGGTGCGGGCGCTGCATCGCGGCGGGCCGTGGCTGGTGCTGCTGGCGCTGGCGGTGGGGGCGTGGGAGATCGCGACGGCCAAGCTGGCGTGGCTGCCCAGCCCGTTCTTCGCGCCGCCGCAGTCGCTGATCGAAGTCTACGTGACCGACTACAAGCGGCTGGCGGACAGCCTGGGCAATTCGCTCTGGCTGCTGTTCAACGGCTTCGGCCTGGGGGCGGCGGCCGGTTTCCTGACGGGCGTGGCGATCGGCTGGTCGCGCGGCCTGGGGTACTGGGTGCATCCGGTGCTGCGGTTCCTGGGGCCGGTGCCGTCGACGGCGTTGCTGCCGATGGCGTTCTTCTTCTTTCCGTCGGGCTGGTCGGCGGCGGTGTTCCTGATCGCGCTGGCGACGTGGTTCCCGGTCACGGTGCTGACGTGGTCGGGCGTGGCCGGCGTGAACCGCGCCTATTACGACGTGGCGCGGACCCTGGGCGCGAGCGAGTGGTTCCTGGTGCTGCGGGTGGCGATTCCGGCGGCGTTGCCGCAGGTGTTCGTCGGCCTGTTCATGGGCCTGGGCGCGTCGTTCTCGGTGCTGGTGGCGGCCGAGATGATGGGCGTCAAATCCGGGCTGGGCTGGTACCTGTCGTGGGCGCAGGGCTGGGCTTCGTATGCCAATCTATACGGCGCGCTGATCGTGATGGCGCTGGTGTTCTCGGGCCTGATCACCTTGCTGTTCGTGGGCCGCGACCGCCTGCTGGCGTGGCAGAAGGGAGTGGTGAAATGGTAGCGGCGCCGCAGGACGCGGGAACGGCCGGCGCGGCGCGCGGCGCGGCGCTGGCGGTGCGGGGCGTGAATCATCGCTTCGACCTGGATGGCGCGGCGCTGCCGGTGCTGGACGATATCGACCTGGAGGTGCGGCCCGGCGAGTTCGTCGCGCTGCTGGGCCCCAGCGGCTGCGGCAAGTCGACCCTGCTGCGGCTGGTGGCGGGGCTGGAGCCGCCGGCGCAGGGCGATCTGCTGGCCGATGGCGAGCCGATCGACGGGCCGTCGCCGTCGCGCATCGTGGTGTTCCAGGATCCGACGCTCTATCCCTGGCGCACGGTGTGGCACAACGTGGCGCTGGGCCTGCAGGCGCGCGGGCTGCTCAAGACCGAGCGCGGGCGGGTCGATGACGCGTTGCAGCGCGTCGGGTTGACGGCGTTTGGCCAGGCCTATCCGCACCAGCTGTCGGGTGGCATGGCGCAGCGCGCGGCGCTGGCGCGCGCGCTGGTCAACGATCCGCGCATCCTGATCCTGGACGAGCCGCTGGGCAAGCTCGATTCGCTGACGCGGATCGCGATGCAGTCCGAGCTGGTGGAACTGTGGCAGCGCAGCGGCTTCACCGCCTTGCTGGTGACGCACGACGTGGAGGAGGCGCTCTTCATGGCGTCGCGCATCATCGTGCTGAGCGAACGGCCGGCGCGGATCAAGGACGAGATCGTCAACGACCTGCCGTATCCGCGCCATCGCGGCGATCCGCGCCTGGCCGAGTTGCGCCGCCGCGCGCTGGCGCTGTTGGGACTGGATGCGACGTGGTGAGCAACGCGGGGTTGGCGCTGGCCGTCGCGGCGGCGCCGGCCGGCATGCTGGCGTGCCTGGCCGCCGCGCGCCGGCGCCCGGACGGTCATGCGATCGCGGTTGGCTTGCCGTTGTCAGGGTTGGCGGCGCTGGCCCTGGCGGCCGCGATCGGCGTGGTGGCGCTGGGCTGGCAGCGGACGCTGGGCGCGCCGGGGCTGTTGGGGTCGCGGCTTGGACACCTGGCGCTGGCC
>ERZ1739169.108-NODE-108-length-24233-cov-17.648110_pt1 | contig 24233 bp, 22 predicted proteins | sample MGYA00581756_ERZ1739169 | MGnify/ENA primary metagenome ERZ1739169 (study PRJEB40789, sample SAMEA7425667) | Salamandra salamandra | biome: salamander skin | place: Germany | collected 2020-03 | study: cvxcv | reverse complement strand
CGACCCGGCGCAGCCGGCCAGCGCCACGGCCAGCACCCCGATGCCAAGCAGGCGGCAACGCGAAGACAGGGAAGTAAACATGGACAGCACTCCTGAAAAGACACACCCCCGACTGTAACCGCCATGGGACCCGCACGTCCCGTGCCTCCCCCCGACAGCCGAATCCGAAAGCTGCACGCCGCCCCGTATGCGTTACGCCGGGCGCAGGGGGGCCTGCATCGAATGCCGCATGGCGGCGCGCCCGCGCCACGCGCAGAATCGACTGACCCCTTCCGCCCCGCCGGCGCAGACCGGCCGCGGATCCGGGCAGATCCATCCTTTCCGGAGACACGGCGATGGGCATGCTGAGAACTTTGCTGGCGCTGTCCGTCGTGCTGGATCACCTGGGCGGCGGCACGACCGACTGGCTGGTGGGCGGACGCCTGGCGGTGCAGCTTTTCTACGTGATCTCGGGTTTCCTGATCTCCTATGTGCTGACGGCCACCGACCACTACCGCGGCGCGCCCGGCAGGTTCTACGCCAACCGCGCGCTGCGCCTGTACCCGGTCTACCTGGCCGTGGCCGCGCTGACGCTGCTGGCCTACCTCGGCGGCGGCGCCGCGTTCTGGCGCGTCTACGACGGCCTGCCGCTGGCCGCCACGCTGTTCCTGGCGCTGTCGAACCTGTTGATCCTGGGGCAGGACTGGCTGATGTTCTTCGGCATCGACCAGGGCGCGCTGGCCTTCACTGGCAGCTTCGCGCGCAGCGACGTGCCGCTGTACCAGGGCCTGCTGGTGCCGCAGGCCTGGACGCTGGGCGTCGAAATGAGTTTCTACCTGATCGCTCCCTTCGTGCTGCATTCGCCGCGGCGCCTGCTGGTCCTGCTGGCGGCATCGCTGGCGCTGCGCGCGGCGCTGATCGCCAGCGGCATCGGCCTGAGCGATCCCTGGACCTACCGCTTCTTCCCCACCGAACTGGCGCTGTTCCTGGCGGGATCCCTGTCGCACCAGGTGCTGCTGCCGCGTTGGCAGGCATGGAGCCGGCGCGCCGCCTGGCTGCCCGAACTGGGCACCGGCCTGCTGGCGCTGTACGTGCTGGTCCATTTTTCCATCGGCCTGCCGCACACGCTGCGCGACGGCCTGGCGGTGCTGCTGTTCGCGGCGCTGCTGCCGCTGGCCTTCCTGTTCCAGTCGCGCCACCGGCTGGACAAGATCATCGGCGAGCTGAGCTACCCGATCTACATCTGCCACGCGCTGGTCATCCTGTTCTTCGGCTGGCTGCTCGACGGCACCCAGCTGCGCCAGCCGGCCATGTTCACGGCCCTGGTGGTGGCGGGCTGTATCGGCTTTGCCGCGTTGCTCAACAGCCTGATCGCCGATCCGGTGGAACGCCTGCGCCGGCGCCTGCGCGCGGCCCCGCCGCCGGCGGACACGGACACGGGCACGGCGGCCGCGCCCGATGCGTCGCGCAGGAAGGCGCCGCGGCAACGAGCCGCCGCATCCGCCGCCGTGGGGACTATTCGCCGCGCGCCTTGATGTAGGCCGCCAGCACCTGTTCGATCTGGCGCTTTTCCTGTTGGCTCAGGCGCGCATAGGTGGCGTACGACACCGTTTCGAACGGCCAGGGCGGCTGCTCGGGACGGTCGCTCGCGTTCGTGGCAGGCTCGGCATAAGCGGGGTTGAGCATCGGCCCTTCGCCGGTGCTGAGCCACATGGGATTGACCCGCAGTGCCCGGGTCAGCTTGATGAGCGCGTCGCTGGAAGGCTGCAGACGTTGGCCGCTCTCATAGTTGCCGATAGCGCTTTGCGACAGGTTGCTCGCGACTGCCAAGTCTTTCTGTGTCCATCCCTGAAGCATTCTTGCATTGCGCAGACGATGGCTAAACGTGTCCAATCGATCAACCTGAGACATTAATATGAATTTATTTATTTGATTAAAACATCTCAATACTGCCGCCAAATAAACGGATTACACCCCAATTCCGGGGCTAATCCGTAAATCGCGGGCCCGCTCCGGCCCGTGTCGGCACGCCGTCCCCGGCCAGCGCCGGGAGCCGCGGGGAATCGAAAAAACCCCTTGCTATCATCGGCTTGCGTCCATGCGCCTGGGCCGGCCCCGCCTCCCTCCTCCAAGGTCCGCAAGCGCCAGGCCGGGCATTAAGGCCGGCCCGAGTTTATGGGCATTCGGCGATTAAAAATAGAAAATAATGTATCGGTAATACTTAATATTTTATTGTCGCAACTGCATAAACAAACAGTGTTTCAAGCGCTTCGGACGGATATGCGGCGAAGCCCGTGTTACCAGCAGAAACTACAGAAACGTATCTTCACAAAAAAACACGCCCGTGTTTAAATGAAACACGGGCGTGACTTCCATGCGGAATCGGATCATCGGCGGCCAGAGCGCAACGCGCTTGCGCCAGGCGCCGTCCCAGACCCCGACCGTAGCCTCAGCGGGCCGTGGCCCCGGCACGGATCAACAGTTCAGACCTTCGCCCGCCACCAGACAACATCGCCAGATGCCGCCACATCATGGCGCAGCAGAGGGAGAGGGGCATGACACGCAACGCAGGCGCAGGCGGGCATCCATGAACAATACGCTGGATGTCATCTTTCTCGGCCTGGAGGACGCCAGGCACGCCCGGCTGGTCGAAGCCCTGTCCCACCTCGGATTCAGCGTGCGCCGCTGCCATGACCTGGCCGACGTCTACGACCGCTATTCCCGCCGCCCCAGCCCGTTGGTCATCCTGGAAGCGCCGCTGCCCGACATCCACAATGCCGCGGTGCGGCTGCGCGCCATCGATCGCGGCCTGGGCATCGTCGCCATCGCGCCTTTCGGCAATGAAGAGAACCGCATCCGCACCCTGCTCTGTGGCGCCGATGCCTGCCTGCCGCCCGATGTCACCGGGCTGGAGCTGGCGGCCGTGCTGCAGGCGCTGGTGCGGCGCGCGGTGGGCCTGGACATGTCCGACCAGATGGCCGACGGCGCGGCCGACGAGCCGCAGCAGGAAGCCTGGCGGCTGGTCAACAAGGGCTGGACGCTGATCAGCCCGAGAGGCTACAGCCTCGGCCTGACCACGGGAGAGCGCGATTTCCTGACCCGGCTGGTGAACGCGCCGGACCGCAAGGTCAGCCGCGATGCGTTCTACCCGGACGGCGCCGAGGACGCCGACGGCGCCATCACGCGGCGCCGCTTCGTCGACGTGATGATCAGCCGGCTGCGGCGCAAGGCAGCCGCCCATCACATGACGCTGCCGATCCGCGCCGTGCATGGCTGGGGCTATATGTTCGCGGCGGACATCACGCTGGAACTGGAACCGCGGGAGGGGGGAGAGGAAGGTCGTCCGGAAGGACAGGGAGACTGGCGCCGCTATACGCTGGATGCGAACGCGCCCTCTTACTGATACGCTACGGGCCAGGAGGCTGGCGCCAGGCGAAAAAAACGCGGCGCTGCCCCGAAGGTAAGACGCCGCGCTAAAACAACACGTGAGCCTGGAGTCATCAGCCGGCACTGATGCCTTCTACCTAGATCACGCGATTCCAACATTCGTGCCTCGTACAACTCACGCACGGGCTAGCCGTGAGCCCGGTTGGGGTCTCTAGTCCCCGCCCAAGCTGCAGCGTGATTAACGCCCGGGGATTTCGTCCGCCCTAGCAGCTGGCGGGCTTGTCGCCCGTATCAGCGGCGTTCCTTTCGGATAGCCGCGTGATGAAGGAAGTTTAGGACGTCGGCCGCAATTCAAGTAATTCTTTGTTGATAGCCTTCTATACATATTGGATATAGCAAGCCATGCATGGGGGCCGATAGAATGCTGCCAAAGGACGCCCCCGCCATGCCCTCTCTGCTGACCCGCGCCGCGCGCCGATTGCGCCGCACCATCGCCCTCGTTCCGCCCAACTGGTGCCTCGCCATCCTGGTGGCGCTGGATGGGTATGCCTTCATGCATCCGGTGCTGCGCGAAGTGCGCGCCCGCGAGTATTCCTTCTGGCTCGCGCTCGACAACTGGCATGACGTGATGCAGGTGGTCGGCCTGCTGGAGATCCCGCGGCTGGTGCTGGGCGTGGGCCTGCAGATCATCGCGCTCGGGCTGATCCTGAAGGCGCGCATCGCCTGGGCCTTCTCGCTGGTGCTGCTGATCGGTATCGGCACCTTCGCCATCCTGGGCGACGGCGGACGCGCCGGGCTGGGCATCTATACCCTGGTGCTGGTGGTCGCGCTGATCGCGTACTGGCGCCGCTTCGACCGCGCCAGCGTCACCGCGGGCTCGCTGTTCGCGCTGGTCAGCATCGTATCGCTGCTGATCTACGCGGTCTTCGGCACGCTCTACCTGGGCGATGAATTCAATCCGCCGATCAAGGACGCGGCGACCGCGCTGTATTTCTCGATCGTCTCGATGTCGACGGTGGGCTATGGCGACATCACGCCGCACAGCAACGCGGCGCGGCTGTTCACCGCGTCGATTATCATCCTTGGCATCACCGTCTTCGCCACCTCCATCAGCGCGATCGCCGGCCCGGTGATCGGCGGCAACCTGAAACGGCTGGTCAAGGGCCGGTTTTCCAACGCCATGAGAAAGAACCACATCATCATCGCCGGCGCCACGCCCCTGGCCATGAGCGTCTACGACGGCCTGCGCCGCCGGGGCGACGAGGTCACGGTCATCGTGCCGGCCGGCGTGCCGCAGGAATACCCGGCCGCCACCGACCTGATCGAGGGCGATCCGTCCAGCGTCGAGGTGCTGCGCAGCGCGGGCGTGGCCCGCGCGCGCTATGTGCTGGCGCTGCGCGAGGACGACGCCGAGAACGCCTTCATCGTGCTGGCCGCCAAGGAGGCCACCGGCGACGACGGCGCCAAGACGGTGGCGCTGGTCAACACCAGCAAGCACCTGGAGAAGATCCGCCGGGTGCAGCCGGACCTGGTGTTCTCGGTGCAATTGCTCGGCGCCGAACTGCTGACCCGCGCCATCAACGGCGAGCCGCTGGACAGCCAGTCGATCACCGAGCTGTTCTTCGCCAAGGCCACGCCGCAGACCAAGGCCGGCTGAGGCCGCCCGCCGCGGCGATGGCGCGGTTGCTGGCCGCGCCAGTCCCTTCCCCTACGCGCTAGCCGCAACGATAGACGTTGCCCGACAGCGTGACGTTGGTCTGTTCCTGGTGGTCCTTGCCGCCCGTCTGCCCGGCGCGCTGCGTCAGCAGGTAGACCACATTCCCCCCCAGCGCCGCGGCGCGGTTCTTCAGGTCGTTGCGCGCGCCCGTCTCCAGGTCGGCGTTGGAGGTGATCGCTCCCGCCAGGAAGTTGCCCTGGCTGCCGGTGACATCGCCCAGGAACGCACAGTCCTTGCCGGGCTCGTTATGGGTGATGCGCACGTTGGCGGCGGCGCCGGGCGCCAGCGCGGTGGGCGCGCAGGCGGCCAATGGCACGGCGCAGGCCAGCAGGGAAACGACGCGCGGCGCGGCGCGGGCAATCGCGGGCAGGACGGGCATGACGACAGGCATCCATCAAAGGGGCGTGGAGAATCCGGCGCGCGGGTAGCCCCCGCGCGCCAGCGGTGAAAAATCAGGTGGGTCGGATCAGTCGGCGCCGGCGTCGTCCGGCGGCGCGCCGGGCTGGTACTCGAGCAGGTCGCCGGGCTGGCATTGCAGCACTTCGCAGATGCGTTCCAGCGTGTCGAAGCGCATGCCCTTGACCTTGCCCGACTTGAGCAACGACAGGTTCGGCTCGGTGATGCCGATCTCCTGGGCCAGCTGGCGCGCCTTCATCTTGCGCTGCGCCAGCATCACATCCAGCCTTACGACGATGGCCATCAGATGAATCCCCGGTTCTCTTCGGCGACATGGGCCGCCTCTTCCATGGCCCAGGCCAGCGAGAACAGCAGACCGCCCAGCAGGGCCAGCAGGATGTCGCTGACGTCGATGTCGATCAGCATGTGCCGCCCGCCCGGCCCGTTGGCCAGCGTCAGGGCCAGCACCAGCACGGTCTTCAACACCGGCACCGCCACGCTGAAGGCCGTGACCAGCGCGGCGATGCCGCGCAGGCGGCGCGCGGTGGCGACGGTGAGCACGTCGCCGCGACCGAAGTCGGTGAACATGGCGTAGGCATGCGCGATGCCCCGCAGCGCCAGGCCGGCGAGCACGCCGAACAGCGCGAAGCCCAGCACGCGGTAGCCGAAGCCCAATTGCAGGCGCGGCGCGTTCAACGTCGGCGACAGGCTGATGCGCAGGGCCTCGCCATCGGTCGGCGTGGGCGACGGCGTCACGCCCAGGAACGAATAGATGCCGCGAGCCAGCACCGCCTCGGACGTGAAGAACCACATGCCGATCATCGCGGCGACCAGCAGCACCGCCGCGGCGATGAGCAGGCCGCGCATCCAGCGGGACAGGCCGCGAATGCGTTCAAGCCGGTTGCGGGCCTGCCTGGCAGGGGCCTTCTGCTGGGCGGTAGGGGGTGTCAGCGCTGCAGCCACGGGGGTCTCCAGAACACGTTGCGAGGGTCATAAAGTTGCTGTAGTGTAGCAACAAATTATCGTAAAACAATAATTTTTTATCCTAAGAGGTAAATCATGCGGCTTGCCCTCGCGCTCGCCTCGCTACTCGTCGCGCTGCTGCTTGTCTCGCTGGCCCTGCCGGATGCCTGCGGCGACTGTGCGCCGGCGTCGGCCTGCCGCGGCGACGACGACGCGCAGGCGCCGCGCGTCGCCGCCGTCTGGTCGCTGAGCCATCGCTTTTCGCTGTTGAACCTGCCGCGCCTGTCGTTCCCGTCGCCGCGCGAGGCGCCCCGCATCTGCTGGAGCTAGCGCGCGTCACGCGGGTTCCGGCGCGCCCGCATCCGCCACCGGCGGCCGCGCCGCGTTCTCGGCATACCAGCGGACAAAGTCGGCCGAACGCATCGGCCGCGCGAACAGGTAGCCCTGGATGAAGGCCACGCCGCGCGCCGTCAGGTAGGTGAACTGCTCCGGCATCTCGACGCCCTCGGCCACCACGGCCAGGCCCAGCCGGTGCGACAGCGTGATGATCACGTCGAGCACGGGCGTTTCCTCGCCGCCGGGCTCGATGGCCTGCACGAACCCCTTGTCGATCTTGAGATAGTCGACCGGGAATTTCTGCAGGTACGACAGCGAACAATGCCCCGTGCCGAAATCGTCGATGGCCACGAACACGCCCTGTTCGCGCAGCGTGTCGATGTTCCTGCGGGCCTGGCCGCTGTCCGAGATCAGGCTGCGCTCGGTGATCTCCAGCACCATCAGCGACGGCCGGATGGCGCTCCGGAAGGCCTGCACGTCCTCCACCAGCGCGGGGCAGGACAGGTGTTCCGGCGCCACGTTCACGGCGATGTGGAAATCCGGCGGCGTGGCCCAGCCCTGCATGTCGCGCTGGATCAGCTTGAGCAGGTGCTGCGTCAGCGGCACGATCATGTTGTCGGCCTCGGCCGCCGCGATGAAGATGTCCGGCCGCACCGGGCCCACGCCCGGCCGGGTCCAGCGCATCAACGCCTCGACGCCTTCGCAGCGGCCGGTGCGGTTGCCGTACACCGGCTGGTATTCGACGTGGAATTCGTCGGCCGCCATCGCGCGGCGCAGTTGTTCCTTGAACGATTGCCGACTCACCTGCAGGCGATAGGCGCCGAACGCCAGCAACGCGCCGCACAGCAGGGCCACCGGCAGATATCCCACCAGCAATTGCTGCCAGGCGCGCACCACTGCCTCGGGCGGCGCCATCACGCGGATGGCGAGATCGCCGCGCCCGGCGACCGAATGCGTCGATCCGGCCATCTGCTCGAGCCCCGCCGCCGACCAGCCATCGTTGTGGATCGGCGCGCCATTGCCCAGCCTGACCTCCACTTGATAGGCGCCCAGCGACGAGACCGCGTTGAGCACGTCCTGCACATAGCGGCCGTCCACCACCACCACGCCGCCGCGGCCGTCGCCGCCGGCCATGCCCAGCAACAGGGCCGGCCGGTCCGGCGCCAGCGGCGTGCCGGCCACGCTGGTGAACCATTGCGTCGGCGGCGTGCCGACGGGCCAGCGATGGAACACGCCGGAGTCGTAGTCCACCTCGCCCAGCGCGGACGAACAGTAGATGTGCGTGCGCTCGACCAGCAGCAGGGAACGGAAATAGGGATTGAGCGTGCCCCAGCGGTACAAGTCGGGACGCGCCTCCTCGCAGGATCTGGCCGCCAGGTCGGTGACCCGCGGCAGGATGTCCAGCGCGCGCGCCAGTATCTGCTCGGTCTGGACCCGCACGATCTGGGCCGCCGTGGCCGCGTCGGCGCGTTCGCTGCGCTGCGCGTGCAGCCAGGTCCAGGCGACGCAGGCGAGCACGGGCAACACCAGGGCCAGGGCCACGGGGAAATAGCGCCAGGACGGCACGCGAACCGTCATTCCGGAGGTAGGCACATGGTCCTCGCAGCTTCAGTCGTTGGGGAGTTACGCAAGGATACAGGGCGGCGCGGCGCCGCGCATCCGGCCGGTCACCCGGACCGCCACTACAGCAACCCACAGATCAGCGCCACGTGGGCCTCGCGCCGTTCCGGCAGGTTCAGGCGTTCGTCCGGCCCCAGCAGGATCGCCATGAAGATGGCGTGCACCACCGGCGACAGCAGCAGCCACGGATGGCGCAGCGCGGCGCCGTCGCCGCACAGGCCGCGCTCGCGCGCCAGTTGCAGCAGGTGGGCGATATCGGCCTGGTGGGCGTCGGCGGTGTCCTGGCGCCAGCGCCGCGCCAGGTGCGGCACGCGGCCGCTTTCGGCCAGCAGCAGGCGCATGGCGGTGATCATGGCCGGATTGGCCAGGCTGGCGTGCAGGTGGTTGACGAGGCGTTCGGCCAGGTGCCGGGGCGTGGCCGAGCCCTCGACCAGGGCGCGGGCGTCCAGCCGGGGCGGACTCAGGTAGCGCGCCAGCAGCGCCTCGAACACCTCTTCCTTGCTGGCGAAATGCGCGTACAGACCGCCCTTGGACAGGCCGGCGCGGGCGGCGATGTCGTCCATCCGGGCGCCGGCATAGCCGGCGGCCGAGAATTCCTGCAGCGCGGCGTCGAGGATCTGCCCGACGCGCACGGTTGGGGGGAGACGCTGACGTTGCGTGCTCATCACCACTGCTCCCTGTGCGAATTGGCGCGCGGTGTCGCCACCGGCCAACGCATCCATTAAAAACCGACCAGTCAGTCGCTAACTTGATTTTGATCAAGGATTGCGCAGGACGACGGCGGCACAATGGTTACGAGGTCGGATCTGTCCGACGCCGAGCCACAAGCCCGGTTGCGCGACGATCCGCCCCCCACCCGCGGCACTCCCGCCGCCTGTGCGCCTCGGAGCCATCATGCCGAACAAGCCCCCGCCAGTCCCCCAGCAGGTTGCGGCGCACGCAGGCCGGTTCGATGACGACGCCTGGCGGCAGTGGCCCTATGCGCTGTGGTCGCAGGGCTTTCTGCAGGCCCAGCGCGGCTGGGACGCGTTTGCCCGCGCCCTGCCCCTGGCCGATGACCATCAACGCGCGCTGGCGGCCTTCGCGGCGCGCCAGTGGCTGGAGCCGCTGGCCCCTGACAATATTCCCTGCACCAATCCGCTGGTGCTGCGCCAGACCGTCCGCGAGGGCGGCGCCAACCTGCTGCGCGGCGCGCGCCATGCCTGGGAAGACGGCCTGCGCCAGCTGGGCGGCCTGCCGCCGGCCGGCGCCGAACATTTCCGCCCCGGCCGCGAAGTGGCGACGACGCCCGGCCAGGTGGTGCTGCGCAACCCGCTGGCCGAGCTGATCCAGTACCGCCCCACGACCGCCCGGACCCGGCCCGAGCCGATCTTCATCGTGCCGGCCTGGATCATGAAGTACTACATCCTGGACCTGTCGCCCCACAATTCGCTGATCGCCTATCTGGTCGGCCAGGGCTACACGGTGTTCTGCGTGTCCTGGAAGAACCCCACGGCGGCCGAGCGCGACCTGGGCATGGACGACTATCTGCGCCTGGGCGTGCGCGAGCCGCTGGCGGCGATCGAGGCGATCGTCCCCGGCGCGGCCGTGCATGCGATGGGCTACTGCCTGGGCGGCACGCTGCTGGCGATGGCCGCCAGCGCCATGGCGCGCGACGGCGACCGGCGCCTGGCCAGCCTGACGCTGCTGGCGGCGCAGACCGATTTCAGCGAACCCGGCGAACTGGGGCTGTTCATCGACCCGTTCCAGGTCGCGCTGCTGGAAGCGCAGATGGCGGCGCTGGGCTACTTCCCGGCGCAGCAGATGAGCGGCGCGTTCCAGCTGCTGCGCTCGCAGCAGCTGGTGTGGTCGCGCATGACCTCGGAATACCTGCTGGGCCAGCGCCGCCCCATGACCGACCTGCAGGCCTGGAACGCCGACGCCACCCGCATGCCAGCGCGCATGCATAGCGAATACCTGCGCCGCCTGTTCCTGGACAACGACCTGGCCGCGGGCCGCTACCCGGTGGAGGGCCGCGCGGTGCAGCTGCGCGACCTGACCCTGCCGACGTTCTGCGTCGGCACCGAGACCGACCACGTGGCGCCATGGCGTTCGGTCTACAAGCTGCACGACCTGTCGCCCGCGCCGCTGACCTTCGTGCTGACCAGCGGCGGCCACAACGCCGGCATCGTCAGTGAACCCGGTCATCCGCGCCGGCGTTTCCGCAGCCTGCTGCGGCCGGCCGGCGACGCGGCGCTCGCGCCCGACGACTGGCTGGCGGCGGCGACCGCGCACGCGGGCTCCTGGTGGCCGCATTGGCGCGCCTGGCTCGATGCGCTGTCCGGCCCGCCCGCCAGGCCGCCCGGCCTGGGCGCCGCGCGCAAGGGCTATCCCCCGCTGGGCGAAGCGCCCGGCGTCTACGTAATGGAGAAATGAGTCATGACCCGCCGTCCCCTTCCGCCCTGGCGCGCCGCCCGATTGGCGCCGGCCGTCCTGGCCGTGCTGCTGGCGCAGGGTTGCGTGTCCATGGCCCCGCCCTATGCGCGTCCCGACCTGCCGGTGGCCGCCGCCTACCCGGAGCAGGCCGGCGCCGACACCGCCACGCGCGACGCGGCCCGCATCGGTTGGCGCGACTACTTCGCCGACCCGGTGCTGCAGGGTCTCATCACCGACGCGCTGGCGTACAACCGCGACCTGCGCACGGCGCTCTTGCGGGTCGAGGAAGCGCGCGCGCTCTACGGCATCCAGCGCGCCGACCAGTTCCCCACCCTTGGCGCGCAGGCCGACGGCACCCGCGGCCGCACCCCCGGCGACCTGAACCTGACCGGCCAGCCGCAAGTGGCCAGCCAATACCAGGTAGGCCTGGGCATGGCGACCTGGGAACTCGATTTCTGGGGCCGCGTGCGCAGCCTGAAGGACGCCGCGCTGGAAAACTACCTGGCGTCCGACGCCGCCGCCGAGGCCGCCACGCTGAGCCTGGTGGCGCAGGTGGCCGACGGCTACCTGTCGCTGCGCGAACTGGACGAACGCCTGGCGCTGACGCGCGAGACCATCGCCTCGCGCGAGGAATCGCTGCGCATCTTCCGCCGCCGCTACGAAGTCGGTTCGATCTCGAAGCTGGACCTGACCCAGGTCGAGACCCTGTGGCAGCAGGCCCGGGCGCTCGGCGCCGATCTGGAGCGCGAACGCGCCACCCAGGCCCACGCGCTGGAGCTGCTGACCGGCAAGCCGCTGGCGCTGCCGCTGCCGCAAGCCGGCCTGGATGACGACAGCGTGATGCGCGACCTGCCCGCCGGCCTGCCCTCGGACCTGCTGGCGAACCGCCCCGACATCGTCGCGGCCGAACACCAGCTGCGCGCGGCCAATGCCAACATCGGCGCGGCCCGCGCCGCCTTCTTCCCGCGCATCACGCTGACCGGCGCCTTCGGCACCGCCAGCGCCGAACTGGACGGCCTGTTCGGCAGCGGCAGCCGCGCCTGGAATTTCGCGCCCAGCATCGACCTGCCGATCTTCGACGCCGGCCGCCGCGGCGCCAACCTGGACCTGGCCGAAGTGCGCCGCGACCAGGCCGTGGCCGGCTACGAACGCGCCATCCAGAGCGCGTTCAAGGATGTCGCCGACGCGCTGTCGGCGCGCCGCTGGCTGGCCGAACAGGTGCAGGTGCTGCGCGCCACCGTCGCCGCGCAGGCCGAGCGCGCGCGCCTGGCCAAGCTGCGCTACGACCATGGCGCCTCGCCCTACCTGGAAGTGCTGGACGCCCAACGCGACCTGCTGGCGGCCCAGCAGACGCTGGTGCAGACGCGCCGCGCGCTGCTGTCGGCCCGGGTCGGCCTGTACGCCGCGCTGGGCGGCGGCACGCAGGCGCCCCCCGCCCCCCAGGCCGCCGCCCCCGCCGCCCCGAGCCGATAAACACAGGACCCGCACCATGAAGCTGCCCACCCGAAAACTGATTCCCGTCCTCGCGATCCTGGCCCTGGCCGTCGCCGGCTACTACGGCTGGCGCATGCTGTCCGACACCGGCCCCGGCGCCGGCTTCGTCAGCGGCAATGGCCGCATCGAGGCCACCGAGGTCGACGTCGCCACCAAGCTGGCCGGCCGCGTGCAGGACGTGCTGGTGGCCGAGGGCGACTTCGTCGCCGCCGGCCAGCCGCTGGCCCGCATGCAGATCGACACGCTGCAGGCGCAGCGCGAGGAAGCGCGCGCCCAGCACCAGCAGGCCATCAACAACGCCGCCAGCGCCAGCGCCCAGATCGCGCAGCGCGAGAGCGACAAGCTGGCCGCCGAGGCCGTGGTGGCGCAGCGCGAAAGCGAGCTGGACGCCGCGCGCCGGCGCCTGGCGCGCTCCGAGACGCTGTCCAGGGAAGGCGCCTCGTCGATCCAGGAACTGGATGACGACCGCGCCCGCATGCGCAGCGCGCAGGCCGCCGTCAACGCCGCGCGCGCCCAGGTCAAGGCGGCGCAGGCGGCCATCGACGCGGCCAAGGCGGCCCAGGTGGGCGCCCAGTCCGCGGTCAACGCCGCGCTGGCCACCATCGCCCGCATCGAGGCCGACATCACCGACAGCGAACTGCGCGCGCCGCGCGACGGCCGCGTGCAATACCGCGTGGCGCAGGCCGGCGAAGTGCTGGGCGCGGGCGGCAAGGTGCTGAACATGGTCGACCTGGCCGACGTCTACATGACCTTCTTCCTGCCCGAGCAGGCCGCCGGCCGCGTGGCGCTGGGACAGGACGTGCGCATCGTGCTGGACGCCGCGCCGCAATACGTGATCCCGGCCAAGGTGTCGTTCGTGGCCAGCACCGCGCAGTTCACGCCCAAGACCGTCGAGACCGCCACCGAGCGCCAGAAGCTGATGTTCCGCGTCAAGGCGCAGATCGATCCCGAACTACTGCGGCAGCACCTGCAACAGGTCAAGACCGGCCTGCCCGGCGTGGCCTGGCTGAAGCTGGACGGCGACGCGCAATGGCCCGCCAACCTTGAAGTCAAGGTGCCGTGATGACCGCGACCACGACAGCCTCCCCCGCCCCGGTGGTCAAGCTGTCGGGGGTGACGCTGCGCTATGGCAAGACGCTGGCGCTGGACGACATCTCCCTGGACATCCCCGCCGGCCGCATGGTGGGCCTGATCGGCCCCGACGGCGTGGGCAAGTCGAGCCTGCTGGCGCTGGCCGCCGGGTCGCGCGCGGTGCAGGCCGGCACGGTCGAGGTGCTGGACGGCGACATGGCCAGCAAGGCGCACCGCGACGCGGTCTGCCCGCGCATCGCCTACATGCCGCAGGGCCTGGGCAAGAACCTCTACCCGACCCTGTCGGTGGAAGAGAACCTGCAATTCTTCGGCCGCCTGTTCGGCCACGGCGAGGCCGAGCGCCGCCGCCGCATCGACAGTCTGACGCAAAGCACCGGCATGGCGTCGTTCCTGTCGCGGCCGGCCGGCAAGCTGTCCGGCGGCATGAAGCAGAAGCTGGGCCTGTGCTGCGCGCTGATCCATGACCCCGACCTGCTGATCCTGGACGAGCCCACCACCGGCGTCGACCCGCTGGCGCGGGCGCAGTTCTGGGACCTGATCAACGACATCCGCCGCGACCGCCCCGGCATGAGCGTGATCGTCGCCACCGCGTACATGGACGAGGCCCAGCGCTTCGACTGGCTGATCGCGATGGACGCGGGCCGCGTGCTGGCCACCGGCACGCCGGATGCGTTGCGCCAGCGCACCGGCACCGACACGCTGGAAGCCGCCTTCATCGCGCTGCTGCCCGAGGAAAAGCGGCGCGGCCACAAGCCCGTCGAGATCCCGCCGCTGACGCTGGACGACGACGCCGTCATCGCCATCGAGGCGCGCGACCTGACCATGCGCTTCGGCGACTTCGTCGCGGTCGATCACGTCAACTTCCGCATCCGCAAGGGCGAGATCTTCGGTTTCCTGGGCTCGAACGGCTGCGGCAAGTCCACCACCATGAAGATGCTGACCGGCCTGCTGCCGGCCAGCGAGGGCAAGGCCTGGCTGTTCGGCGCCGAGGTCGACCCGCGCAACATCGACACGCGCCGCCGCGTCGGCTACATGTCGCAGGCGTTCTCGCTGTATGGCGAACTGACGGTGCGGCAGAACCTGGTGCTGCATGCGCGGCTGTTCCACGTTCCCGAGGCCGAGATTCCCGGCCGGGTCGACGAGATGGCGGCGCGCTTCGACCTGGGCGACGTGCTGGACGAACTGCCCGAGAAACTGCCGATGGGCGTGCGCCAGCGCCTGTCGCTGGCGGTCGCGATGGTGCACAAGCCCGAGCTGCTGATCCTGGACGAACCGACCTCGGGCGTGGACCCGGTGGCGCGCGACAATTTCTGGCGCCTGCTGATCGCGCTGGCGCGGCGCGACCAGGTCACCATCTTCATCTCGACCCACTTCATGAACGAGGCGCAGCGCTGCGACCGCATGTCGCTGATGCACGCGGGCAAGGTGCTGGTCAGCGCCGCGCCCGACGAGATCACGCGGATGCGCGGCGCCAGGACGCTGGAAGAGGCCTTCATCGCCTATCTGATCGACGCCGGGGCCGGCACCCAGCCGGGCCAGGCCCAGACAGAGGCGAAAGCGCCCGCGCCGGCCGCCGCCCCGGAGCCACCGGCGCACGAGACCCGCGGCTTCAGCCTGCAGCGCACCTTCAGCTACATGTGGCGCGAGGCGCTGGAACTGCGCCGCGACCCGGTGCGCGCCACGCTGGCGCTGGCCGGCTCGCTGCTGCTGATGTTCGTGATGGGCTTTGGCATCAGCCTGGACGTGGAAGACCTGCGCTACGCGGTGATGGACCGCGACCAGACCACGCTGAGCCAGAACTACAGCCTGAACCTGGCGGGCTCGCGCTATTTCATCGAACAGCCGCCGATCAGCAGTTACCAGGACATGGACGCGCGCATGCGCAGCGGCGAACTGTCGCTGGCGATCGAGATTCCGCAAGGCTTCGCGCGCGACGCCGAGCGCGGCCGCAACGCGCAGGTCGGCGTCTGGATCGACGGCGCCATGCCGCAGCGCGCCGAGACCATCCGCGGCTACGTGCTCGGCATGCACCAGGGCTGGCTGCAGCAGCAGGCGCGCGAACGGCTGGGGGCCGGCGCCACGCAGCAGGTCGGCATCGAGACGCGCTTTCGCTACAACCCGGACGTGCGCAGCCTGCCGGCCATGGTGCCGGCCGTGATCCCGCTGCTGTTGCTGATGATGCCGGCGATGCTGACGGCGCTGGCGGTGGTGCGCGAGAAGGAGCTTGGCTCGATCATCAATCTGTACGTCACGCCGGTGACGCGGCTGGAATTCCTGCTGGGCAAGCAGGCGCCCTACGTGGCGCTGGCGATGCTCAACTTCCTGCTGATGACGCTGCTGGCGGTGACGCTGTTCGGCGTGCCGATCACCGGCAGCTTCCTCACGCTGCTGGCGGCCGCGTTGATCTACAACGTGGTCGCCACCGCCATCGGCCTGCTGGCCTCGACCTTCACGCGCAGCCAGATCGCGGCGCTGTTCTTCACCATGATCGGCACCCTGGTGCCGGCGGTGCAGTTCGCCGGCCTGCTCAACCCGGTGTCGTCGCTGGAAGGCGCCGGCAAGCTGATCGGCCAGGTCTACCCCGCCACCCACATGCTCACGATCAGCCGCGGCGTGTTCAGCAAGGCGCTGGATTTCTCCAACCTGCAGGGCTCGTTCTGGCCCCTGCTCGTCGCGATCCCCGTGATCCTGGGCGCCTCGGTGCTGCTCTTGAAGAAACAGGAGACCTGAACCATGCCGCGACATACCGCCAATATCTTCCGGCTGGGCGTGAAGGAACTGTGGAGCCTGGCGCGCGACCCGATGATGCTGGTCCTGATCTTCGTGTCGTTCACGCTGATGATCTACACGGCCGCCACCGCCGTGCCCGAGTCGCTGCACAACGCCGCGATCGCGGTGGTGGACGAGGACGCCTCGCCGCTGTCGGCGCGCATCACCTCGGCCTTCTACCCGCCGCACTTCACCCGGCCAGAAATGATCACCTCGGCCGAGGCCGACGCCGGCATGGACGCCGGACGCTACACCTTCGCCGTCAACATCCCGCCCAACTTCCAGCGCGACGTGCTGGCCGGCAAGCCGGCCGAGATCCAGCTGAACGTGGACGCCACCCGCATGAGCCAGGCGTTCACCGGCAGCAGCTACATCCAGCAGATCATCACCGACGAGATCAATGAATTCGTCAAGCGCTACCGCAAGCCGACCGAGCTGCCGGTGGACCTGGCCGTGCGCATGCGCTTCAACCCCAATCTGACGCAGGCCTGGTTCGGCAGCCTGATGGAGATCATCAACAACGTCACGATGCTGTCGATCATCCTGACCGGCGCGGCCCTGATCCGCGAGCGCGAGCACGGCACCATCGAGCACCTGCTGGTCATGCCTGTTACACCGACCGAGATCATGCTGGCGAAAGTCTGGTCCATGGGGCTGGTGGTACTGGTGTCGGCTGCGCTATCGTTGACATTCGTCGTGCGTGGCCTGCTGCAGGTGCCGGTCGAGGGATCGGTGGCGCTGTTCCTGGCCGGGGTGGCGCTGCACTTGTTCGCGACCACCTCCATGGGCATCTTCATGGCCACCCTCGCACGCAGCATGCCGCAATTCGGCATGCTGCTGGTGCTGGTGCTGCTGCCGCTGCAGATGCTGTCGGGCGGCACCACGCCGCGCGAAAGCATGCCGGATTTCGTGCAGAACATCATGCTGGCCGCCCCCACCACCCATTTCGTGGAACTCGGCCAGGCCATTCTTTTCCGCGGCGCGGGCTTGAGCGTCGTGTGGCAGCCCTTCCTGGCGCTGGCGCTGATCGGCAGCGTCCTGTTCGCCTTCTCGTTGACCCGATTCCGCAAGACCCTCAGCCAGATGGCGTGAGGCCTGTGCATTCGTTGCCCCTTACCACTCTCTTAAAAGGACGCATGATGAAGAAGACAACCGCCCCCACGCCCCAGGACCTCGCCGGCGCCAACGCCGCCTATTGCCAACGACTGGGCGAGCTGGCGCGCGAAAGCCAGCAGCGCTGGCTGCAGCTGGGCCAGCGCCTGGCCAGCGACGGCACCGGCCAGTACCTGTCGACCCTGGCGCCGCTCAAGCTCGACGGCAACTGGCAGAACATCGCCCCCGCGCTGGGCGAGGTCACGCGCAAGCAATGGCAGTGCCAGCTCGAGGCCAGCCAGGCCATCACCCACGCCGCGCTGGAAGACCAGGCGGCGCTGGCCGCCGGCGTCAGCGAAGCCGTGAGCGGCTGGCTGCGCAACGCCTCGGCCGCGGCCAGCGGCGGCCTGACCGACTCGCCGCTGACACGCATGTGGTCGTCGTATTGCGACCAGATGACCTCGGCCTGCTCGGCCATGCGCGAAGCCAGCCAGTTCGGAGCCCGCCATGGCGACTAAACGCACCGCGCTCATCACAGGCGGCGCGGGCTGCCTGGGCCGCGCCATCGCCCGGGCCCTGCACGACGCCGGCCACGACGTCATCGTCACCTGCCATTCCAGCGAAGCGGCCACGCGCGAATGGCTCGACGAAGAGGCGGCCGCCGGCCGCCGCTACGACATGGTCAAGGTCGACGTGGCCGACTACGACGCCTGCCAGGCGCTGGCGCGGCGCCTGGCCGACGACGGCCGCGAGATCGACATCCTGATCAACAACGCCGGCATCACGCGCGACGCCAGCCTGCGCAAGATGAGCTACGAGAACTGGAACGACGTCCTGCGCAGCAACCTGGACTCGATGTTCAACATGACGCAGCCCCTGTGCGGGCCGATGGCCGACCGCGGCTGGGGACGCATCGTCAACATCTCGTCGGTGAACGGCTCCAAGGGCGCCTTCGGGCAGACCAACTATGCCGCGTCGAAAGCCGGCATCCACGGTTTCACCAAGGCGCTGGCGCTGGAGCTGGCCAGGAAGAACGTCACGGTCAACACCGTGTCGCCCGGCTACCTGGCCACGCGCATGGTCAAGGCCGTGCCCGAGGACGTGCTCAAGGAGAAGATCCTGCCGCAGATTCCGCTGGGCCGGCTGGGCGAGCCCGACGAGATCGCCGCGCTGGTGGCGTTCATCTGCAGCGACGCGGCGGCGTTCATGACCGGCAGCAATGTCGCCATGAACGGCGGCCAGCACATGTATTGACGCGCGCCGGGCGACGGGCGGCGGCGCGATGCCGCGTCCCGCGCCCGGCCTGTCGCCCCGCCGGCCTCACGTCGGCGGCGGCGCCAGTTCCTCGACCAGGAAGTCCACCAGCGCGCGCACCTTGGCCACCATGTGACGCCGCGACGGGTACACCGCGTACACGTCCGTCTCCACCGGCGTCCAGTCCGGCAGCACGGCGCGCAACGTGCCGCGCTCCAGGTCGTCGCGCACATACACCCGCGGCACCAGGCTGACGCCGAATCCGGCCCGCAAGGCATCGCACACCGCCAGGCTGGAACTGACCTTGTAGCGGCCGCGCGCCGGGATGCGCTCGACCTGCGCGCCGCGCCGGAAGGTCCATTCGTCCGCATGCCCCGACAGCGTGAAGCGCACGCACTCCAGGCGCCGCAGGTCGGCGGGCTGCGCCGGCTCGCCATGCTGGTCGAAGTACGCCGGCGCGCCGCACAGCACGTGTTCCAGCGCCATCAGCTTGCGCGCCACCAGGCTCGAATCCTCCAGCCGGTCGCTGCCGCGGATGGCCACGTCGAAGCCTTCCTTGACCAGGTCGATGCGGCGGTCCTCCAGATGCAGGTCGAGCGACAGGCGCGGGTAACGCGCCAGGAACCGGGGCATGGCGGCCGACAGCAGCGTCAGACTCAGCGACATCGGCGCGCTGACCCGCAACGTGCCGCCGGGCTCCTGCTGCAGCGGACCCAGCGCCTGCTCGGCGTCGCGCAGATCGTCGAGGATGCGGGCCACCTGCTCGTAGTACTGCCGCCCCGCCTCGGTCAGGCTCATGCGGCGCGTGGTGCGGTTCAGCAGCCGCGCCGCGACGTGCGCCTCGAGCTCGGCGATGTTCTTGCTGACGGCCGCGGGCGACAGGCGCAACTGGCGCGAGGCCGCGGCGAACCCGCCCTGCTCGACCACCTGGCGAAAGACCTTGAGCGCGGTGAGATGATCCATGGGACGGCCCTTTTTTTATTTACTGCCAGTGAATGATGTCGCGACCGGAATCGATATTATCGTTCGATGGCGATTCAATTAGCCTGTCGGTATCGAAGCTGCCGGCCCGCCCTCCCTGGCGCCAGCCGGCCTGAAGGAATCCCGCCATGTCCCGCAGCGCCGACCTGCTCCTGACCGCCGCCGCCCCCGCCATCTGGGGCAGCACCTATGTCGTCACTACCCTGATGCTGCCGCAGGGCTATCCGCTGACGGTGGCGATGCTGCGGGCGCTGCCCGCCGGCCTGCTGCTGTTGCTGGCCGTGCGCCAGCTGCCGCACGGCATCTGGTGGCTGCGCACCGCGATCCTGGGCGCGCTGAACTTCTCCGTGTTCTGGGCGCTGCTGTTCGTGGCCGCCTACCGCCTGCCGGGCGGCGTGGCCGCGACCCTGGGCGCGATCCAGCCGCTGGTCGTGATCCTGCTGGCGCGCGCCTTGCTGGGCACGCCGGTGCGCGGACTGGCGGTGCTGGCGGCGCTGGCCGGCATCGGCGGCGTGGCGCTGCTGGTGCTCGGCCCCAAGGCGGCGCTGGATCCGGTGGGCGTGGCCGCCGGACTGGCCAGCGCCGCGTCGATGGCGCTGGGCACGGTGCTGAGCCGCCGCTGGCAGCCGCCGGTGTCGGCGCTGACCTTCACTTCGTGGCAGCTGACGGCGGGCGGCGTGCTGCTGCTGCCGGTGGCGCTCCTGGCCGAACCCGCGCTGCCGCCGGTGACCGCGCTCAACGTGCTGGGTATCGCCTACCTGGGGCTGATCGGCGCGGCGCTGACCTACGTGATCTGGTTCCGCGGCATCGCGCGCCTGGAGCCCGCCGTGGTGTCGTCGCTGGGCTTCCTGAGTCCGGTCTCGGCGGTGCTGCTGGGCTGGGCCCTGCTCGACCAGCGCCTGAGCGCGGCGCAGATGGCCGGCATGGCGATCGTGGTGGGCAGCGTGTGGTTGAGCCAGCGGGCGCAGCGCCGCGCGACGCTCACTGGCGCAGGCGCTCCAGCAGGAAATCCACAAACGTCCGCACCCGCAGCGACACGTGGCGCACATGGGGATAAAGCAGGGTGAATGCGCGCGAAGCGCCGCCGAATGCCTGCATGACTTCAACCAGATCGCCGCGCCGCAGGTCGTCCTGTACCGAGAAGCGATAGGCCTGGAACAATCCGGCGCCATGGCGCGCCAGGCTGACCCCGCCCAGCACGTCGCCCGAACAGCTGGTGCCGCCTGCCGTCGGCACCTCGATCTGTCGGCCATCGCGCATGAAGATCCAGGGAATGTTGCGACCGGTGCTGGGCAGTTCGAACTGGATGCAGTCGTGCTCCCGCAGATCGTCCAGGGTGCGCGGCGTGCCCGCCCGCCGCAGGTAGCCGGGCGCGGCGACCAGCACCATCTCCGCGTCCTCGAGCTTGCGCGCCACCAAATTGGAATCGGGCGGCAGGCGTCCCCGGATCGCCAGGTCGTAGCCTTCCTCGGCAAAGTCGATGTTGCGGTTGCTGATGTGGACATCGACCTGCACCAGCGGGTAGCGCTGGCGGAACTCGCCCAGCAGCGGCAGCACGCGATGATGCGCGTAAGGCGTGGGCAGGCTGATGCGCAGCTTGCCGGCCGGCTCGGCCTGCTGGCCGGTGACTTCGCGCTCTGCTTCGTTCAGCAGGGCCAGGGCCGAACGGCATTGCTCCATGTAGCGCTGGCCCGCCGCGGTCAGGCGGATCTGCCGCGTGGTGCGCACGAACAAGCGCACGCCCAGCCGTTCTTCGAGCCGCGACACCGACCGGCTGACCGCGGCCGGCGTCACCCCGGCGGCATTGGCGGCGGCGGTGAAACTCTGCAGTTCGGCCGCCAGGCAGAACAGTTCGACACTGCCCAGCATCAGGTCTTCGAAACGGCGTTGCATGGCAGGCCCCTATTCATTACACGATGTATTCATTGATTTGATATTTGGTGTGTTTATCACGTTTCGAGTCATAAGTAGAGTGGCGCTACCCCCTCTTATCTCGGAGTCCACACATGTCCAAGCAACCCAAGACCATCATCGTGACCGGCGCCTCCAGCGGCATCGGCCTGGCCATCGCCCGCGCCTATCTGGAGCGCGGCGACAACGTCGTGGGCAATGCCCGCAGCGCCGAGCGCCTGGCGCAGGCCGCCCGCCAGCTGGGCAATCCGCCGCGTTTCCTGGGCGTGGCCGGCGACATCGGCCACCCCGACACCGCGCGCGCCCTGTTCGACCGCGCCACGCAGGCCTTTGGCAAGGTCGACGTGCTCGTCAACAATGCCGGCATCTTCATCGCCAAGCCGCTGGGTGAATACACCCCCGACGACGCCGACGCGCTGTTCGGCACCAATCTCAAGGGCTTCTTCTACCCGTCGCAGCAAGCCGCCGCCCACATGGCCGCCCACGGCGGCGGGCACATCGTCAACATCACCGCCAGCATCGCGCTGCAGCCGCAGCAGCAGGTGCCGGCGCTGCTGCCGGTGCTGGTCAAGGGCGGCCTGAACCAGGCGACGCAGGCGCTGGCGCTGGAACTGGCGCCGCACAATATCCGCGTCAACGCCGTCGCCCCGGGTATCATCGAAACGCCCATGCATGACGGCGGCGACACGGATTTCCTGGACCGCCTGTCGCCGTCCGGCCGCCGCGGACACACCAGCGACGTGGTCGATGCGGTGCTGTACCTGACCGACTCGTCGTTCACGTCCGGCGCCATCGTCCCCGTCGACGGTGGCGCCGCGGCCGGCCGCTGGTAAGCCCGTTGACCCGCCCCGCCGGCGCGCGCGCCGGCCTATCCCGCATCGAGGAATCCGCATGCCTTACATCAACATCCAGATCACCCGCGAAGGCGCCACGCGCGAGCAGAAAGCCGAGCTGATCAAGGGCGCCACCGACCTGGTGGTGCGCGTGCTCGGCAAGGACCCGCAAGCCACGTTCGTGGTCATCGAGGAAGTCGACACAGACAGTTGGGGCGTCGGTGGCGAAACCGTCACGGCGCTGCACCAACGGCAACGCGCCGCGCCATCGACTTGAACGGTCCGACCTGGCGCCGGGTGCACTCTCCAGCCGGCCGGATCAAGCGGCGCAGCTTCATTGCTGCGCCGCTTTTTTTGTAACGCCATGATCTGGCCCTTTCATGCCGTTGACGCGGTTTCCCCTGTGGCGATGCGGTCCCGGATACACCCACGCCCCAAACTGATCCGCTTTTTTCAGCGTCGTCTGAATCTGTACTGCACAGCGCCGCCGGCCTATCTTGGCGCTACAGGCATCGGCCTGTCCGCGCGCGCCGCCCGTTGGCGGCAGGATCGCGCGGGCCTTGAAGTCAGGAATCACCCGCCATGGATAGCGACGCGTTACTGCTTGCCCGAATACAGTTCGGATTCACCATTTCCTTCCACATCATCTTTCCGGCCATCACCATCGGCCTGGCCAGCTACCTGGCCGTGCTCGAAGGCTGCTGGCTGCGCACCCGCAACACCGTCTACCGCGACCTCTACCACTTCTGGACCAAGATCTTCGCCGTCAACTTCGGCATGGGCGTGGTGTCCGGACTGGTGATGGCGTACCAGTTCGGCACCAATTGGAGCTTCTTTTCCGATTTCGCCGGCAGCGTCACCGGGCCCCTGCTGGCCTACGAAGTGCTGACCGCGTTTTTCCTGGAGGCCGGCTTTCTCGGCGTGATGCTGTTCGGCTGGTCGCGCGTGGGCCCGGGCCTGCACTTCTTCTCGACCATCATGGTGGCGCTGGGCACGCTGGTGTCGGCCACCTGGATCCTGGCGTCCAACAGCTGGATGCAGACCCCCGCGGGCTACGAGATCCTGGACGGCCGCGTGGTGCCGACCGACTGGCTGGCGGTGATCTTCAATCCCTCGTTCCCCTATCGCCTGGCGCACATGGGCATCGCCGCATTCCTGGCCACCGCGCTGATGGTGGGCGCGTCCGGCGCCTGGCACCTGCTGCGCGGCGACCGCAGCCCGGCGGTGAAAAAGATGTTCGCGATGGCGATGGCCATGCTGGCGATCTCGGCGCCGCTGCAGGCGGTGGTGGGCGACTTCCACGGCCTGCACACGCTCAAGCACCAGCCCGCCAAGATCGCCGCGATCGAGGGCCATTGGGACAACGAACCGGGCGCGGGCGTGCCGCTGACGCTGTTCGGCATTCCCGACATGGAACGCGAAGAGACCCGCTACGCGCTCAACGTGCCGCGCCTGGGCAGCCTGATCCTCACGCACAGCTGGGACGGCCAGTTCCCCGGCCTGAAGTCGTATCCGCGCGAGGACCGGCCCAACGCCACCGTGGTGTTCTGGTCGTTCCGCGTGATGGCGGGGCTGGGCATGCTGATGATCCTGCTGGCGGCCTGGGCGCTGTGGGCGCGCTGGCGCGGCCGGCTGTACCAGTCGCGCGCGCTGCAGCGCTTCGCGCTGTGGATGGGGCCGTCCGGGCTGGTGGCCATCCTGGCCGGCTGGTACGTGACCGAGATCGGCCGCCAACCCTGGGTCGTCTATGGCGTGATGCGCACGGCCGACGCCGCCACCCGCCACGGCCTGGGCGAACTGACGCTGACGCTGGCGCTGTTCGTGGCGGTGTACCTGTTCGTGTTCGGCGCCGGCGTGTCGTACATGCTGCGCCTGATCCGCATGGGGCCGACGCCGGCGCCCGGCCATGCGCCGCTGTCCGGCGGCCCGGGCGAACCGCGCCAGAGATCGGAAGAGCACACTCTGAACTCCAGTCACAGCGATAGATCTCGTAT
>ERZ1739169.107-NODE-107-length-24712-cov-14.588555_pt1 | contig 24712 bp, 32 predicted proteins | sample MGYA00581756_ERZ1739169 | MGnify/ENA primary metagenome ERZ1739169 (study PRJEB40789, sample SAMEA7425667) | Salamandra salamandra | biome: salamander skin | place: Germany | collected 2020-03 | study: cvxcv | reverse complement strand
TTTTTGTATGATTCCGGCACCCACCATGATCTATACTTTAGCCTACACGCTTTCCCGACTCGACGATCTTCCGATCTAGCCGCCCGCGCCGCGGCCGGGCGACCTGGTGCGGCTGGCCGGCGTCGATTGGCTGCCGCTGGCCTGGCAGCCGCGCGCCGAAGTGGTCGCGCTGCATACGTATACGCCGGAAGCCGCCGCCTCGGCCGGCGACGCCGATGACCTGTTCGGCGACAGCGCCTTGCCGTCGCTGGCGCTGGTCGGCACCTCGTTCTCGCGCACCTCGGAGTTCCTGCCGCAGCTGTCGCGGGATCTCGGCGTGGCCGTCGGCAACTTCGCCCGCGACGGCGGCAAGTTCGGCGGCGCGGCGCAGGCGTACTTCAAGAGTCCCGCGTGGAAGCAGAGTCCGCCGCGTCTGCTGATCTGGGAGATGGACGAACGCGACCTGGGCGCGCCCCTGGCCGCCGAGGACCGCGTGGGGTTCTGAGCGTCGCGGCGTCCCGCCCGCGACAGCCCGGCCCAGTGGCGGGCAGTAATATATCGGCGGCAGGGGCAGGTTGGCGCCGATCATCGCGTCAAGCCGTGGTGCCCGGGAGAGACGAAGGACATCATGCGAGGTTTCAGGAACGCGCTCGCGCTGGGGTTGCTGGCCGCGATGCCCGTGTTGGCGCAAGGGCAGGGCCAGCGCCGGGTCGAACCGCCGGCCACGGCCGAGGGCTCCACCGCCACGCCGGCAAAGCCGGCGGGCAGCATCACGCCGGCCACCGATCCCGCCGCGATCGGCCGCAATGTCCTGAATGCCGGTCCCGACCCGCGCGTGCGCCTGGACGGCCTGTCGCTCGACCACGCCGCCATTTTCGGCACCGACGATGAAGGCGAGCAGGCCGTGCTGGACAACGAGCGCGCGTTGCAGGCGCAGCGCGATCAGCTGCAGGTGCTGGAGCGTCTCTTGACGCAGAAGCCGGCCGCGGTCGACCCCTATCCGCCGGCGATGATCCCCCTGAACAACGGCGCGCCGATGAACATGGCGCCGCTCGCCCCGACGCCGTCGGGCTCGCAGCTGGGCGGCGCCGCCCAGCGCAGCGTGGACACGATGCAGCGTCGGGTCGATGATCTGCGGCGCGACGCCGACACGATGCGGCAGGGCGGACGCTAGGCGTTCTGTCCGCGTGGCGATGCGCCGCGCCGTCCGTTTGAACCCGCCGGTGAACCCGCCACGCCTGTCGGGCGGTCAGCCCCGCCGCGCCAGCTCCCGCAAGCGCCCGGCGATCCCGGTCGGGAAGTAGTAGACCGACAGCACGAACAGGATGCCCAGCCACAGCAGCCAGCGGTCCGGCTCGAACAGCAGCGCCAGCGGCGCGACGCCGGCGACGGCGTCATGGATCACGTGCAGCCCGTCCTGCAGATAGCTCTGCGCGAACACGAACAGGCTGGCGCCGATCACCGCGCCGTACATCGTGCCCATGCCGCCGATCACCACCATCAGCAGGATGTTGAGCATGATCTCGAACGACAGCGACGTGTCCGGGCCGTTGTAGCGCAGCCAGAGCGCATACAGCGCGCCGGCCAGCGTGGCGAACGCCGCCGCCAGCAGGTTCGACAGGCTGCGGTACAGCACCGTGCGGTAGCCGATGGCCTCGGCGCGGAACGGATTCTCGCGGATCGCCTGCAGCACCCGGCCGAACGGCGAATTGACGATGCGCAGCAGCATCAGGAACAGCCCCACGCAGACCGCGGCGATCAGGTAGTAGGTGATGATGCGGCCGTCGATGGTCACGCCGAACAGCGGCTCGGCGAACGGCCGGTAGGCCGGGCGCAGCATCTGCGGCACCTTGAAGTTCAGGCCGTCCTCGCCGCCGGTCAGGTCGGACAGCTGCGACACCAGCGTCTGGAACGCCGCCGCGACCGCCAGCGTGATCATGGCGTAGAAGATGGCGCGCACGCGCAGGCTGGCCAGGCCAATCACCAGCGCGAACACCAGCGACACGACCAGTCCCGCGGCCGTCCCCGCCAGCACCGACAGCCAGCTGGCGTCCATGCGCAGGCTGGCGATCGCCACGCCATAGGCGCCGATGCCGAAGAACATGGTGTGGGCGAAGCTGACGATGCCGGTGTAGCCCAGCAGCAGGTCATAGCTGGCGACCAGGATCACGAACACCAGGATTTTGGCCGCCACGGCCAGCGACTTGGGGCCGGGAAACAGGAACGGCGCGGCGGCCAGCGCGATGACGATGGCGACCAGCATGACCGCCAGCAGCGTGCTGCGCGGAGGATCGCCGGAAAGCAGGCGGAAGGACATAAGGGCGATTCCTAGCGATTCGTGACCGGATACACGCCCTGCGGGCGCCACAGCAGGATGGCGACCATCAGCGCGATGTTCGAGAACAGCGCGGCCTTGGGCATCAGGAAGCCGGTGTAGTTGGCCATCAGCCCGACCAGCAGCGCGCCGATCAGGCAGCCCACCGTCGAGCCCAGTCCGCCGATCATGATGACGATGAAGATCAGCACGTTCACCTGCGCGCCCAGCTGCGGCACGATGGATTGCTGGTACAGCCCCCACAGCACGCCGCCCAGGCCGGCCAGCATCGAGCCGGCCACGAACACGCCGACGAACAGATGGCGGATGCGGTAGCCCAGGCTCTCGACCATCTCGCGGTCCTCGACCCCGGCGCGGATCAGCAGGCCGAGCTTGGTGCGGTTCAGCAGCCACAGCATGCCGCCCAGCACCGCCAGGCCCACCACCAGCGCGACGATGCGGAATTTCTCGATGGCGGCGTCGCCGACCAGCAGCGCGCCGCGCAACGCCTCGGGCAGGGGCAGCGACAGCGTCTGCGGACCCCACAGCATCTTGATGATCTCTTCGCCGATGATCATGCCGCCCATGGTGATGAGGATCTGCTTGAGGTGCTGGCCATAGACCGGCCGCACGATCACGCGCTCGAACGCCACGCCCACCGCGCCGGCCACCAGCATGCCGACGATCATGGCGGGCAGCACCGCGGCCAGGTTCAGCCACAGGCTGCCGGTCTGGGTCCAGTCGGACATCGCGCCGAGCACCGTGGCCGCCATGTAGGCGCCGATGGCGATGAACAGGCCGTGGCCGAAGTTCAGCACGTCCATCAGGCCGAACACCAGCGTCATGCCGGAGGCCACGATGAAGATGATCATGCCCATCGCCAGGCCGGCGAAGGTCAGCGTCACCCAGGTCGAGAACGAGCCGACCAGCGGCAGCGCGATGGCGGCCAGCGCCAGCACCAGCAGCGCCGGGCGCAGATCGGCGCGGGTCTGCGGCAGCGGCGTATCGATATCGGCGGCGCTCATTGGTGCGCTCCCAGCGACAGGCCCAGCAGGCGGGTCTGCAGCGCGTCGTCGTGCGCCAGCTCGGCCATGCCGCCGGCGTGCACCACCCGGCCGTTGTCCATGACCGCGACGTGGTCGCCCACCTGGCGCGCGAAATTGAAGTTCTGCTCCACCAGCAGGATGGTGGTGGAGGCCTGCTTGAGTTCGATGAAGGCGTCGATCATGTTCTGGATGATGGCGGGCGCCAGGCCCTTGCTGGGCTCGTCGACCAGCAGCAGGCGGCGCGGCTCGATGATGGCGCGCGCGACCGCCAGCATCTGCTTCTGGCCGCCTGACAGCTTGCCGGCGGGGTATAGCCAGAATTTGCGCAGCGCGGGGAAGAAGCCGAAGATCCATTCCAGCCGCGCGGTGTCCAGCTGCGCGGCGCTGCGCGCCTGGCGCGCGGCCAGCAGGATGTTCTCTTTCACCGACAGGTCGGCGAAGATGCCCATGTTCTCCGGCACGTAGGCGATGCCCTGGCGCGCCATGTCGGGCGGCGAGGTGCGCACGCCCGGGCCGCCGACCGCGGCGCCGTCAAAGCCGATGTGGCCCTGCGTGGCCTTCCACAGGCCCATGATGGTGCGCAGCGTGGTGGTCTTGCCGGCGCCGTTGCGGCCCAGCAGCATGGTGACGCCCGCGGCCGGCACCGACAGGTCCACGCCGTGCAGGATGTGATACGCGCCGATGTGCGTGTGCACGTCCTTCAGTTCCAGCAAGGTGGCCGCGCTCATGTCGTCTTCTCCGGCAGGGCGGCGCCCAGGTAGGCCTGCTGCACGATCGGCGAGGCGATCACCTCGGCGGGCTCGCCGTCGGCCATCAATTCGCCGTTGTGCAGCACCACGATGCGGTCCGCCAGTTCGCGCACCACGTCCATCTTGTGCTCCACCAGCAGGATCGTCTTGGACGCGTCGGCCTTGATCTCGCGGATCAGGTCCAGCACCACGGGCACGTCATCCACGCTCATGCCGGCGGTGGGCTCGTCGAACATGAACACCTGCGGCTCCAGCGCGATCAGCATGGCGATCTCGAGCTTGCGCTGGTCGCCGTGCGGCAGGTCGGCCGCGGCCTGGTCGCGGCGGGCCGTCAGGCGGGTGCGTTCGAGCAGCGCGTCGGCGCGCGCCAGCAGCGCCGGGTCATCGTCCCAGGTGCGCCAGAAGCGGATCTGGCGCCAGCCCAGACCCTGCTGGCGCGACTGCAGCGCCAGCCGCACGTTCTCGCGCACCGACAGGCGCGGGAACAGCTGCGTCAGCTGGAAGGCGCGCCCCAGGCCGGCATGCATGCGCGCCGGCGCCGACAGGCCGGTCAGGTCGCGGCCGTTCAGGTGCACCGAACCGGCGCTGGCGCGCAGCTGCCCCGAGATCAGGTTGAAATAGGTGGTCTTGCCCGCGCCGTTGGGCCCGACGATGGCCGTCAGGCTGCCCGGCGCGAAGCGGCAGCTCACCGCGTTGACGGCCACGTGGCCGCCGAAGCGGATCGTGAGCGATTGGGTTTCCAGCATGAAGGGCAGGGCTCAGCGTTTGTTCTGGATCGGCACCGCCATCTGGTCGGGCGTGATTTCCTTGACCAGATCCTGCACCGCCCACGGCACCGAGGCGTCGTTCTTGATGCGGAAGTGGTACATCGACTGCATGGCCTGGTGGTCTTCCGGGCGGAAGGTCATCTTGCCCTTGGGCGTGTCGAAGCTCATGCCTTCCATCGTCTTGATGAGCGTGTCGGTGTCGCTCTTGCCGGCGCTCTTGTTCAGCGCCGTCACGATGGCGATGGCGGCCGACATGCCGCCGGCGGTGAAGAAGTCCGGCGGCTGGCCGTAGCGCTTCTGGTGCTCGGCCACCAGCCAGTCGTTGATCGGGTTCTTGGGGATGCCGTAGTAGTAATAGGTCGCGCCTTCCATGCCGGCCAGCGACTTGAGCGGCGTCATCGCGGCCAGCGTGTTGCCGCCGGTGGCGATCTCGATGCCGAAGCGCTTGGGATCGAGATCGGCGATCTTGAACGGATTGCCGGCGCCGGCCCACAGGATGAAGATGATCTTGCGGCCCGGCTTGTCCTTGAGCGCGTCGAACAGGCGTTGCGCGCCAGCGGTGAAGTCGGTGGCGTTGGCCGGCAGGTATTCCTCGTGCACGATCTTGGCCTGCTTGAGCGCGCCCTTGAAGGCCTTGACGCCGTCGCGGCCGAACGCGTAGTCCTGCGCCAGCATGGCGATGGACGTATCCGGCTGGTCGAAGGCGACGGCGTTGGCGATGGCGTCCTGCGACGAATTGCGGCCGGTGCGGAAGATGTACTTGTTCCACTTGTCGCCGGTGATCGAGTCGGCCACCGCCGGTTCCACCAGCAGGATCTTCTCGTATTCCTCGGCGATCGGCAGCATGGCCAGCGCCACGCCCGACGAGGTCGGCCCCACCGCGATGTCGGCGTTGTCATCGGCGTAGGCCGAGGCGAGCTGGGCGCGGGCGACGTCGGGCTTGCCCTGGTTGTCCTTCTCGATCACGCGGATCTTGCGTCCGGCCACCGTCATGGCGCCCTGCGTGGCGTATTCCAGGCCCAGCATCAGGCCGTTGTGGGTCTGCTTGGCATAGGCCTCCAGCGGCCCGGTCTTGTCGTAGACGTGCGCCACGACGAAGTCCTTGGCCATGGCGGCCGAACTCAGGCACAGGCCGGCCAGCGCGGCGAGCAGGATGCGTTTCATGGGAGTCTCCTTGTTCAGAGGGCGCCGGCGGCTGCGTCGGCGGCCGGCGTGGCGAGAAATTGGCGGACGGCGTTGATCTGCGGCGCGACGTTCAAGGCCGGCGCATGGCCGCAGTCCGGGAAGTCGATGCGCTGCGCGCGCGGGCCGCGGCGGGTCATGGCCTCGGCGACCTCGGGCAGCAGCAGATCGGAATCGGCGCCGCGCAGCAGCAGCAGCGGCATGCGCAGGCTGTCGTATTCGGCCCAGCGTTCATAGTCCGCCGGGTGGTGGTGAAACTGACCGACGATGGCCGGATCGTAATGTGCCGTGACGCGGCCGTCGGGCAGGCGGCGCACCGAGGTCTCGGCCATGCGGCGCCATTGCTCGTCGCTCTGCCAGCCATACGGCTTGTAGGCGGCGCGCAGCCAGGTCTCCAGTTCGGTGACGGTGTCGAAGGCCGGCGGATTGCCGGCATAGGCCAGGATGCGGTCGATGGCCGGCTGCGGCAGCGACGGCCCGATGTCGTTGACCACCAGGTGCGTGATGCGGTGCTTGAGCGTGGTGGCGGCGGCGTACATGCCGGTGGCGCCGCCCATCGAGGTGCCGACCCAGCGCACCCGGTCCAGCCCCAGGCCGTCGAGCAGGGCGCGCGCCAGCCGCGCGTAGAAGTCCAGCTGGTACTCGGCCACCGGATCGGGGCTCCATTGCGACAGCCCGCGCCCGATCGTGTCGGGGCAGATGATGCGGTAGTCGCCGGCCAGCGCCTGCGCCAGCTCGTCGAAGTCGCGGCCGGTCCGGGCCAGGCCGTGCCACATGATGAGCGCGGGGGCGTCCGGAAGGCCCCATTCGGTGTAATGCAGCTCGCGGCCTTCGCAGCGCAGATAGCGCGAAGCCGGCGTGTGGCGAGCGGCCTGTGCGGGCGCGTTGGCCATGCGTCTCCTCCCGGGTTGTCCAGGTTGTATGCTTGTGGCGCTGACTATAGACTTGTGCAAGGCGCGGCCACAATGCGCCGGACCACCCACGGCAGGGTGAGTCAAGAATATGTAGACGCAGGGTCACGAGCCCCCGCCGACCCCCGCGAACCAGGAGACCGCGCCATGCCCGACACGGAATTCGCCACTTCGGCCATCGCTGGCGCCGAGCGGTACGAGCAATGGCGCGCGGCCCTGTCGGATGCCTTCGGGCCGTTCGAGGTGCACCATGGCCAGGCCGGCCAGTTCGCCGGTCACGTGCGCTACGTGCGGCGCGCCAGCCTGCAGTTCAACGACCTGCACTATCAGGGACAGAAGATCGAGCGCACCGCCGGCAATGCCTCGCGGCTGGACCAGGAGTTCTACACCTTCGGCCTGCCGCTGGCCGGGCCGCTGGCCGTGGTGCAACAGGGCCGCGAGTTCCAGGTCGAGCCCGGCTGCGTCTACCTGATGAACCAGAGCCTGCCTTACCAGGCCACCGCGCTCGGCGCCGACGGCTACCGCAGCCTGAGCGTGTCGTTCCCGCGCAGCGCGCTGTCGCAGCGCGATTCGCGCATCGGCCCCTTCTACAAACTGCGCGTCGACGACGGGTCGCCGCGCGGCGCGATGCTGGCCAGCTACATGGACCACCTTTTCAAAGGGCTGGACGGCTGGTCGCCGGCCGAGGCGGCCGAGCTGGGCGAACGGCTGATCGACCTGATCGTGCTGTTCCTGGTGCAGCCGGGGCAGGGCCACGCCTCGGAAGCCGACAGCAGCGTGACGATGGCGCATCGCCAGCGCGCCATGGCCTACATCCGCCAGCACCTGGCCGACCCGGCGCTGTCGCCGCAGCGGGTGGCGCAGGGCTGCGGCCTGTCGGTGGCCTACCTGCACCGCATCTTCCAGGCGGGCGACCTGTCGGTGGAAAGCTTCGTCTTCGACCAGCGCCTGGAGCGCTGCCGCGAACTGCTGCTGAACCCGGCGCAACGCCACCGCGGCATCGCCGAGTTGGCGTACCAGGCCGGCTTCGCCCATCCCTCGCATTTCAGCCGGCTGTTCAAGCGCCGCTTCGGCGTGTCGCCGCGCGAATGGCGCGCGCGCGGCTAGGTTCGCGCCGCGCAATGAAAAAGGCCCGCTCGCGCGGGCCTTGTCGCATCGGGCCGGCGGCCCGCGGTTCGATCAGAACGGCGACGGCGTGGTCGACAGGTTGACCAGGCTGTTGGTCTTCAGGTCCAGGCGGATGTGCTCGGACGGCAGGCCATCGGCCAGCTTCAGCATGATCGCCATCAGCGGCTTGAAGCGCGCCTTGAACATGTCGGCCGGGGTATTGGCGTCGCTGACCCGGTCGCCGTTCATCTGCATGCTGGCGTTGGTCTGGCTCAGGGCCTGGGCCAGCAGCTTGTACTGGCTGGCGCGCTGCGCCGGGATGTCGGCGTAGGCCAGGTCGCCGGCGTTGGCCAGGCGCACGAAGTCGCCCGCCATGTCCAGCGCCTTCCACTTGGCGAAGTCGGCCAGCTGCATGCCGTTGGCCTGCGCCAGCGCCCGGGCGCGGGTGGTGGCGTCGGCCATGTCGCCGGCGAAGGCCGGGTTGCTGGCGGTCGGGCCGCCCGCGACGTACAGGCAGTTGAAGAACTCGGGCGTCAGCTGGGCGCGGTCGCCGGTGTTCTGCAGTTCGCCCAGCGTCACCGAAGTGCGCAGCTGCGACAGCACCAGCAGGTCGGCGCCGGTCAGCGGGCTCTTGACCAGCTCGCGCATTTCGCAGCGCCAGTCATCGTTCAGCAGGCGCAGGCGCACCAGTTCGCTCATGTAGCGGTAGTTGAAGTCGCCGTAGTCCTTGGCATCCAGGATCGACACGTCCCAGCGCGGCGGCACGTTGTAGGCGTGCTCGGCGCGGTACAGGTCGAACAGTTCGTCAAAGCGCGGCACCTTGTCCAGGCGGATGGTCTGCAGCTCGATCTGGTCGGCGCCCTGCATCGTCATCAGCTTGTATGCCGGCACGTAGGCCGCCATCGACGGCGCCTGGATGTTGAACAGCGCCTTGTCGCCGCCGTAGTTGCGCGACGCGGTGTCGTTGAAGTGCATGTGGCCGCCCACGTGCACCTTCAGGCCGGTGTCGGCCAGCGCGCGCGTGGTGTTCTCGGCCGGGCGGCGCACCATCTGCATCTTGTTGGCGCCCAGCAGCGCCTCGATGTCATCGGACGCGCCGTTGAAGAACTCGGTCATCGGGAAATGGCTGAACGCCACCACCTGCTTGCCCTGCGCCTTGCCGCGCGCCACCACATCGGCCAGCCACTTGATGACGTGCGCCTTGTGCGTGAGCATCTTGTTGTAGCCCTGGTCGCCCGAGCCGGTGAAGTCGTTGGCGCCGTTGCCGGTCGGCACGTAGACGTTGGCGTCGATGCCGACCAGCCACACGCCCTTGACCGGCTCGACCACGTACGAGGTGTCCGGCACCATCTTGCAGAAGGTGTAGTTGGCCGGCTTGTTCGGGCCGCCGGTGCCTTGCGCGCAGATCTCGTACTGGCGGTTGATCCAGCTGGCCTGCGACAACGCGGTGTTGTAGTTGTAGTCCTCGTACTTGTAGCTGCTGTACGGGGTCTCGTAGTACAGGTATTCGGGCTTGGGCATGAAGCCGTGCTGGGTCAGGGCGTCGGTGATGCCCGCGTAGCCCATGTGCAGCACTTCCTCGGTGCAGTAGGTATCGCCCACGCGCGCCCAGTCGCCGGCATAGGGCGTGCTGCAGGCGGCGTTGCCGCCGCGGCTGTAGATCGGCTGCGAGAAGCCGATGTCGCCGGTCACCGGATCGAGGCCCAGGTAGTCGCTCTTGCCGTTGGCCTGGTTGAAGGGCCGCACCGGGTCATGGTTGCCGGGGGCGGCGAAGAACTGGATGCCATGCTTGCGCGTGTACTCGTCCATGATCTTGACCAGGCCGCGCATGTGCACCGGCTGGCCGTCGTCGGAGAAGTCGCCGGGCAGGGCGATGTACTTCACGCCGCGCGCCACCGCGTCGTCCAGCGCGGCCAGGAAGGCGAAGTAGTTCTCGTTGAACAGGCGCGTCGACGTCAGCTGCGCGTACATCGTGCGGATGGTGGCGTTGTCGCCGCGCTTGGGGTTCGGGATGCCCGGGAACGAGCCGTCCTTGAAGTCCGCGTAGATGTCGTGGAAGTGGATGTCGGGCATGAACGCGACCTGGATCGCGGCCGGCTGTACCACCGGCGTTTCGGCGGTCGGCGATTTGTCGTCGTCATCCTTGTCGCCACCACAGGCGGCCAACAGACCCATGAGCGCGGCCGCGCCCAGCGCGCGCGCGCTTTGCTGATATCGATGCATTGTGCTTCTCTGATTGGAACGGATTTTTCTTCAGGCGCGTTTTCCCTGTTCCTGGGAGGTGCCGCCCGCGAGTGAGGCGCAATCCTCGCCGGCCAGGATTACAGCAACATGAAAGAATGGCGCCAAAGTGAGAAACAATCGCGCGGCGAGGGCGAAAAAAAAGCCCCTTGCGGGGCTTTTCGGGACTGATGCAACAGCGATCAGATGTGCGTGATGAACTTGGTGACCAGGTAGCCATCGAACGTTTCAAGGCCGCCTTCGCTGCCGATGCCGCTGTCCTTGATGCCGCCGAACGGCGTCTCGGCCAGCGCGCTGCCGAAGTGGTTGATGTTGACCATGCCGGCTTCCAGGCCGTTGGAGACCTTGGTGGCGGTCTGCAGCGAGTTGGTGAAGACGTAGGAAGACAGGCCGAACGGCAGGCTGTTGGCGCGCGCCAGCACTTCATCGGTGTCGGTGAAGCGGACCACCGGCGCCACCGGACCGAAGGGCTCTTCGGTCATCAGCATGGAGTTGTCGGGCAGGTCGGTCACGACCGTGGGGGCGAAGAAGAAGCCCTTGCGGTCCAGCGGGCCGCCGCCCACCACCACCTTGCCGCCATGCTTCTTGGCGTCGTCGATGAAGGCGCTCATGGCGGGCACGCGGCGCTCGTGCGCCAGCGGGCCCATGTCGGTGCCGGCTTCCAGGCCGTCGCCGACCTTGATGTTCTTGAGCACGTCGGAGAAGCGCGCCAGGAACTGTTCGTAGGCGCCGTTCTGCACGTAGAAGCGGGTCGGCGAGACGCACACCTGGCCGGCGTTGCGGACTTTGAACTTGGCCAGCATGGTGGCGGCGCGGTCGATGTCGGCGTCGTCGAACACCAGCACCGGCGAGTGGCCGCCCAGTTCCATCGTGACGCGCTTCATGTGCGCGCCGGCCAGCGCGGCCAGCTGCTTGCCCACCGGCACCGAGCCGGTGAACGAGACCTTGCGCACGATCGGCGAACGGATCAGGTAGTCGGAAATCTTGGCCGGTTCGCCCCAGACGATGTTCAGGCAGCCCTTGGGCAGGCCGGCGTCGTGGAACATGCGGGCGATCGCCATGACGGCGCTGGGCGAGTCTTCCGGACCCTTCAGCACCACCGTGCAGCCGGCGCCGAGGGCGGCGGCGATCTTGCGGATGGCCTGGTTGTAGGGGAAGTTCCAGGGCGTGAAGGCGGCGCAGACGCCGATCGGCTCGCGCACCACGATCTGGCGCACGTCGGGGTTGCGCGGCGGGATCACGCGGCCGTAGATGCGGCGGCATTCCTCGGCGTGCCAGTCGGCGTGCTCGGCGCAGGAGGTGACTTCGCCGATGGCTTCGGCCAACGGCTTGCCCTGGTCCAGCGTCATGTTGCGGCCGATTTCCTTGGCGCGCTCGCGCGACAGGGTGGCGACCTTGCGCAGGATGGCCGAACGATCCATGGGAGACGATTTCTTCCAGGATTCGAACGCGCGCTGGGCGGCGGCTAGCGCACGGTCCAGATCCGCTTCGGTGGCGTGAGGCAGCTGGCCGAGCACTTCCAGCGTGGCCGGGTTGATGACGTCCTGGGTGCGCCTGCCCTCGCCGGCGACGAATTCGCCGTCGATATACAGCGCCAACTGTTCATACATGCCTGTCTTTCCTTGCGAAATAGGAGTGGGTAGCGATCGCAATCGCCCGTGCCAGTCTAAACCAGCTTGTCCGCCGCGGGGAGGTCCAATCCCCGCCGCCGGCTAGGAGCCAATGGCCGGTACTTGCGCCCCGGGGGCGCCATGGACAAAATGGTGCATCTTTGGCTGTCTATATAGATAACTATTGTGCAACCCGTCGATACGCGTCCGCCCAGCCAGCCCAGTGTCTATTCCCGCGTCTTTTTCCGTTTCATCGATTGGTTGCGCCACCGTATCGCACAGTCCTCCCTGGTGGGCGACCACCCGATCTTCCAGAACAGCCAGTTCCCCTGGATCGCCCGCCTCGAGGCCCAGGCGCCCGCCATCCGCGCCGAACTGATGGCCCTGCTGGCCGAGCGCGAGCAGCTGCCGTCCTTCCATGAACTGTCCCCGGATGTTGGCATGATCACCTCCGACGACCAGTGGAAGACCTTCGTCTTCATGGGCTACGGCCTGCGCTCGGACCGCAACCTGGCGCGCTGCCCAGCCACCGCCCGGGCGCTGCGCGAGATTCCCGGCCTGCGCACCGCGTTCTATTCGATCCTCGAACCGGGCAAGCGCATTCCCCTGCACACCGGCCCGTACAACGGCGTCCTGCGCCTGCACCTGGGGCTGCTGGTGCCGCAGCCGGCGGAACGCTGCTGGATCGAGGTGGGCGGCGAGCGCTACCACTGGAAGGAAGGCCAGGCCGTGGTGTTCGACGATCTCTACCCGCACCAGGTGCACAACGACACGGACGGCACCCGCGCGGTGCTGTTCATCGACTTCGAGCGTCCCTGCCGGGCGCCGATCCGCTGGCTCAACCGGCTGGTGCTGATGGCGGCGCCGTTCACCGACGAGATCCGGCGCGGCAAGGCCAACCACGACGCCTGGGAGCGCAACTACTACCGAAATAAAACGGGGTCAGACTAAATCGACCCCCGGGAGGGTGGAAAAGAGACAGTTGTCCACAGGCACTGTCGCGTATTTGCTCACTCTCTCAACAAAGGCCTTGCGCTCAAAATCTAACCAGGATAGAATGGTCAGCTTTCCCAGATTGTCGATTGGCCAGGAACTAGCCGGGCCAACGTGTTGGGGGAATACCCGCAGGATTTCAACCCAGGGTCGTTGCGTTGCCACCAGTTGATGGCGTTCGATGCGAAAGCTCGATGCGCCAGCCAACAATAAAGCAGGGCGGCTGACCTGACGGGACCAAAACTGGCAGGAATTGCAGTGTTCCCTTTTTTGGGGAAAACCGTATTTCCAGTTAAGTTGGAACAGGAAAAATCATGATCCAAATGCAGACCACGCTGGACGTGGCCGATAACACTGGTGCGCGTCATGTCATGTGCATTAAGGTGCTCGGTGGCTCCAAGCGCCGTTATGCCGGTATCGGCGACATCATCAAGGTGAGCGTCAAAGATGCGGCTCCGCGCGGACGCGTCAAGAAAGGCGAAATTTACAATGCCGTGGTGGTTCGTACCGCCAAGGGCGTGCGCCGTAAGGACGGTTCGCTGATTCGTTTCGGTGGCAATGCCGCCGTGTTGCTCAATGCCAAGCTGGAGCCCATCGGCACCCGCATCTTCGGACCCGTTACGCGTGAACTGCGTACCGAGAAGTTCATGAAGATCGTGTCGCTGGCCCCGGAAGTGCTGTAAGGAGCCCTACGATGAACAACATTCGTAAAGGCGACGAAGTCATCGTCCTGACCGGCCGCGACAAGAAGCGTCGCGGTACCGTGCTGGCGCGCGTCGATGCCGACCACGTTCTGGTCGAAGGCGTCAACGTCGTCAAGAAGCACGTGAAAGCCAACCCGATGGCCAACAACCCGGGTGGCATCGTCGAAAAGACCATGCCGATCCACATCTCGAATGTGGCGCTCTTCAACCCCGCTACCGGTCGTGGCGACCGCGTCGGCGTGCAAGAAGTCGAAGGCCGCAAGGTTCGCGTGTTCCGTTCCAATGGTGCCGTTGTCGGCGCCAAGGCGTAAGGGGCGATAGACATGTCTCGTTTGCAAGATTTCTACAAGAGCAAGGTCGCTGGCGACCTGCAGGCCAAGTTCGGCTACAAGAGCGCCATGGAAGTGCCGCGCATCACCAAGATCACCCTGAACATGGGTGTCTCGGAAGCCGTCGCCGACAAGAAGGTCATCGAGCACGCTGTCTCGGACCTGACCAAGATCGCTGGCCAAAAGCCTGTCGTGACCAAGACCAAGAAGGCTATCGCCGGTTTCAAGATCCGCGAAAACTACCCGATCGGTTGCATGGTCACGCTGCGTGGTCAACGCATGTACGAATTCCTGGATCGCCTGGTGGCGGTTGCGCTGCCTCGCGTGCGCGACTTCCGCGGCATCTCGGGTCGTGCTTTCGACGGCCGTGGCAACTACAACATCGGGGTGAAAGAGCAGATCATTTTCCCCGAAATCGAGTACGACAAGATCGACGCGCTGCGTGGGCTGAACATCAGCATCACCACCACCGCGAAGACCGACGAAGAAGCCAAGGCGCTGTTGACGGCCTTCAGCTTCCCGTTCCGTAACTAAGGGGCTGATGACGTGGCTAAACTTTCCCTCATCAATCGCGACATCAAGCGCGCCAAGCTGGCTGACAAGTTCGCTGCCAAGCGCGCTGAGTTGAAGTCGATCATCGACGACCAGTCGAAGACCGACGAAGAACGTTACCAAGCTCGGCTGAAGCTGCAACAGCTGCCGCGCAATGCCAACCCGACGCGTCAACGTAACCGTTGCGTGGTCACCGGTCGTCCGCGCGGTGTGTTCCGCAAGTTCGGCCTGACGCGCCACAAACTGCGTGAAATGGCGATGAAGGGTGAAATCCCCGGCATCACCAAGGCCAGCTGGTAGGAGAACGAATATGAGCATGAGCGATCCCATCGCCGATATGCTGACCCGCATTCGCAATGCGCAGCAAGTGGACAAAGTTACGGTGAACATGCCCTCCTCGAAGCTGAAGGCGGCCATTGCCGCTGTGCTGAAGGACGAAGGCTACATCGACAGCTTTGAAATCAAGGGCACCCAGGCCAAGCCTGAGCTCGAGATCACCCTGAAGTACTACGCTGGCCGTCCGGTCATCGAGCGCATCGAACGTGTTTCGCGCCCCGGTCTGCGTATCTACAAGGGCCGTACCAGCATTCCTCAGGTCATGAACGGCCTGGGCGTGGCTATCGTGTCGACCTCGCGCGGCGTCATGACCGACCGTAAGGCTCGCGCCAACGGCGTCGGCGGCGAAGTGCTGTGCTACGTGGCCTAAGGAGAAATTCGAATGTCACGTATCGCTAAGTATCCGGTCGACCTGCCCAAGGGTGTCGAAGCTGACATCAAGCAGGATCAGATCACCGTCAAGGGCCCGCTGGGCTCCCTGACCCAAGCCCTGACTGGCGACGTCACGGTCGCGTTGGACAACGGCAAGCTGACGTTTGTTGCCGCCAACGAAACCCGCCACGCCAACGCCATGTCGGGTACCGTGCGCGCGCTGGTGGCCAACATGGTCAACGGCGTGAGCAAGGGATTCGAGCGCAAGCTGAATCTGGTTGGCGTGGGTTACCGCGCCTCGATTCAAGGCGACGCCGTTAAGCTGCAGCTCGGTTTCTCGCACGACGTTTTGCACAAGTTGCCGGCCGGTATCAAGGCCGAATGCCCCACCCAGACGGAAATCGTCATCAAGGGCTCCAACAAGCAAGTCGTCGGCCAGGTGGCCGCTGAAATCCGCGCGTACCGCGAACCCGAACCCTACAAGGGCAAGGGCGTGCGTTACTCGGACGAACGCGTCGTCATCAAAGAAACCAAGAAGAAATAACGGCGCACGCAAGGACGAATCATGGACAAAAAAGTTTCCCGTTTGCGTCGTGCGGTTCCTACCCGCCGGAAGATCAACGAGCTGCGCGTTCATCGCCTCTCGGTTTTCCGCTCGAACCAGCACATCTACGCCAATATCATTTCGCCGGAAGGCGATCGCGTTCTGGTCAGCGCCTCGACGGTGGAAGCCGAAGTGCGCGCCCAGCTGGCTGGTCAGACCGGCCAAGGTGGCAACAAGGCCGCCGCTTCGCTGGTTGGCAAGCGCGTGGCCGAAAAGGCCAAGGCTGCCGGTATCGAACTGGTCGCTTTCGATCGCTCGGGCTTTCGTTACCATGGCCGCGTGAAAGCGCTGGCCGACGCCGCGCGTGAAGCCGGCCTGAAGTTCTAAGCGAGGATCTGTCAAATGGCTAAAGTACAAGGCAAGAACGCCGCGGAAAAAGAGAACGATGACGGCCTCCGCGAAAAGATGATCGCGGTCAACCGCGTGAGCAAAGTGGTCAAGGGTGGTCGCACCATGAGCTTTGCCGCGCTGACCGTGGTTGGCGATGGCGATGGCCGCGTCGGCATGGGCAAGGGCAAGGCGCGTGAAGTGCCGGTGTCGGTTCAGAAGGCTATGGAACAGGCCCGTCGCGGCATGTTCAAGGTGGCCCTGAAGAACGGCACGCTGCACCACACCGTGGTCGGCAAGCATGGCGCCGCCACCGTGCTGATTTCGCCCGCTGCTGAAGGTACCGGCGTCATCGCCGGCGGCCCGATGCGCGCTATTTTCGAAGTGATGGGTGTGCGTAACGTGGTTGCCAAGAGCCTGGGCTCGAGCAACCCCTACAACATGGTTCGCGCCACGTTGAACGGCCTGCGCGCCTCCCTGACCCCGGCGGATGTTGCTGCTAAGCGCGGCAAGACCGTCGAAGAGATCCTGGGGTAAATCATGGCTCAGAAGCAGATCAAAGTGACCCTCGTGCGCTCCGTGATCGGTACCAAGCAATCGCACCGTGACACGGTTCGCGGTCTGGGCTTGGGCCGTATCAACAGCAGCCGCGTGCTGGTCGATACGCCCGAGGTGCGTGGGATGATCCGTAAGGTGGATTATCTCGTTTCCGTCTCGGAAGCCTAAGGAATCACCATGTCGGATATGCAACTTAATTCGCTGAAGCCCGCCGAGGGCAGCAAGCACGCCAAGCGCCGCGTCGGCCGTGGCATCGGTTCGGGTCTGGGTAAGACCGCCGGCCGTGGTCACAAGGGTCAGAAGTCGCGCTCGGGCGGTTTCCATAAGGTTGGCTTCGAAGGCGGTCAAATGCCGCTGCAGCGTCGCCTGCCCAAGCGTGGTTTCACCCCGCTCGGTCAGCACCTGTACGCCGAAGTCCGTCTGTCGGACCTGCAAGCCGTGCCCGTCGACGAAATCGACGTGCAAGTGCTGAAGGCGGCTGGCGTGATTGGCCAGGCGGTTCGTTACGCCAAGGTCATCAAGTCGGGTGAACTCTCGCGCAAGGTCGTGCTCAAGGGCATTACCGCGACGGCCGGCGCTCGCGCCGCCATCGAAGCCGCGGGCGGCTCGCTTGCTTGATCACGAGGTGACGAGTGGCTAACGCGCAGGCATTGGGTAAAACCGGAACGCGGTACGGCGACCTCAAGCGCCGCCTCGTGTTCCTGGTGCTCGCCCTGGTGGTTTACCGTTTGGGTACACACATCCCCGTTCCGGGTATCAACCCGGACGCGCTGGCGGACTTGTTCCGTCAGAACCAGGGCGGGATCCTGGGCCTGTTCAACATGTTCTCGGGCGGGGCGCTCTCGCGCTTCTCGATTTTTGCCCTGGGGATCATGCCGTACATTTCGGCATCCATCATCATGCAGTTGATGTCGGTGGTGGTGCCGTCGCTGGAAGCGCTCAAGAAAGAGGGCGAGGCCGGCCGTCGGAAGATTACCCAATACACCCGCTATGGCACGGTCGTGCTGGCGCTGGTGCAGGCTGTGGGCATTTCGGTTGCGCTTGAGTCCCAGCAGGGACTTGTGATCGATCCGGGCATGCTGTTTCGCTTCACGACCGTCGTGACCCTGGTCACCGGCACCATGTTCGTCATGTGGCTGGGTGAGCAGATCACGGAACGCGGTCTCGGTAACGGGATTTCCATCCTGATCTTCGCAGGTATCGTTGCGGGTCTGCCCGCGGCGCTGGCTGCACTGTTGGACCTGGTTCGCACCAACGCGATGTCCGTGCTGTCGGCACTGTTCATCGTGGCCCTGGTGGTGCTGGTTACCGCTTTTGTGGTGTTCGTGGAACGCGGACAGCGCAAGATCACGGTGAACTACGCCAAGCGTCAGGTCGGCAACAAGGTCTACGGTGGTCAAAGCTCGCACCTGCCGCTGAAGCTGAACATGGCCGGGGTGATTCCGCCGATCTTCGCGTCGTCGATCATCCTGTTCCCGGCAACGATCACGAGCTGGTTCTCCAGCAGTGAGAACATGCGCTGGCTTAGCGACCTGGCTGCGGCCCTGTCGCCTCGTCAACCGCTCTACATCACGCTGTATTCGGTCGCGATTATTTTCTTCTGCTTTTTCTACACGGCTCTGGTGTTCAACAGCCGCGAAACGGCGGACAACCTGAAGAAGAGTGGTGCGTTTGTTCCGGGCATCCGTCCGGGCGAACAGACGGCCCGCTACATCGACAAGATCCTGATGCGTTTGACGCTCGCAGGTGCCATCTACATCACGTTGGTGTGCCTGTTGCCGGAATTCTTGGTGATGCGGTGGAACGTCCCCTTCTACTTCGGTGGTACGTCTCTGTTGATTATTGTGGTGGTGACGATGGATTTCATGGCGCAGGTCCAGGCCTACATGATGTCTCACCAGTACGACTCGTTGCTCAAGAAGGCTAACTTCAAGGGCGCGGGTTTGCCGATGCGGTAAGCAAAAGATGTCCAAGGACGACGTCATTCAGATGCAAGGCGAGGTTCTTGAGAACCTCCCGAACGCGACATTTCGCGTCAAGCTCGAAAACGGCCACGTGGTGTTGGGCCATATTTCCGGCAAGATGCGTATGCATTACATCCGGATCCTGCCGGGTGACAAGGTCACAGTGGAGCTCACGCCCTATGACCTGACGCGAGCCAGGATTGTTTTCCGCTCCAAGTGAGCGAAACCGGATTACGGAAAATTAGGAGTCAACCATGAAAGTAATGGCATCGGTTAAGCGGATCTGCCGCAACTGCAAAGTTATCAAACGTCACGGCGTGGTGCGCGTTATCTGCACCGACCCGCGTCACAAGCAGCGTCAAGGCTAACTCGGGTTAGCGACTACGCAACGGATTTATTCAAGGAACAGTCATGGCCCGTATTGCTGGCATTAACATTCCGCCGCATCAGCACGCCGAGATCGGCCTGACCGCCATTTTTGGCATCGGTCGTACGCGCGCTCGCAAGATCTGCGAAGCGGCTAACGTCCCGTTTGACAAAAAGGTCAAGGATCTGAGCGACGCTGAACTGGAACGCGTCCGTGAACACGTTGGTGTGTTCACGGTCGAAGGTGACCTGCGTCGTGAAGTGCAGCTCTCGATCAAGCGTTTGATCGACCTGGGAACCTACCGCGGCATGCGCCACAAGCGCGGCCTGCCCGTGCGCGGCCAGCGCACTCGCACCAACGCCCGGACCCGCAAGGGCCCGCGTCGTGCTGCTGCGTCCCTGAAGAAATAATCGAGGAACTGGATTATGGCGAAAGCTTCCACCAGCGGCGCTTCGCGCGTGCGCAAAAAGGTCAAGAAGAACGTCTCGGACGGCATCGCGCACGTTCACGCTTCGTTCAACAACACCATCATCACCATCACCGACCGTCAGGGCAACGCTTTGTCGTGGGCCACGTCGGGCGGTGCTGGCTTCAAGGGTTCGCGTAAGTCGACCCCGTTCGCCGCGCAGGTCGCCGCTGAAACGGCCGGCCGTGTCGCGCTGGAATACGGCATCAAGACGCTGGAAGTGCGTATCAAGGGCCCCGGCCCCGGCCGTGAATCGTCGGTCCGCGCGCTGAACGCGCTGGGCATCAAGATCTCGTCCATCGCCGACATCACGCCCGTTCCGCACAACGGCTGCCGTCCGCCGAAGCGTCGTCGTATCTAAAGGGAATCCACATGGCACGTTATATTGGACCCAAATGCAAGCTCTCGCGCCGCGAGGGTACTGACCTGTTCCTGAAGAGCGCCCGTCGCTCGCTGGATTCCAAGTGCAAGCTGGATTCCAAGCCTGGCCAACACGGCCGCACTTCGGGTGCCCGCACTTCCGACTACGGCCTGCAGCTGCGCGAAAAGCAAAAGCTCAAGCGCATGTACGGCGTGCTGGAAAAGCAATTCCGCAAGTACTTCGCTGAAGCCGAGCGTCGCCGTGGCAACACCGGCGAAACGCTGATCCAGCTGCTGGAATCGCGCCTGGACAACGTCGTCTACCGCATGGGCTTCGGCTCGACCCGCGCCGAAGCTCGCCAGCTGGTGAGCCACCGCGCCATCGAGCTGAACGGCCACACCGCCGACATCGCTTCGATGCTGGTCAAGGCTGGCGACGTCATCTCGATCCGTGAAAAGGCCAAGAAGCAAGGCCGTATCAAGGAATCGCTCGACCTGGCCACCAGCATCGGCATCCCCCAGTGGGTGGAAGTCGACACGACCAAGCTGACCGGCACGTTCAAGTCGGCCCCCGATCGCGCTGACGTCGCTCGCGACATCAACGAATCGATGGTCGTCGAACTGTACTCGCGTTAATCACGCCTGCCGGCGCCTCCTTCGCAAGGTGCTGGCACGCTGGTTTCGCGACCGGTTTGCAAGTCTCGCAGCAGCCCGCTTTCCGCCATTCGGCGGGGCGGGCTTTGCGGTAAGTATCGGGCGGCTTTTTGCGCTGCCCGCGTTTCACGTTTCAACCTGTCCATCAGCCTTATCGGTGTAACGAGCCGAGGGTATTGAAAAGGAACACAGTACATGTCCACTCAAGGTTTCCTGAAGCCGCGCTCCATTGAAGTCGAACCGGTCGGCACCCACCATGCCAAGATCGTGATGGAGCCGTTCGAGCGCGGCTACGGCCATACGCTGGGCAACGCCCTGCGCCGCATCCTGCTGTCTTCGATGACCGGCTACGCGCCGACCGAAGTCCAGATGACGGGCGTGGTGCACGAATACTCGACCATCCCGGGCGTTCGCGAAGATGTCGTCGACATCCTGCTGAACCTGAAGGGCGTGGTCTTCAAGCTGCACAACCGTGACGAAGTCACCCTGGTCCTGCGCAAGACCGGCGCCGGCACCGTGCTGGCCAGCGACATCGAGCTGCCGCACGACGTCGAGATCATCAACCCCGGCCACGCCATCTGCAACCTGACGGACGCGGGCAAGCTGGAAATGCAGATCAAGGTCGAAAAGGGCCGCGGCTACGTGCCGGGCAACGTGCGCGCGCTGTCGGAAGACCGCACCCACACCATCGGCCGCATCGTCCTGGACGCCTCGTTCAGCCCGGTCCGCCGCGTCAGCTACGCGGTTGAAAGCGCCCGCGTGGAACAGCGCACCGACCTGGACAAGCTGGTCCTGGACATCGAAACCAACGGCGTCATCTCGCCCGAGGAAGCGGTGCGCCAGTCGGCTCGCATCCTGATGGACCAGATCTCGGTCTTCGCCGCCCTGGAAGGCGCTGGCGATTCGTACGAAGCCCCGGTCCGCGGCACGCCGCAGATCGACCCGGTGCTGCTGCGTCCGGTCGACGACCTGGAACTGACCGTGCGTTCGGCCAACTGCCTGAAGGCCGAAAACATCTACTACATCGGCGACCTGATCCAGCGCACCGAGAACGAACTGCTCAAGACCCCGAACCTGGGTCGCAAGTCGCTCAACGAGATCAAGGAAGTCCTGGCCGCACGCGGCCTGACGCTGGGCATGAAGCTCGAAAACTGGCCCCCGCTGGGCCTGGAGCGTCCGTAAGCCTTGCAGGGTGGCGCCCCTCTCGCGGGGGCGTTTCCCGCGGCGCCCGGCCTCACCGCCGGGCGGTTTGCGAAACCGTCGTAAAATGCACCGTTTTCCACCGGACCGCGGCCTGATTGCAGGTTGATAGAAGAGCCGGATAACCCGATGGCGGAAACGCCTTCATTAGATTCAAAGGATACTTATCATGCGTCACGGTAATGGCTTGCGTAAGCTCAACCGCACCAGCAGTCACCGTCTTGCCATGTTCCGCAACATGGCCGTTTCGTTGATCACCCACGAAGCCATCAAGACCACGCTGCCCAAGGCGAAAGAACTGCGCCGCGTCATCGAACCCCTGATCACGCTGGGTAAAGAACCCACCCTCGCGAACAAGCGTCTGGCTTTTGCCCGTCTGCGCGATCGCGACGCCGTGGTGAAGCTGTTCGCCGAAATCGGCCCGCGCTACGCGGCCCGCAACGGCGGCTACACCCGCGTGCTGAAGATGGGTTTCCGTCAAGGCGACAACGCTCCCATGGCTTTCATGGAGCTGGTCGACCGTCCGGAAGTCGATGAGGCCGCTGAGGACAGCGCCGAATAAGTTTCGGTGTCTAGATAAGCGACAAGGGCGGGTCTTCGGACCCGCCCTTGTTTTTTTGCGCGACGCTTGCGGATCGCCCAGACGGCGCAGGCGGGCCGATCGCTACGAGGCGTGCAGTTCCCCCCGCAATTGCGCGGCGGTGGCCGCCAGGGCCTCCTGGGGCGCCTGCGGCGGCATGCGGAAGGTCAGGTCCTGCTGCTCGATGTACTGGGTCGAGGTCACGTCCTGCGGATGGTGCATGGGGATCACGTGCGCATGGGTGTGCGCCACGTGGATGCCGGTGAAGGCGAAGCCGACGCGGTCCACGCCGTAAAGCCGCTTCATGTGGCGCCCCAGCTTCTGCCCCAGGTTGACGATGTGGCCGGCCAGGTCGGCGGGCATGTCCTCGTAGTAGGGATAGTGCTGCTTGGGGATGATCAGCGTGTGCCCGGGGCGCACCGGCTGGATGTCCAGGAAGGCCATCAGGCGGTCGTCTTCGTGGATGATGTGGGCCGGGATCTCGTGGCGGGCGATGCGGCAGAACAGGCAGTTGTCGGACATGCTTGTCTCGGTGGGATGGGGTGCGCGATGGCCACGGGTCTGATTGTCGGCGGACGCGGGCGGCGATACCGATAAAATACCCCGAGTTACATCCCACACGGGTATTCCCAGGAGGCTCCATGTTGCGCGATGACGACGTCGTGCTGGTCATCAGCAATGCGCCGGACCTGTTGCTGGCCAAGCGCATCGCCCACGTGCTGGTCGAGGATGGCCTGGCCGCCTGCGTGAACCTTGGCGCGCCGGGCCTGTCCATCTACCAGTGGCAAGGCGAGGTGGAAGGGGCCGAGGAAATCCCCATCCACATCAAGACCACCTACGCGCGCCACCAGGCCGTGGTCCAGGCCCTGGCGCAGATGCATCCCTACGACGTGCCCGAAATCATCGTGCTGCCGGTCATCGGCGGCGCTGCGCCCTATCTCGACTGGGTGCGCCAGCAAACGGCCGTCGTGCAGAACAAGAGAGACTGATGTTGCAACCCGCGGTCCGAACCGGCGCACCGATGCGTGCCTTTTTCCCCAAGCTGCTGGCGCTGCTGGCCGTGGCCATGCTGTGGCTGGCCTGGAACGCGCCGGCGCGCGCCGAGGCCGAGTTCCTCGAGCCCGAAAAAGCCTTCGTCTTCAGCGCGGCGATGGCCACGCCCGATACCGTCGAGCTGCGTTTCCGCGTGGCGCCGGGCTACTACATGTACCGCGAGCGCTTCGGCATCAGCATCAGCCCGCTGGGCGCGGCCACGCTGGGCGAGCCGGTCTATCCCAAGGGCGACGTCAAATACGACCCGACCTTCGAGAAGGACATGGAGGTCTATCACCAGGACGTGGTGATCCGCGTGCCGGTGACGCCTGGCGGCCAGCCGTTCACGCTGACGCTGACCGGCCAGGGCTGCGCCGATGCCGGCCTGTGCTATCCGCCGATGGACAGCAGCGTGAAGCTGACGCCGGTGGCGGGCGGCTACGCGCTGGCGGGCAGCGGCGGCGCCTCGGCCGCGCCGGCGGCTTCGGGCGGTGGCCTGAGCGCGCTGGTGAACGCGGGCGACACCGGCCTGGCCGATGCCCTGGGTGGGCTGGGCTGGATCAAGACGGCCGGCGTGTTCCTGGTGCTGGGCCTGCTGCTGGCGTTCACGCCCTGCGTGCTGCCCATGATTCCCATCCTGTCCTCGATCGTGCTGGGCGGCGCCAGCCAGGAACGTCCGACGCGCGGCCGCGGCCTGGCGCTGGCGGCGACCTACGTGCTGGGCATGTCGGTGGTCTACACCGCGCTGGGCGTGGCCGCCGGCCTGAGCGGCGCGGGCCTGGCCGCGTGGCTGCAGACGCCGTGGATCCTGACGCTGTTCGCGATCCTGCTGGCGGTGCTGGCGCTGGCGATGTTCGATGCCTTCACCTTCCAGATGCCGTCCGGCATCCAGGCGCGGCTGGCCGAGCGCTCGTCGCGCATTCCCGGCGGCCGCTATACCGGCGCCTTGCTGATGGGCGCGCTGTCGGCGCTGATCGTCGGGCCGTGCGTGGCCGCGCCGCTGGCGGGCGCGCTGCTGTATATCTCGCAGACCGGCGACGTGGTGCTGGGCGGCTCGGCCCTGTTCGCGATGGCATGGGGCATGGGCGTGCCGCTGCTGATCGTCGGCGCCTCGTCGGGCGCGCTGCTGCCCAAGGCGGGGCCGTGGATGGATGGCGTCAAGCGGCTGTTCGGCATGCTGCTGCTGGCGACCGCCTGGTGGATGCTGATTCCGGTGGTGCCGACCTGGGTGCAGATGACCGGCTGGGCCTTCCTGGCGATCGTCGGCGCGGTGATGCTGCGCGCGTTCGACGCGCTGCCGGCCGGCGCCGGCTCGGCGCGCATGTTCGGCAAGGGCATCGGCCTGTTGCTGGCCCTGGCCGCCGCCGCGTGGCTGATCGGCGCGGCCAGCGGCGGCCGCGACGTGCTG
>ERZ1739169.106-NODE-106-length-24837-cov-17.470705_pt1 | contig 24837 bp, 22 predicted proteins | sample MGYA00581756_ERZ1739169 | MGnify/ENA primary metagenome ERZ1739169 (study PRJEB40789, sample SAMEA7425667) | Salamandra salamandra | biome: salamander skin | place: Germany | collected 2020-03 | study: cvxcv | reverse complement strand
CGCTGGCGCGCGGCCGCCAGGCCGTCGGCCGGCGCCGCGCCGCTAGCCGCGGACAGCAAGGCCGATACGCCGATCAGGAGACAAAACGCGCGCCGCATCCCTGGCCTCACACGTACTGGTAGCGCAGCAGCCGGTGCTTGAGGTTCTCGAGCACGAACTGGTCGATCAGCGCGGCCAGCACCGCGATGACCAGGATGTTGGTCATCACGCCGGTCATGTCGGCGATCTCGCCCGAATAGGCCAGCGAACGGCCCAGGCCCTTGCCGAAGCCGATCAGCATCTCGGCCGAAATCAGCGCGCGCCAGGCGTTGCCGAACGCCAGCTGGGCGCCGGTGATCAGCTCGGGCATGACGGCCGGCAGGTACACGCGCTTGACCAGGCCCCAGGGCGTGGCGCCCATGACGCGGGCGGCCGAGACGTGCACGCGCTGCACCGACTCGGTGGCGTTCATCACGCTCAGGGCCGCCGGGAAGAACGCCGACAGCGCCACCACCACGATGATCGGCGTGCTGCCGAAGCCCATCACGATCAGGAACAGCGGCACCCAGGCGATCGACGGAATCGACTGCAGGATGACGATGGCGCTGCGCAGCACTTCGCGAAAGAAGAACAGCACCGCCGCCACCAGGCCGAAGCCGATGCCCGCCGCCAGCGCCAGGCCGTAGCCCGCGCCCAGCCGGCCCAGCGTGCCCATCAGGCTCTGGTGGAACGATTGCTTGCCCAGGTCTTCGAACAGGCGTTCGAGCACCGCCGGCACGCCCGGCATCAGGAAGTCGGGCAAGGCGAACGCCGCCGCCTGCCACAGCGCCAGGATGAACAGGACGCCCAGCACGCCCGCCAGATGCTTGCGGGCGCCGGTCACACGGGTCGATGCGCTCAAAGCTTGCGAGCCTCTTGCCAGGACAGGTCGACGATGCTGGAGACGTCGTACGGCTTGCCGTCGCGCGTCTTGAGCGAACCCTGGGCCTGCAGGATGTCGGCGATCTCCTGCATGCGCTTGGTGTCCTTCTCGGTCAGCTTGGGCGTGAACACCTGCGTGCTGATGGCCTCGGCGATCACCGTCTCGCGCGGCAGCTCGCCACGGTTCAGGGTCTTGAGCGTGGGCTCGGCGATGAAGTACGAGGCGATCAGCTTGGAGGCCTGGGCCGGTTCCTTCTGCAGCAGCGCGATGGCCTGGTTCTGAGCGTCCAGCGCCTTCCAGACGTCATCCTTGCGCTTGGCCAGCGTCTCGCCCGAGGTGATCACCACCATGCACGGGAATGGCCAGGCCTGGCCCACTTCGTAGATCTGCTTGACCGGCGCCACCAGCTGCGCGATGCGGTCGTAGGGTTCGAACAGGAAGGCCGCGTCGACGCGCTTGCCCACCAGCGACTGCACCGCCACCGCCGGGCTCACGCCCATCACGTTGACGTCGTCCGCGTCCAGGTTGCCCTGCTTGAGCACCACGCCCTTGAGCACCACGTCGGCGGTGCTGCCCTCGGCCTGCGAGGCCAGCGTCTTGCCCTTCAGGCCGGCGATGTCCTTGATGCCCGAATCGTCGCGCACGATCAGCGAGTGGTAGCCCTGCTGCGCGCCGCCCACCACCTTCAGGTCCGCGCCTTTCGAGGCCCAGGCCACGGCATTGGTGAAGCCCAGCACGCCGATGTCCAGCTGGCCGCCGACGATGGCCTTGATCAGGTCGGTGCCCGACTTGAACTCGATCAGCTCGGAATCCAGGCCGGCCTTCTTGTAGTAGCCGCCCTCCTGCGCCACGATGGCCTGCGCATCGTCCATCACGCGCAGGTAGCCGACGCGGAATTTCTCGGCGGCCATGGCGGGCGCCGCCGCCAGGAGCGCCGCGGCCAGCGGCAGGGACAGCCATTGCTTGAATTTCATGGGAAAAGCTCCAGGGAATCGAGGATGGCCGGCGCCGGTGGCGCCGTCCGTAAACCGGAAAATCAGGGAATCAGGCCGCCAGCGCCAGGTCGGCGTGGGCCGACGAACCGTCGACGGCGATGCCCAGCAAGCGCAGGATCTCGCGCTTCTCGGCGGCCAGGTCGGACAGGTCGTGGCTCTTGGCGCGATGGGCCAGGTTGAATTCGCGCAGCACCCGCGCCGGACGCGGGCTGAACACCACGATGCGGTCGGCCAGGAACAGCGCCTCGTCGACGTCGTGGGTCACCAGCAGCACGGTGGGCTTTTCCTGCGCGATCAGCTGGCGCAGCACGTCCTGCAGCGCCAGGCGCGTCAGCGCGTCAAGCGCGCCGAAGGGTTCGTCCATCAGCATGGTCTGCGGCTGCGCGATGAAGGCGCGGGCCAGCGCGGCGCGCTGGCGCATGCCGCCGGACACCTGATGCGGGTAATAGTGCTCGAAGCCGGCCAGGCTGACGCGCGCCAGCCACTCGCGCGCCGCCTCGCGGGCGCGCTTCTTGGGGGTCTTCTGGAATTCCAGCGCCAGCGCCACGTTGTCTTCCAGAGTCAGCCATGGATACAGCGCGTGTTCCTGGAACACCAGCGTGCGGCTGGGATGCGGGCCCGTCACGGCCTTGCCGTCGGCCAGCACCTGCCCTTGCGTGGGTTTTTCCAGGCCGGCGGCCAGGTGCAGCAGGGTCGACTTGCCGCAGCCGGACGGGCCGACCAGCGCGACCAGCTCGCCGGTCTTGAATTCGCTGGTGAAGCCGTCGACGACCGGCAGGTCGCCGAAGTGCTTGTGGACGTGGTCGAAAGTCAGGTTCATGGAACGAATCGTGGGCGCGCGTTGGGGAACGGGCCTAATCTAACAATTCGTTATATGAATCCAAACGATCAATATCGAATGTTCTTAAGACTTTTGGTTATAAACAAAGCACCTCAGGCCGCCGCCTGCGCGCGGCTGGCGTGGCGCTGCAGTCCGAATGCGATCAGGAAGCCCAGCAGCACCGACATCGCCGCCGCCAGGAAGATCGCCGGATAGCCGAAGCCGCCCGAGATGTAGCCCGCCACCGGGCCGGTGGCGCCCAGGGCCAGGTCCAGGAAGGCGGAATACGCGCCCAGCGCGGCGCCGCGGCTGCCGGCCGGCACGCGCGCCACGGCCTCGACGCCGATGGCCGGGAACACCAGCGCGAAGCCGCAGCCGGTCAGGGCCGCGCCCACCAGCGCGGCGGTGGGATTGGGCGCCAGCCACAGCAGCGCCAGGCCGGCGGCCTCGACCAGGAACGACACCTGCGCCACCTTGAAGCCGCCAAAGCGCGTGATGGTGCCGGCGAACAGCAGGCGCACGCCGATGAAGGCGCAGCCGAACGCGCTGAGCGCGTGCGCCGCGCCCTCCCACGAGAAGCTGGCGTAGTACAGCGCCACGAAGGCCGCCAGCGTGCCGAAGCCGACCGAGCCCAGCCCCAGCGCCATGCCGTGCGGGAACACCCGCAGCACCACGCTCTTGAAGGCCATGCGATGCCCGCCGACGATGGCCACCGCGGCCCGCGCCAGCGCCAGCCCCAGGCCGGCCAGGCCCAGCAGCAGCACCGCGCCGCCCAGCGCGCCCATGCTCCATTCGGTTTCCAGGTAGACGCCCAGCGGCGCGCCCAGCGCCAGCCCGCCGTAGGTGCAGATGCCGTTCCAGGAGATCACCCGCGCCGTGTGCAGCGGGCCGACCCGGGCAATCGCCCAGGTGGCCGAGCCGGTGCCGACCCAGCTTTCGCCGAAGCCCAGCGCCAGCCGGCTGACGATGATGGCGCCCAGGCTGAGCCAGGCGCTGCGCTCAAAGGCATAGGCCAGCAGCAGGAACACGCCGCTGGCGGCGCAGGCCGCCATGCCGATCACCACGGTCTGCTTGGGTCCGACCGTATCGGCCATGCGGCCGGCGTGCGAGCGGCTCAGCAGCGTGGCTACGTACTGCACGCTGATGGCCAGCCCCGCCAGCACCGAGCCGTAACCGAGCTGGCCGTGCACGTAGCCGGGCAGCACCGCGAGCGGCAGGCCGATGGCCAGGTAACAGATGAAGGTGAAAAAGGCGATCGCGACGATGCGCGAGGTCAACGCGAACGTCCCGATGGGCTGGCCATCGGGCGTGGTATGAGGTGTGGGAGGCATGGCTGACGGGGTGGAACCTGGCGCAACGGGCCAGGGTTTACCCGGATGATAGCCCAGCAGGATTGCGGCTGGCTGAACGGGATTCGGCCAGCCGCCTCAATGCGGGGATCAGGCTTGGGGGATCAGGCTTCGATACCGCGCGAGGATAGGTAGTCTTCGTAGCCGCCGCGGTAGTCGACGATCTCGCCCGACGGCAGGATCTCGATCACGCGGGTGGCCAGGCCCGACACGAATTCGCGGTCGTGCGAGACGAACACCAGCGTGCCTTCGTACTTTTCCAGCGCGAACTGCAGCGATTCGATCGATTCCATGTCCAGGTGGTTGGTCGGCTCGTCGAGCAGCATGACGTTGTGGCGGCCCAGCATCAGGCGGCCGAAGGTCATGCGGTTCTTTTCGCCGCCGGACAGCACCTTGGGCGCCTTGGGCAGGTCGTCCGCCGAGAACAGCAGGCGGCCCAGCACCGAACGGATCGACTGGTCGTCGTCGCCCGGCTGGCGATGGTCGCCCATCCAGTCGAGCAGGTTGATGTCGGTCTGCAGGAACTGATCCGACACGTCCTGGGCCATGTAGCCCAGGTCGGCGTTTTCCGACCACTTGACGCTGCCGGCGTCCGGCGCCAGGTCGGTGGCCAGCAGGCGCAGCAAGGTGGTCTTGCCGACGCCGTTGGCGCCGATGATGGCGATCTTCTCGCCGGCATCGACCATGGCCGAGAAGTTGCGGATCACGGGCGCGTCGTAGGACTTGGACAGGCCTTCGACCGTGACCGCCAGGCGGTGCATGACCTTGTTCTGCTCGAAGCGGATGTACGGGTTCTGGCGCGACGAGGGCTTGACCACGACCTGCTCGGCCTTGATGCGGTCGATCTGCTTGAGACGCGAGGTGGCCTGGCGCGACTTGGACTTGTTGGCGGCGAAACGGCGCACGAAGTCCTGCAGTTCGGTGACGCGTTCCTTGGCCTTGGCGTTGTTGGCCACCAGGCGCTCGCGGGCCTGGGTCGAGGCCAGCATGTAGTCGTCGTAGTTGCCCGGGTAGATGCGGATCTCGCCATAGTCCAGGTCGGCCATGTGGGTGCAGACCTGGTTCAGGAAGTGACGATCGTGGCTGATGATGATCATCGTGCTCTGGTAGCTGTTGAGCACGCTTTCCAGCCAGCGGATGGTGTTGATGTCCAGGTTGTTGGTCGGTTCGTCCAGCAGCAGCACGTCCGGGTTCGAGAACAGCGCCTGCGCCAGCAGCACGCGCAGCTTCCAGCCCGGCGCCACTTCGCGCATCGGCAGGTTGTGCTGGTCCACGGCGATTTCCAGGCCCAGCAGCAGCTCGCCGGCGCGGGCTTCGGCGGTGTAGCCGTCATATTCGGCGAACTTGGCTTCCAGGTCGGCCGCGCGCATGTAGTCGTCTTCCGACGCTTCCGGGTTGGCGTAGATCGCGTCGCGCTCGGACATCGCGGCCCACATCTCGGTGTGGCCCATCATCACCACGTCCAGCACGCGCAGGTCCTCGAAGGCGAACTGGTCCTGGCGCAGCTTGCCCAGGCGCACGCCCGGCTCCAGCGAGACGTTGCCGGCCGACGACTCCAGGTCGCCGCCGATGATCTTCATGAACGTCGACTTGCCGGACCCGTTGGCCCCGATCAGCCCGTAGCGGTTGCCTTCCCCGAACTTGACGCTGACGTTCTCGAAAAGGGGCTTGGGACCGAACTGGATGGTGAGATTGGCGGTGGATATCACGGTGGTGTCTTGGGGGGAATCTTGGTTTTGAGGTCGCGCAGCGGCCAAAGCGGATGCGGCGAAACCCGATAGTGTACCAAGCCCATCTGTCCGGAGCTTGCCACGCAAGCGCACAGGCGTGGCGCTCGGGCTGGCGTCGAGTGCCATTTGTTGTCTTAAAGTAAAAATTTGTATTAAATCGGGTACCATTGCGCCCTCGACACGCGCGCTTCCTGCCCGCCGGGCCATGGAGGCTGACTCAACCCCTAGCCGCCGTCCCGTGACCGATTCGTCCCCGCCCTCCGGAAACGTCAAGTTCTATTTCCGCTCATTGATCGTCGCCGCGCTGGTCGCGATCACCATGTTGTGGGCGACGCCCCGACTGACGCCCAGTTCGGATCTGCTGACCTACGCCATTGCCCGACTGCAGGCGCGGCTGGTGGGCGGCTATTACAGTCCCGCGCATCGCAACGACACCACCGTGGTGCTGATCGACGACGATTCGCTCGATCCGCAAAAAGGCGCCTGGCCCGTCCCCTACCGCACGCATGCCCGCTGGCTGCGCAATATCGGCCTGATCCACAAGCCCCGCGCCATCTTCCTTGACATCACCTTCGGCCGCGAAAGGGACGACCCGACCTTGCCGGAGCTGGTCTCTGCCCTGTGCGAGCTGCGGGACGCCGGCGTGCCGGTGTTCCTGGCCGCGCTGCCTGGCGACGATGGCGGACTGCGGCTGCGCGCGGGCCTGGCCACGCCGGCCGGCCAGCCGCCCTGCTTCACCCTGGTGGACGTGCGCTATTCGGCCAGCAAGGTCGACCGGCTGGTGTGGAGTTATCCGCTCTGGTCCGACGGCGACACGCGCAGCGCCGCGCTGGCGATGGCGCAGGACGTGGCCGGCATCGCGCTGCCCAAGGGCGAAGAGGCCATGGCCCTGACCTGGGGTGTCGACAACCTGGGCCAGCGGCCTTTCTCGCCCGACTGCCGCCTGGCGCGCGGCGGCTATCCCGAAATGCTGCCGGGTTACGTGCGCAGGCTGCTGTACGGCCCCGAGGCGAGCAAGCCGATCTGCCCCTACACCCGCACGCTGACCTTGTCCGAACTGCGCGCCGCCGATACCGACCAGGCCCGCCTGGAGGACCTGCTCACGGACCGCTACGTCATGATCGGCGCGGCGTTGAGCGGCTTCAACGACACTGTGCTGTCGCCCGTGCACGACGTGATCCCCGGGGTCTTCATGCACGCCATGGCGCTGGACAACCTGCTGACCTACCGGGACCACTACAAGCGCGCGCTGGAATGGGAAATCTGGCCACCCAACATCCTGTGGCTGCTGGGCATCCCCATCGTCATGGCGGCGCACTTCCTGCACTGGCTGGCCCAGTGGCTGGTCGTGCAACTGCGCGAAATCAATGGCTGGACCAGACGCTGGCTGGTGCCGCCGAAATCATGGCGGCTGACCGCGGCGACGCCCCCGGCCGAGGGCACCGAGATGCTGCCGCAGCGGCCCGCGCGGTGGATCGCGCTGGGCGCCGCGCGCGGCCCGCTGACGCGCCTGCGCCTGCTGCGCGCCATCTGCGCCGATCGCGCCTGCCGCCGCTGGCTGGCGCGCAAGGTCGCGGAAAAGCTGCTGATCGCGCTGGCGCTGACACTGGGCAAGGCGGCCTCCATCCTGCTGTCTTCGCTGGTGGTCATGTACATCGTGCTGATCGCGCAGGAATGGGTGGACGTCGGCACCCTGCCCATTGTCGACCTGGCGGTCATGGCGCTGGCCGCGCACTGGCTCGGCTGGACCGACACCGTCACCAAGTTTCTCGGCGGCAAGCCCAAGGCGGACGCGACCACCCCGCCCCCGGCGCCGCCGCAATCTTCCGCCAAACCTCAGGAGTAGAACCGCATGATCCAGCCTTCCTCCATGATTGCCGCCGCCCTCGCGGCGTTGGCCCTGTACGGCGCGCCGGCCCTGGCGGCCGACCAGATCGTCGGCGCCAGCCTCAAGCCGCTGCCGCTCTATGCACAGCCGGGCGGCGGAACGCCGGCCGCCCAATCCGATGGCCAGGGCATGCCGTGGCCGGTACTGGAAAGCCGCGAAGAGTTCTACCGGGTGAAGGTGAACGGCGCCGACTACTGGGTGGACAGCATGCAGGTGCGCGTGGCGCGCAATTCGTCGGCGCAGTGCGGCCCGGTGGTCAAGCGCGTGCCCGGTCCCACCGGCTCCACCGCCGGCGCCGGCGAAAATGCCTGCCGCTGACATGGCGATGCCCTTCCATCACGCGCCCCGCCTCGCGGCCCTGACCCTGGCGATGGTCCTGGCTGGCTGTGCCAACATGCCCGGCGCCGGCCTGTCGTTCAAGACCGGGGAATTGCCGCCCGCCCCCACCGACCGCAAGTGGCCCGACGCCGACCGCGACGCCCGCAATCAGCGCGCGCAACACATGGGCCTGGTTGCCATGCCCGAGATGCAGGGCTACCTGAACGGCCTGCTCGGCCGTATCAAGGATGCCGCCGGCGTACCCGGCTGGCCAGGCGCGGTGTACGTCACCGCTTCCCCGGCGCTGGAGGCCTACAGCACCGGCGCGGGCAATATCTACCTGTCGATCGGATGGCTGTCGTCCGCGGAGTCCGAGGACGAGATCGTCGCCATCCTGTCGCACGAATTTGGCCACATCTACCTGGACTATCACCAGCTGGAAGCGGCCAATACGACCAGCGACCAGGTCGCCACGCTGGCGGCGCTGGGCGTGGCCCTGGCGCAAAAGGCCGGCAGCGCGACGGGCTGGAGCCCGGTGGACAGCGTGATCGCTTCCTATGCCTTCGGCAAGGACGTGCTGGTCCCCGCCTGGAACCGGCAGCAGGAGGAAAACGCCGATCGCTTCGGCGCCACCGTCAGCCTGCGGCTGGGCTATTCCTACACGCAAGGGTTCAAGGCCTTCCTGGAGCGTCAGGCCACCTGGGAAACGGACAACGCCAGGATCCAGGAAGAAGACCGCAAGCGCATGGTCGAGCAGATCAAGCAGGCCGCCGCGCAGGATGCGCGCAAGCAAGCCAAGGCCTCGGGCAACCAGGTCGCGCCGCTGACCGAGATGCAGGCGTCGCTGAGCTCTGGCCTCGCTGGCGCCAGCGAAGACCTGCGCAATGGCCTGGACGACATCTGGAAAAAGCTGACCGTCAGCCATCCCAGCACCGAAGCGCGGCTGACCTCGCTGACCGGGCAGGTCACGCCGCTGATGGCCGGCAAGCCTCGCCCCGCGGCCACCATCGCGCCGTGGGACAAGGCGCGCGCGCAACGTCGCAGCGCCACCGTGCTGAAGAACTATCAGAGCGCCAACGCCGCGCAACAGGCGCTGCAGGCGCAGGACTATGTCCAGGCGCGCAAGCTCGCGGCCCAGGCCGCCTCCGGCCCGACCGCACAGCAGGCGTTGCCGCTGCTGGCGCTAAGCATGGCGCAAGGCGAACCCGGCAAGCCGTCCACCCGCGCCGCCGCCCTGCTGGACCGCAACCTGCAATCCGAGGGCGACCGCGCCTGGCGCATTTATGTCCTGCGCGCCAACAATCTGCTGGGCTCGGGCCAGCGCGCACCCGCCACCGCGGTCATGAACCAGGGCTTCGAGTATTTCAAGGATGCCGGCCTGGCCTGGCCGGAGGCCATTGCCTTCTACGGGCAGACCGACAGCTGGGACAGGGCGCGCAAGCTGGCGCAGGAATGCGCGTCGCGCTTTCCCAGCTATGCCGGCGCCTGCAACAAAGCCGCGCAGACACCCGCCGAGCAGGCCGAGGCCAAGCGCCGCGGCGAGCAGAAGGCGCAGTCGTTGGTCGACAGGCTGTTCAAGAAGTGAAGCACGCCACGCGGCGGGCCTTGCGGCCCGCCCGCGTCAATGATGGTGTTCGTCCAGCACCAGGTGGGCCAGGCCCTTTTCGGTGGCGATGCCGACCTTCTGGCCGATCGGCAGCGTCGCCTTGGTGGCCACGTGGCCGTACGGCAGGCCGGTCACCACCGGCACCTTGACCGTCTTGCGCAGCCAGGCCACCACCTCGTGCAGGTCGTAGCCCTTGTCGTGCGGCGCCAGCTTGTAGTCCGAGAAGCGGCCCAGCACGATGGCCTTCTGCTTGCCCAGGATGCCCGCCTGCCACAACTGGATCAGCATGCGTTCGATGCGGTACGGGTGCTCGGCCACGTCTTCCAGGAACAGGATGCCGCCGCGCACCTTCGGCATGTACGGGGTGCCGATCAGCGAGGCCAGCATGGCCAGGTTGCCGCCCCACAGGATGCCGCGGCAATCGACCGGGTCGGCGTCCTGGGTCTCGAAGCTGAGGATTTCCAGCTCGCCGCGCATCACTTCGCCGAACAGCGCTTCGGTCAGGTCGTCGACCTTCTTGCCGCCGAAGTCGTAGATGGCGGTGGCGCCGGTGTAGCTGACCGCGCCGGTCTGCGCCAGCAGCGCCAGGTTGAAGGCGGTGAAATCGCTCATGCCGACGAAGCGCTTGCCGCTGTCGGCCATGGCCTTCCAGTCAACCAGGTGCAGCAGCCGGCCCATGCCGTAGCCGCCGCGCGTCACCATGACGATCGGCAGCTTCTGCTTGGCGGCGCGCGTCAGGCTGGCCAGGCGCTGGGCGTCGGTGCCGGCAAAGCGCTGGTGTTCGGCCAGCGCGGTGCGGTCCAGCGCGGTCTTGAAGCCCTGCGCGGCCAGGCGCTCGCGCGCCAGCTCGACGGTCTGCGGGTCGCGCACCGCCGACGACGGCGAGATCAGGTAGATGCCGCGCGCGTCCGGGAAGCTGTGGACGTGGCCCGGCTCGTGGTCGTGGCTGTGGTCGTGGCCGCAGGCCTCGCCGCATTCGTGATCGTGGTCGTGCGCGTGGCTGGCGTGGTCATGCGCCGGGGCGGCGGCCGCCCTGGCGCCGCGCGCCTTGGCGCCTCGGGTGTTGCTCATGCGATGGATTCCTTGGCGCGGCGTTCGCGGAAGAACCGGCGCAGCAGCTCGCCGCAGGGTTCCGCCAGCACGCCGCCGGTGACTGAAGTGTGATGATTGAGTTTGGGCACCGAGCCCACGTCCAGCACGCTGCCGCAGGCGCCGGTCTTGGGGTCGTAGGCGCCGAACACCACCCGCGCCAGGCGCGCGTGCAGCATGGCGCCGATGCACATGACGCAGGGCTCCAGCGTGACGTACACGGTGATGCCCGGCAGCCGGTAGTTTTCCAGGGCGCGCGCCGCGCCGCGCAGGGCGACGATCTCGGCATGCGCGGTGGGGTCGTGGTCGATGATGGTGCGGTTGTAGCCGCGCCCCAGGATGTCGCCCTGGGCCGAGACCACCAGCGCGCCCACCGGCACCTCGCCGATGTCATAGGCCGCCCGCGCCTCTTCCAGCGCCAGCGTCATGAATTCGGCGTCCTGCGCGGTCCAGGGCGGCACGGCCGCCATGGCGATCGGCTCAACCACGGTACACCCGCGACTTGAGCGCGATGCGGCCGGCCAGGCTGGTCACGGCCTCTTCGAGCCACTGGTAGAGCTCGGCGTTCTCGTCGTAGCGCGCCTGGTTCAGGTTCGACACCCGGCCTTCCTCGATGAAGCCCCAGGCGCGGCTGCGCTTGTCGCGGTGCTTCGGATCCCAGACGCCGAAGGCGTAGCCGCCGGCGCGCCGGATCAGCGAGAAGCACGGAATGTCGGTGTAGCCGTCGCCGACGAACACCATCTGGTCGAACGGCACCCGCAGGCGGTCCTCGGGCACCTTGCGGTTGACCTCGAACGGCTTGTTGCGGAAATCGCGGCCGATGATGCCCTTCTGGATGTGGAACAGGTAGCGCGTCTTGTCGGTGAAGCTGACGATGCGGCGCGGAAACTCGATGCCGCCGTCGGCGCCGTAGGTGAATTCGGAGGCCCAGATCTCGGTGAACTCGTGCGCGATGGGCGTGGAGCGGACCACGTCGCCGATGCCGCTGGAGATCAGGTAGAACTCCAGCTGCACCTGCGGCTGCGCCGCCCGCACCGCGGCGCGCAGGCGCTGGAACAGCGTGACCACGCCATCGTGCAGTTCGAGACGCGCGCCCCAGTCGCGCAGCCGCTGCTGCGTGATGAGGCCATGCTTGCCCTCGCGCGAGAGCTGGATCATCTGGTACAGATAGGCCGGGACCGGGTCCCAGTCCTGGTTGGACAGCAGCGGATCGACCTGGTCTTTCCAGAAGGACGCCGTGTCCACCCCGATGCTGTCCAGGAAACCGGACGTGCTGTCCGAGGCCAGCGTGTCGTCGAAGTCGAAAATCAGGGCGATGACGTCGGACATGGATATGCGTAAGTAAGGGCGACAGCCGCCATTTTGCCTGATTGTGGCGGCGGCCGGGGCGCGGGGAAGGACGCATCGCCCCTCCCCTGGCGCCATCGATCGCCCGTTACTGGCGCATCGGCGCGGGCGGCGGCGGCGCCATGCCCGGAGCGGGCGCCATGCCGGGCGCGCCAACCGGCGGCGGAGGCGGCGGCACCGTGCCGGCGGTGCCGGCCGGCACCTGGATCACGGTTTCACGCAGCACGCCGCCGCCCTGCACGCTGCCGCGCACCTGGGTCGGCGAGGTCATCTGCGTGATGCAGTCCTGGCGCGAATCGGCCGGCAGGCGATTGCAGCGGTCCAGCATGTTCTGCTGGTGCTGGTCGGTGGTGCCGTCGCTCAGGCGCTGGCGGTTGGCTTCCTCGCGGGCGGCGCCCGCCTCGCGCATGCAGGCGGTGCGCTCCTGGCCGGTGCTGCCGTTCTTGCAAGCCGCCACATCTTGTTCGTATTGCGCCTGGATGCCGGCGCGGCCGATCGGGTCGGCCGCCTGGGCCGCTCCCGCGGCCAGCATCAGGCCAGCCGCGCAAAGGGATGCCGCGAGGCGTTTGGTGTGCATGGGACGTACATTCATGGCCAGCTCCTTGGAGAAAGAGGATTGAACCCGAACGGCGCGGGCCTGGCTGGGCCGGCACCGTCTGCTTGATACAACTATCCCACGATGACACGACGGGGACATGTCCAGCAACGTGCAATCGTAAGCCGAAGTTTCCGATGCTGCGACGCAATATTCATTGCGCCAACGCAATTCGTCCCCGAAAAAGCGCCGATACGTCCCCGTGTACCCGGCGCCGCCCTGCCCGCTACCTCGCGTCCAGGTCGGCGTCGGCCTTGGTCAAACGGTTACGGTAAACCGCCGCGCGCATCAGCAGCATCGCCGTCACCGGCGACGACACGATCAGCAGCAACGTGATGATCACTTCATGGAACACGGGCCGCGACGACAGCGCCGAGAACACCAGGATCGACGCCGCCAGCACGCAGCCGCAGCCCAGCGTGTTGCCCAGCGTGGGCGCGTGGATGCGGGCGTAGAAGGTGCGAAAGCGCAGCAGCCCGGCCGAGCCGGTCAGCGCCAGCAGGCCGCCCAGCACCAGCAGCACGCTGGCCGGAATGCTGGCCCACAGGGGAAGATTGTCGATCATGGCTCGATCACCTCGCCGCGCAGCAGGAAGCGGGCCATGGCGGTCGAGCCCACGAAACCGAACAGCGCGATCAGCAACGCGATGTCGAAGTACACCGACGTGCCCGAGCGGATGCCGAACACCAGCATGGTCAGCATGCCGTTGATGTAGAGCGTGTCCAGCGCCAGCACGCGGTCCTGCGCGGTGGGGCCGCGCAGCAGGCGGATGGCGGCGAACACCATGCCCAGCGCGAAGCACACCAGGGCAAAGGACGCCGCCCAGTAGAGTATGGCGTTCATTCGAAGATCTCCATCAAGGGGCGCTCGTAGCGGTCCTGCACCAGGCGCACCCAGTCTTCCTCGTTCTGCAGGTCGAGCACGTGCAGCTTGAGGCGGTGGTCATCGCCCAGTTCGACCCAGACGGTGCCGGGCGTGTAGGTGACGATGCAGGCCAGCATCGCCAGGCCATGCGGATCGCGCATGGTCAGCGGGATCTTGATGAACCCGGGCGAGAAATCATTGCGGCGCGGATTCAGGATCAGCTTGGCCACCGCGATGTTGGACTTGATGATGTCCACCGTCACGTGCCAGAACAGCGGAATCGCCTTCCACAGACGGCGCGGCCGCGCCTTCAGCGGCCGCAGGCGCGAGGCGGCCCAGGTGAACCACAGGGCCAGCGCCACGCCCAGCGCGATCTGGCCGGCCGACAGGCTCTCGTTCAGCACCAGCCACAGGACGAACAGGAATACCGGCAGGAAGAGGAAATAGAGGCGGCGCATCAGTTTCCTCCCAGCGTGGCGCGCACCGTCTGCGCGGACATGACGGCGTCGATATAGCTCTTGGGCTGGTCCAGCGAACGCGCGGCGTCATCCAGGTAGGCCGACACCGGGCCCGCGCCCGCCGCCAGGCCCACGCACAAGAGCAGCAGGACCGCCACCGGCCCCGCCTCGATCACACGCAGGCGCGGCGTGCTGCGATCGTCGCTGGCCCAGAACACGCGGATGCCGGTGCGGCCCAGGCCGATCAGCCCCGCCAGGCCGGACACCAGCACGGCCGCCACCAGGATCCAGGCGTCCATCGGCGGCGCCGACTCGTTGGCCGCCGAAACCGCCGCCGACAGCAGCGAGAACTTGGCGACGAAGCCGGACAGCGGCGGCAGCCCGGTCACCAGCAAGGCGCAACAGATGAAGGCCAGGCCGAGGAACGCCATGGCCGCCGGAATCGCCACCCCGACCACGTCGTCGGAACGATTCACCGAGGCCGGGTCGTCCAGGTCGAACGCGTCCAGCGTCACCGCCAGCACGTTGGCGCCGAAGCTGCGGGTGCGTTCGATGAGTTCGGCCAGCATGAAGAACGCGCCCGTGGTCAGCACCGAACTGATCAGGTAGAACAGCGCCGGGCCGGTCAGCGTCACGCCGGGCATGCCCAGCGCCGTCAGCAGCGTGCCGGCCGAGACGATCACGCAATAGCCCACCATCTTCTCGAGCTGCTGCGTGGCCAGCAGGCCCAGGCCGCCGAACAGCAGCGTGGCCAGGCCGGCCGCGAACATCCAGTCCAGGCTGAACGCCGCCGGCGCGCCGGTCGGCAGCAGCAGCGAACCGATGCGCAGCAGCGCGTAGATGCCGACCTTGGTCATGATCGAGAACATGGCCGCGATCGGCGCGCCGGCCGAGCCGTAGCCCTTGACCAGCCAGAAGTTCAGCGGCCAGGCGCCCGCCTTCACCAGGAAGGCCACGCCGAGGATGGCGGCGCCGGCCTCGAACAGCATGCGGTCGGAACCGGTCAGGTTGCCGGCGCGCAGCGCCAGGTCGGCCATGTTGAGCGTGCCGCTCACGCCGTAGATCAGCGCAATGCTGATCAGCAGCAGGAACGAGGCCACCAGGTTGACCGCGATGTACTGCAGGCCGGCGCTGACGCGCGCCACGCCCGAGCCGTGCAGCAACAGGCCGTAGGACGCGGCCAGCAGCACCTCGAAGAACACGAACAGGTTGAACAGGTCGCCGGTCAGGAAGGCGCCGTTCAGGCCCATCAGCAGGAACTGGAACAGGGAATGGAAATGCACCCCGGCCCGGTCCCAGCGCGCCAGCGCGTAGGTCAGCGAGGCCAGGCCCAGCACCGCGGTCAGGGTCAGCATGACCGCGGCCAGGCGGTCCACCACCAGCACGATGCCGAACGGCGCGGGCCAGTCGCCCACCAGGTAGACGCCGACGCCATGCGGCCAGACGTCCGGCACGGCGCCGCCGGCGACCGCCAGCAGCGCGATGGCCGCGGCCAGCTGCGCCAGCGTCGACAGCATGGCGATCGCGCCGCGCGTGTAGCGGCGGGTGTCGCCCAGCATCAGCATCACGGCGCCGGCCAGCAGCGGCGTGATGATGGGCAATACGGGAAGATGTTGCAGCCAGAAACTCAAGATTGGGACTCCCGTCCATCGACGTGGTCGGTGCCCGTCAAGCCGCGCGAAGCCAGCAGCACCACCAGGAACAGCGCGGTGGTGGCGAAGCCGATCACGATGGCCGTCAGCACCAGCGCCTGGGGCAACGGATCGGCGTACCAGGAAGGATCATGGGCCATGGCCGGGTCCACCACCGGCGGCCGGCCCGAGGTCAGGCGGCCCATGCCGAAGATGAACAGGTTGACCGCATATGAGACCAGCGACAGGCCCATGATGAACTGGAAGGTGCGCGGCCGCAGCAGCAGCCAGACCCCCGAGCCCGCCAGGACGCCGATCGCGACGGCGTAAATCAATTCCATCAGGCTTCCCCCGTTTGTGCGGCGGCCGCCTGGCTTTCGGCGGCAGCCTTGCGTTGTGCGCGCAGCGATTGGTGGGCCAGCGCCACCAGCACCAGCACGGTGGACCCGACCACCAGCATGTAGACGCCGAGGTCGAACAGCAGCACGCTGGACAGGTGCACGTGTCCCACCAGCGGCAAGGCGATGTCCCAGGCCAGCGCGGCCAGGAACGGTTTGTAGGCGAGCCAGGCCGTCACCGCCGCCGTGCCGGCGAACAGCAGGCCGATGCCGATCCAGTTCTGCGGGTTCAGCCGGCTGCGCGACTCGACCCAGTAGACCCCGCCCACCATGTACTGCAGGATCACGGCCGTGGCGAAGATCAGCCCGCCCACGAAGCCGCCGCCGGGCTGGTTGTGGCCGCGCAGCAGGAAGTACACGGAAATCAGCGCCGCGGTCGGCAGCAGCAGGCGCACCAGCACCGTCGGCACCATCATCGGGCCGGTCGGCACGATCGTCTTGATGTCCGGCGCGGCCGGCACCGGGCCGTCCTGGTCGATCTGCTGGCGCGGCAGGTCGGCGCTCTCGGCGGCCGGCCGGAAGCGGCGCAGCAGCGCGTACACCGTCAGCGCCACGATGCCCAGCACCGTGATTTCGCCAAAGGTATCGAAGCCGCGGAAGTCCACCAGGATCACGTTGACCACGTTGGTGCCGCCGCCGTCGGGCAGCGCGCGGTCGACGAAATACGAGGAGATCGTGTCGGTCTGCGGCCGCACCAGCACCGCGTACGCCAGCGCCGCCATGCCGGTGCCGGCGGCGGTGGCCATCAGCAGGTCGCGCAGGCGGCGGCCGCGGGCGCGCAGGGTCGCCCCCAGGCCCTCGTCCTCGTCCTGCTCGATGCGGCGCGGCAGCCAGCGCAGGCCGAGCAGCAGCAGCACCAGCGTCACCACCTCGACCGACAGCTGCGTCAGCGCCAGGTCGGGCGCCGAGAACCAGACGAACGTGAGACAGGTCACCAGGCCCGCGCCGCCGGCCAGCGCCAGCGACGCCAGGCGGTGGTACTTGGCCTGGTAGGCCGCGGCCACGGCGCAGACGCAGCCCACCAGCCACAGCAGGGCGAAGGCCGGATCGACCGCGGCCGGACGGCCGGCGCCTTCCAGCCAGCCGCCTGCCCGCAACGGCAGCCAGGCCACGAACAGCGTGCCCAGCACGATCAGCAGCATCTGCACCTGCAGGCGCGACGAGGCCAGCCAGCGCAGCAGCCAGGCGGCGGCGACGCTGGAGCCGTCGAGCAGCGTCTCGAACGAGCGGCGGCCGTCCAGGCGGTAGATGAACGGCACCCGGCCGGGGTTGGCGCGCTGGTGCGCGCGCAGCGCCAGGTACAGGATGACGCCCGAGGTCATGGCCACGAAGCTCATCACCAGCGGCAGGTTGACGCCGTGCCACACGGCCAGGCTGTATTCGGGCATATCGGCGCCCAGGATGCTCTGCGCGGCGGTGGCCAGGAACGGGCCGAGCGTCACGCCCGGCAGGATGCCCACCACCAGGCACATCAGCACCAGCAGGCCGCTGGGCAGCAGCATCCAGCCGGGCGGCTCATGCGGCGCGCGCGGCAGGTCGGTGGCCGGCGGGCCGAAGAACACCTGCAGGATGAAGCGCAGCGAATAGGCCACGCTGAAGGCCCCCGCCACCGTGGCCGCCAGCGGCAGGCCCACCTTGGTGATCCAGTCGCCGCTGACGAAGGTGGTCTCGGCGAAGAACATTTCCTTGGAGATGAAGCCGTTGAGCAGCGGCACCCCGGCCATCGAGGCCGCCGCCACCATGGCCAATGTGGCCGTGATCGGCATGGCCTTGTACAGGCCGGACAGGCGGCTCAGGTCGCGCGTGCCGGTCTCGTGGTCGACGATGCCGGCCGCCATGAACAGCGAGGCCTTGAAGGTGGCGTGGTTGACCATGTGGAACACCGCCGCCACCAGCGCCAGCGAGCTGTTCAGCCCCAGCAGCAGCGTGATCAGGCCGAGGTGGCTGATGGTCGAATACGCCAGCACCCCCTTCATGTCCTGCTGGAAGATGGCGGCGTAACCGCCCAGCACCAGCGTAATCAGCCCGGCGCCGCCGATGATCCAGAACCACTCGTCGGTGCCGGACAGCACCGGCCAGAAACGCGCCAGCAGGAACACGCCGGCCTTCACCATGGTGGCCGAGTGCAGGTAGGCCGACACCGGCGTGGGCGCGGCCATGGCGTTGGGCAGCCAGAAATGGAACGGGAACTGCGCGCTCTTGGTCAGCGCGCCCAGCGCCACCAGCACCAGCACGGCCGGATACCAGGGGTCGGCGCGCACCACGTCGCCGGCGGCCAGCACGCGGTCCATGTCGTAGCTGCCGACGATGTGGCCCAGGATCAGCACCCCGGCCAGCAGGCAAAGCCCGCCGGCGCCGGTCACCGTCAGCGCCATGCGCGCGCCGCGGCGGGCGTCCAGGCGGTGGTGCCAGTAGGCGATCAGCATGAAAGAAGCCAGGCTGGTCATTTCCCAGAACATGACCAGCTGGATCAGGTTGCCCGACAGCACCACGCCGAGCATGGCGGCCATGAAGGCCTGGAAGAACGAGAAGAAGCGCGGCACCGGGTCTTCCGGCGACATGTAGTAGCGCGCGTACAGCACCACCAGCGCGCCCATGCCCGAGACGATCAGCGCGAACAGCCAGGCGTAGCCGTCCATGCGCAGGGTGAACTGCAGGCCCAGGGCGGGCGCCCAGGGAATGTCGACGCGGACCACGCCGCCGCCGGCGACCTGCGGATAGAGACTGGCGACCAGAACCGCGCAGGCCAGGGCGATGATGCCCGCCAACCAGGCCTCGGCATTGCGGGCGTTGGAAGGCAGCAGCGCGGCGCACAGGCTGCCGGCGAACGGCAGAGCGAGGATCAGTATCAGCGACATGGCGTTCCGAGAATGTCCGGGCCCCCTCCCGCCAGCGCAGCAGCGAGAGACGAAACAGACCGGGGATTGAAAAACGGACGGAACCCTGGCCCGGTGCGTCGCTGCACTACACGTTGCCCCGCGGGGACATCAACCAACGCCCATTGAACGGCGCGGACAGAAACAAACGCAATAGTTTTCTTGCAAGACCGGCCAAGAATCTCATCCGAAAAATATCAGATTCTTGTAAGTTATGCAGAGATTTATGCGCGTACCTGGGGGATGACGACATGATCGCTGCGCAATCATTACGCATCGATGACCGGCCCCAATTTCGTTCAAGTTCTTGTCAGCATACGTTTTTTTGCGTCATCGTCGCGCTTCGGGCCGGCTTCCGCCGGGGTAAAAATACCCACACGGAACGCAGGGGGAATACCGATTGACCGGTTCCCTATAACTGTGTGGAATGGCGCCCACGAAGCGACGGCCGGCCGGCATCCGGGTCCGGCGCGCTTCACCGACGCCGGCCAACGAAGCCGGCCGGCTCGGATTTCAATAATATGGAGAAGACTCTTGACCGTGCTGTCCCAAGCCAAGGCCGTCCTGGCCACCGCCCTCGCCGGCCTCTGCCTCAGCGGCGCCGCGCACGCCGCTGACGCCTACCCCAACAAACCCATCCGCCTGATCGTGCCGTTCGCGGCCGGCGGCACCACCGACATCGTCGCCCGCGTGGTGGCCGAAGGCCTGGGCCGCGAACTCGGCCAGGCCGTGGTGGTGGAAAACCGCGGCGGCGGCGGCGGCTCGATCGGCGCCGACGCGCTGGTCCGTTCCGCCCCGGACGGCTACACGCTGGGCGTGGCCACCGTCAGCACCATGGCCACCAACCCGGCCACCAACCCCAAGAACCCCTACAACCCGCTCAAGGACTTCGCGCCCATCACCAACATGGTGAACGTGCCCAACGTGCTGACGGTCAACCCGGCCGTCCCGGCCAAGACCATGGCCGAGTTCATCGCCCTGCTCAAGGCCAACCCGGGCAAGTACAGCTACGCCTCGTCCGGCGCCGGCGGCATCGGCCACCTGGACGGCGAGCTGTTCAAGTCGCTCACCAAGACCGACATGGTGCACGTGCCCTACCGCGGCTCGGGCCCGGCCCTGAACGACGTCATCGCCGGCCAGGTCAACGCCCAGTTCGACAACCTGCCCTCGTCCATGCCCCACATCCAGGCCGGCAAGCTGCGCGCCCTGGCCGTGGCCGCGCCCAAGCGCCTGCCCACCCTGCCGGACGTGCCCACGTTCTCCGAAGGCGGCCTGCCGGAAATGGACAACATGGCCTGGTACGGCCTGGTCGCCCCCGCCGGCACGCCGCAGGCGGTGATCGACCGCATCCACGACGCCACCGTCAAGGCGCTGAAGGATCCCAAGATCATCCAGCGCCTGGCCGACGGCGGCTCGCTGGTCGACGGCAACACGCCGGCCGAATACGCCGCCCAGATCAAGCGCGAACTGGAGCTGCGCCAGCGCATCGCCAAGGAACGCAACATCCAGTCGACGAACTGAGGTTTGTCGCGCGGCCTCGCCGCGTGACCCGGGCTCCAGTCCGTCTGCCCGCCGCCACGCCGTGCCGGCGGGCCCTTTCCGAGGCCGCCGGCACAATGCGCACCCTGCGCGGCGCCAGATTCGGACAGTCCCACGCCACATCGGCGATCGCCGGGCAGATGACGCGCCCGCGCTCTGCTACCATTTCGCCCGTGCGAATCGATTTCTCCCATCCTTCCGACACCGCTTGCGTGCTTTGCGCCCTGCGCTCGACCCTGTTGAGCTCGCAGGAAGTCGCCGCGCGTTCCGCCTACGCGCGCTCCAAGCCCGGCTAATCGCCGGCATCCCCCCTTCCCGCTTTCCGTCACCGGCCCGCCGCCGGCCGCCTGCACGCCCGTACCTTTGTTGCGCGCGGCGCGGTTCGAGGCCGGCCGGCGCGACCGCCCTGCCGCATGGCCGGGCGGTCTTGCCACGTTTTCCGTCCGCGCGCCGACTGTGACCGGCGGGCGGCGCCACGCCTTGATTGCCACCGAACGCCATGCAACTCACCAAGAAATTCGTCAAAGCCAAGAACCCCTGCGCGGGCGGCTACAAATGGTTCCTGCGCGACCACAACGGACAGGGGGACTACCAGGCCGTCCTCGATGCCCTGGTGGCCGACGGGCGCGTGGGTGACGCCTGCTGGCTGCTGGACCAGTTCGGTCCGACCGACGCCGTGCTGAAGCTGGACACGCTCGACGCCCACGCCATCGTCTTCGCCGGCACGCTGGAGGTGCGCATGGGCATCAACGTCGACAGCGTGGTGCGGGCCGGGCGCAGCATCGTCACCGGCGGCGGCATCCGCGCCGGCGAATCGATCGTGGCCGGCGAGAACATCGCCGCCGGCGCCAACATCGCCAGCGCTGGCGACCTGCGCGCGGGCGGCGACGTGTCCGCCGAATGGGGCATCGAGGTCGCCGCCGCCTTCGACTGCCGCGGCAACCTGCGCGCCAAGTGGGACATCTGCGCGGGCCAGGACCTGGCCGTGACCGGCCACCTGCGGGCCGGCCAGGACGTGCAGGTGCAAGGCGCCCTCAAGTGCGGCCAGGGCATCAAGGCCGGCGGCGGCGTGCAGGCCGCCAAGGACATCGATGCCGCCTGCGGCATCCAGGCCGGCGCCGCCATCGCCTGCGGCGGCCACCTGGCCGCGGGCTGGGGCCTGATCGCCGGCGAAGACATCCGCGCCGACGGCTCGATCCGCGCCGGCGAAGGCGTGCAGGCCGACGGCCGGATCGAGGCCGGCGACGGCCACGGCGTCTATGCCGGCCTGAACGTGCGCCTGGACGCCTGGGCGGTCTGCGCCCGGGTCCAGGCCCGCGAACGGCCGGCGCAACTGGTCAGCGGCCACTGGGCCGGCCAGGAAGAGACCGCGCACGCGTAGCACGTACAGCGCCGTCGCAACGCCTGGCGCGACGGGCCGCGCGGCAATCAGCCCCACCCCGGCAGATGTCAGCCGCCCGGCCGCGCAGCCGGCGTGCGCAACACCAGCATCAGGCCCAGCAGGATCCCGGCCATGCCGCCCAGGCTCAGCAGCGACAGGCGGTTGCCCAGCACCAGGTAGTCCAGCGCCGCGGTGCCGGCCGGCACCAGGTAGAACAGGCTGGTGACGTTGACCAGGTTGCCGGACTGGATCATGCGGTAGAACAGCAGCGTCGCGCCGACCGAGATCACCAGGCCCATCCACAGCAGCGGCAGCACGAAGCCCACGCTCCAATCCGCGTGCAGCGGCTGGAACGGCGCGAACAGCAGGCACAGCGCCAGGCTCACCACGTACTGCAGCGGCATCACGTCCATCGGCGCCTGGCGCACGCGCTTTTGCAGGATGGCGCCCGCCGTCATGCTGGCCAGCGCCGCGAACGCGAAGGCCATGCCGGCCATCGAGAACCGCGCCATGCCGATGCTCTGGAACATCACCATCGCCAGTCCGCACAGGGCCAGCAGCAGGCCCGCCAGCCGCAGGGGCGGATAGCGGCGCTCCAGCAGCGCCAGGGTCAGAATGGGTTGCGCCCCCAGCAGCGTGGCCAGCACGCCCGGCGTGATGCCGTGGTCCAGCGCCAGCAGATAGCAGATGGAGTAGCTGCCGATCAGCAGCAACCCGGTCAGCGCGACGATGCCGCGCGTGCCGGGAGCCGGCAGCCAGCGCCGCCGTGCCAGGCAGATCACCAGCAGCACGGCCAGCGCCAGAACGAAGCGCAGCAGCAGGAAGCCGAAGGCCGAGGCGTGCGCCAGGCCCCATTTGGCGAAGATCGCGCCGCCGCTCCACAGCAGCACGAACAAGGAAGTGGAGCCGTAGGCGGCCCACGCATTGCGATTGAAAGACATGAAGATTTCTACCTGTCGGGTATGGAACAGGCTCCCGCGGCGTGCGCGCGTCTTGCGGCGCGCGAACGGATCAGGCGTGGACGCGCGGCGGGCGGGCGCGAACGCAAACGCATCAGCGCATCAGCGCGGCGGATCCAGGCGGTAAGGCGGGAGCGGGAAGTGAGGGGCGGTCAGCCGACGACGGCGACCACGGGCGGATAGGCGCCCGCGACACCGACGACGACATCGCACGGCGGCGAAGCCACCGGCGGCGATACGACCGTCGAGACGACAGGAGAAACAACGGGAGGCGACACGCCGTGCCGCAGGCTTGCGCGCACGCCGGCGCCGGCTGCGCGGGCAGCGAAGGCGGATTCGGCGGAAGGCGTGAAGTCGGGCATGTGAAGCGCGTCGGGTTCGGTGATGAACCCGTGTAGGCTACCGGCGCGGCGCGCCAGCGTCAAGCGCCGATGCGGCGCTGCTCGACGCCGAGGTCGCGCCAGGCCTCGCCATGGCAGGTGAACATCAGGATCTGGTGGCGCGTGGCGGCATCGAACAACGCGCGCTTCATCAGGTCGCGGCGGTCGTCGTCGGTGTGCACCAGCGCATCGTCCAACAACAGCAGCGTCGGCCGTCCGGCCTCGCGCAGCAGGTCGGCGTAGGCGAAGCGCGCCAGGATGCCCAATTGTTCGCGCGTGCCGAAGCTGAGCGCGTCCAGCGGATCCTCGCCGCCCGCGCGTTGCAGGGCCGCGGGCAGCAGCGCCTCGTCCAGGCGCAGCGCGGACTCGGGGAACAGCAGCGCCAGGTAGTGGCTCAGGCGGCGCGCCAGCGGCGCCTGCAGCCGCTGGGTGGCGGCGTCGCGCTTGCCGGCCAGCAAGGTGGACAGCAGCTCCAGCGCCTGCGCGCGGCGCTGGAATTCGTCGCGGCGGCGCTGCAGGCGCTCGCAGGCGGCCTCGGCCTCGGACAAGCGTTCGCCCAGGCCCTGCGCGCCGGCCTGCTCCAGCTTGCCCAGCAACTGCTGGATCTCGCTGTGGCGCTTGTGCTGGGCGTCGCGTTCGATGGCGGCGGACTTTTCGTAGCGCTGCGCGTCCTGCTCCAGCAGTTCCGGCCGCAACGCTTCCAGGGCGGCCTGCGCCTGGCGCAGGCGTTGTTCGAGCAGGTCGTGGCCGCTGCGGGCCTCGGCCAGCCGGCCGGCGCGGGCCTGGCGCTGCGTCGTGCGTTCCGCCGATTGCAGGTCGGCGCCGCGCGCGGCGGCCTGGGTTTCGAGCAACTGGGCACGGGCGCTGTCGGCATCCAGCGCGCGCTGCGCGGCCGCCAGGTCCTGCTCGGCCTGCGCCGCGCTGGCCTCGGCATCGCGCAACGCCTGGCGCGCGGCGGGCGCATCGACGTCGTCCGCCTCCGCCGCCGGCGGCAGCAATGCCAATCGCTCGGCCAGTTGCGCGCGCCGCGCCTGGGCTTCGTTGCGTTGGCCGCGCAATGCGTCCACGCCTTTGGGCGCATGGATCGCCAGCGTCTTGCGCATGGCTTCGAGTTCGCGCTGCAAGGCGATGCCGCGCGCGTGGCGTTCCTCGGCCTCGGCCGCGTGGGCCACGCCCAGGCGCGACAGCAAGGCCGCGCTGGCCGCCTGCATGTCGGCCAGTTCGCGCTTGAGCGCCGGCAGGTCCTGGCCGCCCGGCGCGATGCGCAGCCGGCCCAGGCCGGGCAGCTCGAGTTCGGCCGCGGCGGTCAGCAACAACTCGCCGCTGCCGGCCAGCGTGGCGCCATCGAGCCGGACCTCGCGGCCCGCATCGAGCGCATACGACAGGCGCGTGGCGATGGCCTGCTGCCGCAGTTGCAGGTCGCCCAGCGCGCGTTCGCTCTTGCGCAAGGCCTGGATGTCGGCGTCGGCGATTTCGATGCGCACGGCCTCGGCCTTCAAGGTCGACCCCTGCTCGATCAGGCGGGTGGCTTCTTCGAGCGCGCCGTCCAGGCGTTCGATGTCGCGCGCCAGCTGGCCGAGCTGGTGTTCGAGGTCGCGGCGGTCGGCCACCGCCTGCGATCGGAAGAGCGGCGTGTAGGGAAAGGGTGGAGGCGACAGTGTAAGACGAGGGTGGCCGCTGTCCATGAAACAAAATAGAAGAGCGCGATAGGCG
>ERZ1739169.105-NODE-105-length-25021-cov-15.380518_pt1 | contig 25021 bp, 27 predicted proteins | sample MGYA00581756_ERZ1739169 | MGnify/ENA primary metagenome ERZ1739169 (study PRJEB40789, sample SAMEA7425667) | Salamandra salamandra | biome: salamander skin | place: Germany | collected 2020-03 | study: cvxcv | reverse complement strand
ATAGGGTGTAGCGTCTGCGAGATGTCACTATTGTTGTTTTTTTATTTACTGACAGCGCGACCACCGAGATCTACACTATAGCCTACACTCTTTCCCTACCCGCCGCTCGTCCGACCCCCGCGCGGCAAGGCCGCCGCTCCCGCCGCGCGCGGCGCCGCCGCCCGCCCCAACGTGCGCACGCACAAGGTGCGCCAGGGCGACACGCTGTTCTCGCTGGCCAAGCAGTACGGCACCTCGGTCGACGCGCTGCGCGCCCTCAACAACCTCAAGGGCAGCGCGCTCAAGGTCGGCGCTCAGCTGCGCGTGCCGGGCACCAACGCCCGCGGCTGATTCCCCGCCGATCCGTCTTTCGCCGCGGCGCCCACCCGGGCGCCGCGCTGTTTTGTCCGCGAGGCCGCCAAACTCCTTAAAATAGGCGGTCTCCAGCAGGAAAAAAATCAAAGGAACCACACATGGGCTTTCTCGCCGGCAAACGCATCCTGGTCACCGGGGTGCTTTCCAACCGCTCCATCGCCTACGGCATCGCGCGCGCCTGCCACCAGCAGGGCGCCGAACTGGCCTTCACCTACGTCGGTGACCGCTTCAAGGACCGCGTGGCCGAATTCGCCGCCGAGTTCGGCAGCGACATCGTGCTGCCCTGCGACGTCGCCGAAGACAGCCAGATCGAAGCCACCTTCACCGACCTGGCCAAGCGCTGGGACGGCCTGGACGGCCTGGTGCACTCGATCGGCTTCGCGCCGCGCGAAGCCATCGCCGGCAACTTCCTGGACGGCCTGTCGCGCGAAGGCTTCCGCATCGCCCACGACATCTCGGCCTACAGCTTCGCCGCCATGGCCAAGGCCGCGCTGCCGCTGATGGAAGGCCGCAACGGCTCGGTGCTGACGCTGACCTATCTGGGCGCCGAACGCGTGGTGCCCAACTACAACACCATGGGCCTGGCCAAGGCCTCGCTCGAAGCCAGCGTGCGCTACCTGGCCACGGCGCTGGGCCCGCGCGGCATCCGCGCCAACGGCATCTCGGCCGGCCCGATCAAGACGCTGGCCGCCAGCGGCATCAAGGACTTCTCGGCCATCCTGAAGTTCGTCGAAGCCCAGGCGCCGCTGCGCCGCAACGTCACCATCGATGACGTCGGCAACGTCGCCGCGTTCATGCTGTCGGACCTGGCCGCCGGCGTCACCGGCGAAATCACCCACGTGGACGCCGGTTTCTCGACCATCGTCCCGGGCATGGAAGAGTAATTCGACTGACAGGCCGGGCGCCCTGCCCGGCCGCCTTCCCGCGCCGGGCGGTTCACCCGCCCGGCGGGCCGCCCTCTCAGGCCGGCCGCACGATCAGCGTGGACACCTGCACGTCCACCGCCGTCATCAGCTTGTGGATCGGGCATTTCTCGGCCACGGCCAGCAATTCGTCGATCTGCGCGTCCGACAGTTCGCCATGCAGCGTCAGCTTGGCGGTCAGGCGATAGATGCCCTTGCGTTCCTCGCCGGCATCGCGCACCACGTCCACGCCCACCGATTCCAGCGGCAGCCCCTTGCGCTGCGCGTAGACCATCAGCGTCATGGCCTTGCAGCCGCCCAGCGCCGTATCGAAGTAGTCGTGCGGATCCGGGCCGGCGCCTTGCGGCTGCGGCATGTCCAGCGGCAGGTCGTGGCCTTCGGCCGTGGCGGTGAATTGCAGGGTCTTGGGCGCGTTCTGGCGCACGTGGATAGTCATGGGCGGAATTCCTCGCGTTGCGGGCGGCGCGCATGGCCGCCCCACCCCCGGTTGTAGCATCCGGCGCCCGCGCCCCGGCTTGGCGCAACATCCATTTCTGACTGTAAGCTGAACTTCCGGACGGGACGGCGGTCGGATAGTCCTGTCCGCAAGATCGATTGCATTCACCAGGAAACCCGCATGAGCGCCAGACAACTTCTCGACCAACTGCTGCAATCCGGCCAGGGCCTGCTGGCCGACGCCGGCTCCAAGGTGCAGAGCGCCACCGGCGGCAAGGGCGGCTCGTTCCTGACCGGCCTGGGCGGCGGCGCTCTCGGCGCGGGCGCGCTCGGCCTGCTGCTGGGCAGCAAGAAGGCCCGCAAGATCGGCGGCAAGGTCGCCATGTACGGCGGCATGGCGGCGCTCGGCGCCCTGGCCTACCGCGCCTATGGCGACTGGCAGCGCAACCAGGCCGGCGCGCCGGCCGCCCCGCCGCAGACGCTGGACCGGCTGCCGGCCCCCGAGGCCGAACAGCACAGCACCGCGGTGCTCACGGCCATGATCGGCGCGGCCAAGGCCGACGGCCATATCGGCCCGGAGGAACGCACCCTGCTGGAAACCGAGCTGGCCAAGCTGTCCAGCGACGCGCAGGACCGCCGCTGGCTGGAAACCGAGCTGTCGCGCCCGCTCGATCCCGCCCAGATCGCGCAATCGGCCAGGACGCCGGAGATGGCGGCCGAGATGTACCTGGCCAGCCTGCTGGTGGTGGACGAGGAAAGCTACATGGAGCGCGCCTACCTGGACGAGCTGGCGCGCCAGCTCAAGCTGCAGCCGGGATTGAAGGAACAGCTGGAGCAACACGCCCGCGCGGCGGCCTGAGCTCAGCGCGCCGTCTTCCCGGTCGCGCCGGGACGCTGGCGCCCCCGGCCATCAAGGCACGGGGACGGCCGGGCCGCCCCGCCCTGCGCGTCAATCGGCGCGCAGCCCGATCGCGTCGGTCAGCGCCGTATAGCGATCGATATCCGCATTGATCATGTCCTGGAACGCGCGCGGCGAGCTGGTGGTCGGCGTGAAGCCCTGCTCGCGCAGCGCGGCCTGCACGTCCGGCCGCAGCATGATGCGGGCCAGCGTCGTATTCAACTTCGCCACCACCGCCGGCGGCGTGGCCGCCGGCGCCAGCAGGCCGTGCCATTGATCGAGCGCGTAGCCCGCCACGCCCTGCTCGGCCACCGTGGGCACTTCGGGCAGGAGCGGCGAACGCTGCGGCGAGGTCACGGCCAAGGCCCGCAGGCGGCCCGCCGCGATCAGCGGCGCGGCGCTGGACGCGGTGACGATCCCCATGCCGACTTGACCCGACACCACGTCGGTCAGCGCCGGTCCGCAACCCTTGTAGGGCACGTGCTGCAGCGGCGCGCCGGTGGCGCGTGTCAGCATTTCGCCGGCCAGGTGCTGCGGCGTGCCGTTGCCGCACGAGGCGAACGGCAGCGGCCGCTCCGGCCGCGCGGTGTTGCGCGCGTCGTCCAGCGTGCGCAGCGGCGAGGCCGCCGGCACCACGAACACGGACGGCACGAAGGCCACGTTGATCACCGCCGCGAAGTCGCGCTTGGGCGCGAAGCCCAGGTTGCGGTAGACGCCGGGGTTGATCGCGAACGAGCTGTTGACCATCAGGAGCGTGTAGCCGTCGGGCGCCGATTCGGCCACGGCGCGGGCGCCGATGTTGCCGCTGGCGCCGGGCCGGTTCTCGACCACCACCGGCTGGCCGAATTGTTCCTGCAGGCTGGCGCCCAGGCGCCGCGCCAGCAGGTCGGTGCCGCCGCCCGGCGGGAAGGTCACCACGATGGTGATGGGATGCGTGGGATAGGTCGCGTCCCCGGGCGTGTCGCCCGAGGGCGGATTACCGCAGGCGCCCAGCGCCAGGATGAGCAACAGCAGGGAGGATCGAAGCGCGCGTTTCATGATGCTTGCCTGTCGTGTCGCGCCGGCCTCAGGCGTCCAGCCCGATGTCCAGCACTTTGGCGCTGTGGGTCAGCCAGCCCACGGCGATCTGGTCGACGCCGGTGGCCGCCACCGCCGCCGCGGTCTCGGGCGTGATGCGGCCGGAGGCCTCGGTGATGGCGCGGCCGCGCGCCATGGCGACGGCCTGGCGCAATTGGTCCAGGCTCATGTTGTCCAGCAGCACCACGTCCACGCCCAGCGCCAGGGCCGTTTCCAGCTGTTCCAGCGTGTCCACTTCCAGCTCGATCTTGACCATGTGGCCGATGCCGGCGCGGGCGCGCGCCACCGCGGCCTCGATGCCGCCGGCCAACGCGATGTGGTTGTCCTTGATGAGCACGGCGTCGTCGAGTCCGTAGCGGTGGTTGCTGCCGCCGCCCACGCGCACCGCGTATTTCTGCACGGCGCGCAAGCCCGGCATGGTCTTGCGGGTGCAGGTGACGCGGGCGCCGTGGCCGGCGATGGCGCGCGCGATCGACGCCGTCGCCGTGGCCACGCCGCTCAGGTGACACAGGAAGTTCAGCGCCACGCGCTCGGCGGTCAGCATGGCGCGGGCGTTGCCGCGGATCCGCGCGATCTCCGTGCCCGGCGCCAGATCGGCGCCGTCGCGGTGGGCGACCTCGAATTCGATGGCGGGATCGAGCGCGCGGAACGCCAGCCGCGCCAAGTCCAGCCCTGCCAGCACGCCTTCCTGGCGCGCCACCAGGCGCGTCTGGGCCACGGCATCGGCCGGCACGATGGCGTCGGTGGTCAGGTCTCCGGCCCGCCCCAGGTCTTCAAGCAACGCCGCGCGCACCAGCGGCTCCAGCATGACATCCGGCAGGGAGGGAATGGCCAAACGGGCGGCGGGCGCTTCAGCAATAATGCTCATTTTGAGTATTTTGTGGTTAAAAAAAGGCGCGCAACAAATGCGCATGCCACTTATGCTAAAGATGAGTATATGACCTTGTCAAGCGTCACAGGGCGCGCGACAGCGGCAGCTTGCTGCCGGCGATGGCGCGTTCGAGCAGCACGTCGCGGCGGAAGCGGAACAATTTGGCGGGGCGTCCCGCCGTGCCGGTGGCCATCTCGCCGGTCTCTTCCACCAGCGCCTGCTGCTCGATCAGGCGGCGGAAATTCTGCTTGTGCAGGCCGCGTCCGGCCAGGGCCTCGACCGCCAGCTGCAACTGCAGCAGCGTGAACTGCGCCGGCATCAGTTCGAACACCACCGGCCGGTACTTGATCTTGGCGCGCAGCCGCGCGATGCCGGTGGCCAGGATGCGGCGATGGTCGTGGCGCATGGGCTCGCCCGGCAGCGGCGCGGCGGCCGCGTCGGGATGGCGGCGCGCCGCTTCCGGCACCAGGCCGGCCTCGAACAGCAACTCGTAGCGCTGCAGCACCATGTCCTCGTTCCAGGCGGCGCCGTCCAGGCCGAAGGTGATGGCGGCGCGCTGGCGGCGGCGCTGGCGCGCGGCGCCGTCGTCGGTGTCGTCGCACCAGGCCTGCAGGCGCGGCACGATCACCTCGTCCACCAGCGCCGGCGTGCCCGCGCGGCGGTCTTCCCAGGGGAAATAGCGATACCAGTCCTGCCAGCCGACCTGCGCCACGCCGGTCTCGCCGGCCTCGCGCGTCAGGCCCAGGTAGCTGACCGACATGACACGCGCGCCCGACTCGTCGGAGCGGTCGCCATCGGCGAAGGTGTAGAGCTGCTCGACGTAACCGAGCGGATGATGCGTCTGGGTCTCGACCCAGGCCCGCAGGCCCGCCTGCAGCGAGCGGTGCGACAGCTCGAACGGCCCCGCCGGCAGGGCCCGCGCGTCGTCGGTGGTCAGCACGCGCGGCTCGCCGTGAGTGACGGCGACCAGGACGGCGACGAGTTCGGCGTGGACGGAGCGTTCGACGGATTCGGTCAAGGTGATGGCTGAAAATGAAGGAAACCGGGCGCGGTGACGCGACGCCGCGAGGCGCTCGGCATTATAAGGTCGGGGCCCTGCAACAGCCCCTTGCAAACGTGACAGCGCAACCCGCCGCACGGGCCCCGCGCGGTCCTAAGATGAGGATGGATCCCCGGCGCGCCGCCATCCTGGGACGCCCGCAACCGGAGCCGTCATCATGCTGAAAACCGTCATCGATTCCTCCGCCGCCAGCAGCAAACCGGACACGGCCGCGGAGCCCAAGCCGTCCGTCGATCCCCGCAAGGGCACCGGCATCCTGCCGATGCCGGACCAGAGCGCCATCGTCGCCGGCATGCCGCGCCGCGGCCGCGCCATCGAGGCGCCCGGGGACCCCGGCATCATCACGCCCGAGGACGACGTGCTGGACACGTCATACGAAAACCGCAAGAACTGAACCGCGCGCGCCGCGGCGGAACGCGCGGCAATCAGGCGACCTTGGCCACCGCGTCCTGGCGCGTGTCGACCACCGTCAGGATGGCCAGGAAGCCGCTGATGTCGAACACCTCGCGCACGTGCGGCTGCATCGCGCACAGCGCCAGGGCGCCCGAGCCCTGCTTCAGGCGCTTGGCCAGCACCAGCACCACGCGCAGGCCGGCGCTGGAGATGTAGTTCAGGTTCGACATGTCGAGCACGAAACGGCGTTCGCCTTTTTCGACGTGCGACAGCAGGTCGGCTTCGATGCCGGCGGCGTTGCCGCTGTTGATCTGGCCTTCGGGGGAGACAACCAGCACTTCCCCGACCTTCTCGATTGCGAGACTCATAGTGGTTCCCGGTAATGGACCGGCGCCCCGGATCCCGGCGCTTGCGGGCGGCGGCGCGATGCCGAGATGATACGCGAGGCGCCCGCGCGGCCAAACGCAAACGTCAAACGACAGGCGCCAGAGCCGGCCCGTTACGCCAGCGGGCCGCAATCGGGCATACTTCCACCTGCACGTGTACCACTGAACGCAAGGCGACCATGCCCCCTCAGCCCGATACGCTTGACCTCGTTCCCGACGCCCGCGCCGTCGCCTCCGCCATCGAATGGCTCGAGGCCATCGCCGAGCGCGACGCCTGGTCTCCCAAGCTGAGTTTCGGTCTGTCCTTGAGTCTGGACGAAGCGCTGACGAACATCGTTTCGTATGCCTTCGACGATCCCTTGCTCGCCCCCGATCCCGCCCGCGTCAGCCTGGCCTGCCGCCAGGACGACGAATGGATCTCGCTGGAGATAATCGACAATGGCCGTCCGTACGATCCCACCAAGACCCCGCCGCCGCCATTGGCCGCGACGCTCGATGACGCCGAAATCGGCGGCCACGGCGTGCGGCTGATGCAGCACTATCTGCACGACCTGCGCTACACCCGCAACGGCAACGAGAACCGCCTGACGCTCGTGATGCGCGCCGCGTGACCCTCACTGGCGCGTTCGATCAAGACGCGCTATCGACAACTAGCAGTGCATAGACAGAAAGTACCGAACAAAACCCGGTCATCTGTCACTCATGCATAGCGCGCGCGCCGGTTGCGCGCGGACCTCGCCCAGATGCCGCCCGTGAACGCTCCCTATCGTCCAGAAGGATTGCTTGCCCGCCCCTTGTACGCTCGCGTCGACGCGAGCGCCGTGGCCCACAATCTGGCGCGGTTGCGCGCCACGCTGCCGGGCGCCGCTGCGTCGGGCGCCGCTGCGCCGCGGCTGTGGGCCACCGTCAAGGCCGATGCCTACGGCCACGGCCTGGCGCGCGTGCTGCCCGCGCTGCGCGCCGCCGACGGGCTGGCGGTGCTGCACCTGGACGAGGCGCGCGCCTGCCGCCGGCTGGGCTGGGACGGCCCGGTGCTGGTCTACGGCGGCCTCTATTCGCAGGCCGACACGCTGCTGCTCGACACGCCGGACCTGCACCTGGTCATCACGCACGCCGCGCAACTGGACTGGCTGGCGCAATCACCCGCGGCCGCGCGGCCATCCATCTGGCTGCGCTTTGCCGGCGACATCCATCACACCGGCTTCAACGCCGACGACTACCGCGCCGCGTTCGCGCATGCCCGCAGCCTGGCCGCGCAAGGCCTGATCGGTGAAATCGGTCACCTGAACCACTACGCCCGCGCCGACGAAACCGACGGCGTGGACAGTGCCGACGCGCGCTTTCGCGAGGTCATCCGCGACTTGCCGGGGCCGGTCTCCACCAGCAATTCCGCCGCCATGCTGGGCCATGCGGCGCGCGCCGCGGCCACGCAATGGGTGCGGCCGGGCCTGGCGCTGTACGGCGCCAGCCCGTTCGCGCACTGCAGCGCGGCGCAACTGGACCTGCGGCCGGCGATGTCGCTGCACTCGCAGGTGGTGGGCATCCAGCGCGTGCCGGCTGGCGCCGGCGTCGGCTACAGCGGCGCGTTCCTCGCGCCCACGGCGATGAACGTAGGCATCGTCACCTGCGGTTATGCCGACGGCTACCCGCGCCACGCGCCGACCGGCACGCCGGTCGTGGTGGCCGGCATCCGCACGCGGCTGCTGGGCCGCGTCTCCATGGACATGATGGCGGTGGACCTGGGCCCCGTGCCGCACGCGGCGATCGGCTCCCCCGTGACGCTGTGGGGCGCGGAAGGCCTGCCGGTGGAGGAAGTCGCGATGGCGGCGGGCACCATCGCCGCCCAGTTGTTGACGGGCCTGAGCGCGCGCGTGCCGGTGGCGCTGGCCGGCGCCGGCGCGGCGCGCTGAATGGCGCGGCCCGCGCGATGCGATGACGACCTGACGCGAACCGCGGCCCCGCCGCCGCGCTCAGGCGGCCTCTTCGCGCGGCCGGGCCGGCGCGAACAACAGGAACAGCAAGGTCGCGACCAGGTAGATCACGCCTGTCGCGGCCAGTCCCGCGCCCATGCCGGCGGCGCCGAACATGGCGCCGACCACCAGCGGGCCGGCCATCTGGCCGAGCTTGTCGGCGGCGCGCATGACGCTGGTGGCGCCCGCGGCGCCATAGCGCTGCACGTCCGGCAGCGCCAGCATGTAGGGCGATTGCGACGCGCCGGCGAAGCAGCTGGCCAAGGCCAGCAGCAGCACCGCCGCCGCCGCGGCCAGCAGGCCGCTGTTGAAATACAGCCCGAGCATGCCGAGGCTGCCGACCAGGCCGCCCAGCACGATCCAGCTCTTCTTGATGCGGCTGCGGTCCACCACCCGGCCCATCAGCGGCCCGACGTAGATGACGCACAGGCCGTAGATCATCAGCACCCGGCCGATGCTGGACGCGGCCACGCCCTCGGCCTCCAGGTACAGCGGCAGCGCGAACGACAGCAGGCCGACCTGCGCGATCGAGAACGGAATCACGCTGCCCACCAGCAGCAGGCCGAAGTCGCGGGTGAACAGCAGCTTCAAGGTCTCGGACAGATGCGCGCGGGCGCGCCCCGCCGCCTGCGCGGCCAGCTGGCGGCCGCGATCCATGTAGGGGCGCATCAGGATCAGCACGCCGGCCAGCGGCATCACCAGCATCACGGCGCCGACCGCGAACACCGCGCGGAAACCGACCTGCTCCATCAGCATCGCGCCCACCGCGGCGCCCGACAGGTGGCCGGCGAACAGGCCCGCGATCACGCCCGTCATGTTGCGGCCGCGATATTGCGCCGGACTGCGCGTGACGATGAAGCCCTGCAGACCCATCCAGGTCAACCCGTAGCCCAGGCCCACCAGGCCGCGCGCGGCGCTGAACATCAACAGGTTGGCGGCGGCCGCGCACGCCAGCATGCCGGCCGCGGACACCCCCAGGCCGGCCAGCACCGGCACCTGCCAGCCCTTGCGGTCGGTCAGGCGGCCGGCCAGCAGCGAGGTCAGCAGGCCGCAGCCCATTTCCACCGAGATCGGCAGCGCCAGCAGCAGATTGGCCGGCAGGTCGAGCCCGCCCGCGGACAGGCTGCGCGCATACAGCGGCAGAAAGCCCAGCGGCAAGGCCCACGCGAACAGGAAGCCGAACATCACCGGACGCGCGATGCGGCCCACCTCGGACGCGTCGTCCGGGCCGACGCGGGTGCCATCGGGCAGCGTGGCGCGCGCGGCGAAGGCGCGGTTCATCAGCAGCGCCAGCAGCAACAGCATCTCGATCGCGGCCACCAGCGCCACCGCCACCACGGTGACGGCATCGAGCGCGCGGCCGCGCACGCCGGCCGCGATGACGTCGCTCGACAAGCGCAGCACCAGGTCGCCGTGCGCCTTGGGATCGGCCAGCGCCGCGCCCAGCGGCAGCACCAGGGTCAGGTCGTCGGCCTGCGGCCGGGTCGCGGGCAGCGCAGACACGTCGAGCGCGCCGCGCGCATCGGCGCCATACAGCACGCGGCCGTCGCGATCGGCCAGTTCGATCTGCGCGACCGCCGGAAAGGTGCCGGCCAGGCGCGTGAACGGCGCTTCCACGCCGCGCAGCCGGTCCACCTCGAGGCCGTAGCCGAGCACCCGGTTCAGGTCGCGCTGCAGGCCCTCGGCGAGCAACCCGACGTTGTTGCGCGTGACTTCCAGCCAACCGCTGCGAAAGGTGGAGATGGTGTAGGCGGCGTACACGCCCTGCGCCAGCACCAGCGCCAGCAACGGCACCACGAAGCGGGCGCGGCCGCCCGCGGCCAGCGAGGTCAGCGGCACGATGTATTTGAAGACCGCGGCCAGGCCCAGCCCCACCAGCACCGTGACGACCAGCAGCACCTGCAGGTTGTCGATGATGAGCCGGCGGCTGGCCTCGCCGTCCTTGGCCGCCGACAGCACCACGGCGTCGAGCGTGCGCGCCAGCTGCGTGGCGTCTTCGGGCAGCTCGCCCTCGGCGGCCACGGCCTGGCCGTCGGCCAGCAGCACCGCCGCGCCCTGCACGCCGCGCGAGCGCGCGACGCCATCATGCAAGGTGTCGCGCAGGCCGAAATACTGTTCCAGCGGCTTGCCCAGGCGCAGGCCGTTCTCGATATTGCCGGCGACGCGGCGCGCCACCACTTCGACGCGGTCGGCGGTGGTGTCCACCACCAGCCGGTTCAACGCCGACAGGCTGAGCGCGCCGATCAGCGCCTGCGCCAGCAGCAGCACGGCCAGACAGGCCAGAGTGACTTCCAGTACCGGGCGACGACGCAACCCATCGAGCACTACTTGTATTGGTTCGCTACGCATGGGGCCACGCCGTCGCAAAGTATTTACACACGGGCACTAATGGTATTTACAATTAATGCAAATTGCATCCTATTTCACGCCTTCACCTCATCCGCCGCCTATCGCCCCCATGTCGTTGCGCTCGCTCCGTAGCAAGATTTTTCTACTGGTCGTAGCGCTGCTCCTGGCGGTCGCGGCATTCGTGATGCTGACCTCGCAGCGCAACGTCACCCGCACGGTGATGAACAGCGAGCGCCACGCCGTCAGCAACGTCATGGAACTGGTGCTGCGCGACGCCGAGGCCCGCTGGGGCGCGTTGCTGGCCGACAAGATCTCCACCGTGCGCAGCGGCCGGCGCCAGCTGATGCAGAGCGGCACCGTGGTGGCCGCGGCGCTCGGCACCTACGCCGACCTGGCCGAGCGCGGCATCATGACGCCCGGCGCCGCCAAGGGCATGGCGCGCGCCTGGATCAACCACCTCAAGCTCGACGACCGCCGCTACGCCTTCGTCTACGACGCCGACTTCCAGGTGCTGGCCAGCGGCAATCCCGACATGATCGACCGCGACCTGTCGTCGCTGTCCGACTTCAAGAACCGGCCGCTGGCGCAGGCGCTGCTGGAAGAGAGCCGCACGTCCGGCTACGGCTTCGCGATCTACCGCTGGCCGCCGTCGGCGCAGCGCGGCGACGGCGAGACGCGCTACGCCTACTTCGGCTATTTCCGCCCGTGGAACTGGGTGTTCGCCATTTCCGACAGCGCCCAGGACGTGATCGAGCAGATCGAGACGCGCCGCGCGCAGCTGGAAAACTCGGTGCGCGACACGCTCTCCAAGATGACGCTGGCGCAATCGGGCTTTATCTTCATCGCGGCCGATGACGGCCGCATGATCGTGCCGCCGCCCGAGGCCCGCGCCGGCCTGCTGGACGCCAAGGACGGCGGCGGCAAGCTGCGCAGCCTGCGCTTCGACGGCGGCGACGGCCCCTGGCAGATCGAGAGCGCGCGCTTCGCGCCGCTGGGCTGGACCGTGGTGGCGGTGGTGCCCGAGAGCGACCTGACCGCGCCGGCGCAGGAACTGCTGAACCGGCAGGCGCTGATCTTCGTGGGCATGATGCTGGTGGCGCTGGTGTGCGCCTGGCTGGTGGCGGCGCGCATCGTGCGGCCGCTGGAAACGCTGACCCACTACGCCCGCCTGCTGCCCGAACAGGACCTGACCGCGGAATCGGCCGTGCCCGCCCACATCGCCGCCCTGCCCGACAAACACAAGGACGAAGTGGGCCGGCTGGCGGCCTCGTTCCTGTTCATGGACCGCAAGCTGCGCGAGAACGTCGCCCGCCTGATGCGCGAGACCACCGCGCGCGAACGCTTCGAGAGCGAGCTGAACATCGCCCGCGCGATCCAGCTCGGCCTGCTGCCGGTGCCGCTGTCGCCCATCACCCGCGAGCAGATCGACCTGAACGCCATGATGCTGCCGGCCAAGGAAGTGGGCGGCGACCTCTACGATTACTTCACGTTGCCCGACGGCCGGCTATGCCTGGCGATCGGCGACGTGTCGGACAAGGGCGTGCCGGCGGCGCTGTTCATGGCGGTCACGCGCACCCTGATCCGCGCCACCGCCGAGGACGAGACCGACCCGGCGCTGATCATGCAGAAGATCAACAACCGCCTGTCCGAGAACAACCCGAACATGATGTTCGTCACGCTGCTGATCGGCGTGCTCGACATGACCACGGGCGAACTGCAGTGGGCCAACGCCGGCCACCTGCCGCCCGCGGTGGTGGGCGCCGACGGCGTGGTTCGGCTGCTGGAGGGCCGCAGCGGCCCGGCCTGCGGCGTGCAGGAAGACCTGACCTACCGCTGCCTGTCGACGATGCTGGCGCCGGGCGAAATGCTGGTCGGCTACACCGACGGCATCACCGAGGCCGTCAATCCGCAGAATGCGCAGTATGGCGATCCGCGCCTGCTGGCCGTGCTGTCCAATCCCCCCGTGCCCGCGGCCAACCTGGCCAAGCGTCTGCTGGAAGACGTGCAGGCGTTCGCCGACGGCGCGGAACAATCCGATGACATCACATTGATCGTGATCCGCCGCCCATGAAGACATCGTTGCCCACCCTATTGCTGAGCCTGGCCCTGCTGGCGCCCGCCGCGAGCCTGGCCCAGGCGGCGACGCCCGCGGCCAGCCAACCCACGGCAGGCGCGGCCGCCGCGCCCCAGGTCTTTCCCACCAAGCCGGTGCCGCGTCCCGACGGCAAAAAATGGCGCATCGGCTATTTCGAGAGCGGCGACTACAGCGAATACCCACGCACGCTGCGCGTCACTGTGGACGGCCTGCAGAAGCTGGGCTGGATCACCGTGCCCGCCATTCCCGACGGCCTGAACGGCAAGCAGATGTGGGAATACCTGGCCGACAACGCCCGCAGCGACACGCTCGAATTCGTGCGCGACGCCTGGTGGCAGCCCGGCAACTTCGACGCCGCGCAGCGGCCGGCGGTGCGCGCCGCGATCAAGCAGCGGCTGGAGGAAAAGAAGGACATCGACCTGATCATCGCCATGGGCACCTGGGCCGGCCAGGACATGGCGGGCATGGGCGCGCCGGTGCCCACCATCGTCGCCTCGACCAGCGACGCCGTCGGCGCCCGCATCACCCGCTCGGCGCAGGACAGCGGCCTGGACAACCTGCACGCACGCGTCCAGCCCGAACGCTATCAGCGCCAGGTGCGCCTGTTCCACGAAATCGTGCCGTTCAAGCGGCTCGGCCTGGTCTACGAAGACAGCCCCGAGGGCCGCACCTACAGCGCGGTCGACGCGGTCGAGCAGGTGGCGCGCGAGCAGGGCTTCGAGGTGCTGACCTGCAACGCGCCGTCCAACGGCATCGCGCCCGAGGTGGCGACCCGCAACGCGCTCGAATGCTATGCCAAGCTGGCGCCGAAGATCGACGCGGCCTACGTCACGGTGCACCGCGGCGTCACGCCGGTGTCGATCGACACCGTGGCCGAGATCCTGCGGCAGGCGCGCGTGCCCAGCTTCTCGATGCTGGGCTCGGAAGAGGTCAAGCACGGATTGCTGCTGAGCCTGGCCCAGGCGGACTACTCGTACGTCGGCCTGTTCTACGCCGAGACCATGGCGCGCATCTTCAACGGCGCCAAGGCGCGCGAGCTGAGCCAGGTCTGGATCGACCCAGCCAAGATCGCCTTGAACCTGCAGACTGCCCGCGTGATCGGCTTCGATCCGCCCGTGGATATCCTGCTGGCGGCCGACGAAGTCTACGAGGCCCGGTAACCCCCTGTTTCCTTGGCGCGGACCGAAACCGCGCGATGGCATAAAATCGGCTGACGTGTCATGGCGATGGAACTAAAGCGCCAACCGGGTTACTCAATCACAGGGGCTGTTGAATCTCCTATGGGCCCGATCTCGGACACGCCGGATTTATTGGCTGCATGACAATTTCATCGGTTACCCCTTCATCGCCGTTCGTCTCTCTCGAAGCCTTCGCCAAGGCGGCGGAGAGCGGGCAGGACGTCTATGTCGACGTCGCGGGCGAAAAACTGCAGGTCCTGGGCATGGGCGCCACGCCCGGCGGCCGCAGCGTGGCATGGGTGGCGCCCAATGTCGACACGACCGAAATGTTCGCCCAGGCGCTGGCCCGCAGTTTTGGCCAGGGCATCGCCAGCGCGGTGTCGCGCGAACTCGGCCTGGAGCCCAACCCCGGCAAGCCGCTGTCCGCGCGCACCGTCGCGCTGGCGCTCGACATGGCGCAGACCTCGCGCGACGCGCTGTCCGGCGTCGATTTCCTGACGCGCCTGGCGCTGTCCGCCACCAACGGCGCGCCCGCCTTCCAGCAAGCCTGTAGCGACGCCGGCGTGGCGCCCGCCAGTCTCGACGCCGCCCGCCGCGGCGCGCTGGACCAGGCCATGCAGGCCCGCTTCGACCAAGCCGCCCAGTCCGGCCAGAGCCCGGTCTCCCTGGGCACCGCCGCCGGCTGGCTGCGCGACCTGCTCAAGGCCGGCTGAGACCGTCCCGCCACGGATTCCGGCCCGCGGAATCCCGCCAGAAACGGTTTACTTGTTTTTACATTTCTGACGACGAAAACGCGATTTTTGCCTCAATATTTCGATTTTCGAAATATTGTGACACGTGTAAGCTGCGATAATTCGCGGCATGCCGGTAGTAACTTGTAGCTTCATACACGTTTCTTTTCGCCTCCCATGACCAACCCCAGCGATTGCACAGCCGCTTCCCAGGAAGCGGAGTTGCCGCCCATTCGCGCTGACGAAGGGCAGGGTTGGGACACGGGCGAGGAATACCTGCTGCGCGACCTGGTGCGGGAGCACTCCACCCGGCTGCAACGCTTCATCATCAAGCACATCGGCAACACCACCGAGGCCGAAGATCTGGCCCAACAGGCCTTTGTCGAAGCGGCCCGCTCGTACCGCAGCTTTCGCGGCGAATCGCAACTATCCTCCTGGCTCTACGGCATCGCGCTCAACCTGGTGCGCAACTACCTGTCGCGCGCGCCGGAACGGCGCCACGATTTCGTCAGCGACAGCGTGCTGGCCGAACACGCCAGCAGCGATCTGCCCCCCGACCGCGCGCTCGAGCAGAGCCAGACCCTGGCGCTGTTGCAGGAATCGCTGGACGAGCTGCCCGAGAACATGCGCGACATCCTGCTCATGGTCGGCATCGACGAAATCTCGTACGAAGACGCCGCGGCCCTGCTGACCGTGCCGGTCGGCACCGTGCGCAGCCGCCTGTCGCGGGCGCGCGCGGCGCTGCGCGACAAGCTGGCCCAGAAGGGCCTGCGGCTCGACGACTGAGCCGCCCGCCACTACGGCGCCCTGCCCGTGCCCGGCGCCGCCACCGGCTCGACCTGAATCACCGGCCCCTGCTGCGCGTTCGACTTGCCTTCCAGCACCGGCGCGGCCGTCGGCGTGCCATCCAGCCATTCCGAGGCGCGCACCGGTCCGCTGCTGCGGCGCAATTCCACGTTCGGCCCGAACACGATGCGGGTGCGCTGGCTCTGCGCCAGGTCGAGGTATTGCCCTGGCGTCATGCGGTCGCCGCCCCAGGTGGCGTTGAGCATCGGGCCGGTGCCGGCCGCGCCGGGCGTGGCCACCACTTCGCCATTGATCGCCACCACCTTGGGCCGGATCAGGAACAGGCGCTCGCGCCGCTGCACGGTCTTGGACTTGTTGGAGAACAGCAGCCCCAGCCCCGGGATGTCGCCCAGGATCGGCACCTTGTCGACCTGCTCGGAATTCTGGCTGCTGTTGTAGCCGCCGATCAGCAGCGTCTGGTCGTTGCCGACGATGGCCAGGGTGCTGATGTTGCTCTTGCGCACCGTGGGCAGGTTGTCGATCTGCCGCTCTTCCTGGATGCGGCCGTCCTCGATATCCACCGTCAGTTCGACGCGCGCGCCGTTCTTCGATTCGATATGGCGCGGCGTCACGCGCAGCGAAGTGCCGACGGTCACCGGCGTCACCGTGGCCACGCGCTCGCCGCGGGTCTGGATGTAGAACGTGTCGGACAGGTCGATCATGGCGCCCAGGTTGTCGGCCGTCAGGATCGACGGCTGCGACAGGATGTTGGCCTGGCCCTTGGTCTGCAGCGCGCGCAGGCGCGCCGCCAGCGTGTTGCCGACGCTCACGCCGATGGTGCCGGGCGACAGCGCCGCGCCGCTTTCCAGCGGCAGGCCGCCGCTGGGGCCCAGGCCCAGGTTGCCGTAGCCAAAGGTGGTGGAGCCGGCGCGCGCGCCCCAGGTCACGCCCAGTTCGCTGACGAGATCGGAGTTGACGTCGACGATCATCGCCTCGATCTCGACCAGCGTGCTGGGCAGGTCGAGCTGTTCGATCAGGCTGCGGTAGATGGGGATGCGGTCCGGGATGTCCTGCACGATGATGGCGTTCAGGCGCGCATCGGCCTGCACCGTGGGCTCGCGCAAGCGCAGGCCCGACTTGCCCGCGACGCCGGACGCGGGCGCCTGGCCCCCGCCCTGCCCCGCGACCGCGCCGGCCTCGCCGCCGCCTTGCGGAAAGGCCGGCGGATTGTCGCGCAGCGGCGCCGCGATGGCCGCCAGCGTTTCATTGTTGGCCCCGCCGCCGCCGCCCGTGATCAGGTTGCGCAGCACCGTGGACAGGCCGGGCGTCACCACCTTCTGGTCGCGATAGCTGATGGTGCGGTCATTGACCGAGGCGTGCTTGAGCCGGAACACCGCCACCTGCTGGCCGCCGGCGCCCATCGGCAGCGCGGCCACGGTGCGCTCCACCAGGTCGACGTAGCCCGGCGGACCCGACACCAGCGCGATGCCCTGGTCGGGCAGCTCGCCCCAGCCGAAGCGCGGATCCAGCACGCCCAGTTGCTGCAACGCCTGGCGCAGCGCGCTGATGGAGCTGCCCATGGCGCTGACCGAGCGCGTCTTCATGTCGTTGGTGCGGCTGACGAACAACGTGCCCGCATAGACGAACCAGTTGAAGCCGTACACGCCGCCCAGCCGGTCCATGAACTCGGTCGGCGTATTGGCATTGAACTTGCCGTTGACCGTGCCGGTGACATTGGGCCCGAGCTGCAATGACAGGCTGAAGCCGCCGGCGAATTCGCGCAGCAGCGTCTGCAAGTTTTCGTCGCGGGCATAGTAGCTGTAGGGCACGTTCGGCCAGTTCGGCGCGGCCTGCGCGCCGGCCGCCAGGCCCAGCGACAACGCGGTCGCCAGAATCATCCGCTTCAACACTCTCTCTCCTCGGGCGACATGCCCGTCACGCGTATTCATGCCAGCCGCCGCACGGCGCCGGCCCAAAAGGACAGCGCATTGGTGAATGCGCCCATGGCTTCGTCCAGCGCCAGTTCGCCGCTGCCGGGCTGCAGCGATTGCTGCAGCCACAGCGCGCGGCCCTGCGGATCGACCACGCAGGCGGCCGCGTGGCGCGCCAGCATGCCCGCGGCCAGCTTGCCGATTTCGGTCACCAGCCGGTCGCGGTCGACGTCGCTGGCCGGCAGCGCGCACAGGCGCGCGCTCATCGCCAGCCAGCCGTCGCGCGCCGGCTGCAGATGCACGCGGTAGGTCTGGTCGACCACCACGGTGAGGCGGCCGTCGGCGCGGGTCGACGGCGGCAGGCCGTGGCGCGCCGCGTAGGCGGATATCAGGGGATGCTGGAGTGCGTTCATGTCGGATCGTCCGGATTGCCCGCCAGCTTCCTGACCAGCCGCAGGACTTCGGCGACGGGCTCTATCAGTTCGCTGGGGATGTATTGGTCGGGCTGCGCGGACGCCATCAGCGCGCGCGCCAGGGGAATGTTCTGCATCACCGGCACGCCGGCCTCGCGCGCGGCCGCCATCATCTGTTCGGCCAGCGCGCCCTCGCCCTTGGCCAGCACCACCGGCAGCGGCGTCTCGTCGGGCTCGTAGTAGATCGCCACCGCCAGGTGGGTCGGGTTGGTCACCAGCACCGACGCCTTGCGCGTGCTGGCCACCGCGCCGTGCATCACCATTTCCTGGTGCAGGTGCTTGCGCTTGTGCTTGATGTGGGGGTCGCCCTCCATCTCCTTGAATTCCTGCTTGATGTCTTCCTTGCTCATCATCAGCCCCTTGCGGTACTGCATGCGTTGCCAGACGAAGTCGGCCAGGGAAATCACCACATAGGCCACCGCGATGTTCACGATCAGCGTGCGCATCATGCCGCCCACGCCCGCCTCCAGCCCGGCCAGGCCGCTGTGCGGCACCGCCATCAGCTCGGGCAGCGCATCGCGCACCACCAGCGTCACCAGCACCGACAGGAAGGCGATCTTGATGACGGATTTCAGCAGCTCGACCAGGTTCTTCTTCGAGAAGATGTTCTTCAGGTTGCTCATGACGTTGAGCTTCTTGGCCGAGGGCTTGAGCTTCTCGAACGCCAGCACCACGCCCACCTGCAGGAACTCGGCGAACATGCCCACGATCAACACGATCAGCACGAACGGCAGCACCAGGTAGACGGCTTCGCGCAGCGCCGCGTCCAGCGCCACCGGCAGCGCCTGCTCGAACGGCTGCCCCACCAGCGTCGACGGGATCAGCACCAGCCGCCCCAGCGACTCGATGATGCCGTGGGCGTTGCCCAGCATGTAGCCGAACAGCGCCAGCACCAGCAGCGTCTGGGTGAAGTCCTTGCTGTGCGCGACGTCGCCCTTCTGGCGCGCGTCGCGCAGCTTCTTGTGGGTGGGCTGTTCGGTCTTTTCGCCGCTCATGGCGCCCGCCACTGGTTGTCGAGGAAGGGCAAGGCCGAGCCGATCTGGCCGGTGGCCTCGGCGGCGTACTCGAACAGCGTGTTCATGTAGAGCACCATCACCAGCAGCGCCAGCGCGCTCTTGATCGGCATCGCCAGGAAGAACACCTGCAACTGCGGCGCGAAGCGGCTCACCAGCGCCAGCCCGACCTCGGCCAGGAACATCGAGATGATGGCGGGCGCGGCGAACAGCAGCGTCAGCCGCAGGAAGCGGCCCAGCTGGTCCAGCATCAGCGGCACGCTTTCCTGGCGCAGCGTCGGCGTCCAGTCCCACAAGTCCCACAGCCGGAAGCTGTCGTACAGCATGGTCAGCATCAGCATGAAGCCGCCGCCCACCAGGAAGAACACCATGAAGGCCTGGTTGAACAGGATGCCGAGCGGCGACGAGTCGTTGCCGGTGGCCGGATTGATGGTCGCGCCCAGGCTGGCGCCGCGCTGGTTGTCGACCACGAAGCCCACCGCCTCGAAGATCCAGAACGGGATCGCCACCAGGAACCCCATCACCAGGCCGATGAAGACTTCCTTGGCCACCAGCAGCACCAGCTCGATCGCGCCCAGGTCGGTCACGGCATAGCGCGGCGCCAGCGCCGGCACCAGCACCAGGCCGATGGCGGCGCAGATGGCGTAGCGCAGCATGCCGGGCAGCAGTTGGCGGTTGAACAGGGGCAGCATCGCGCACAGCGCCAGGATCCGCGGCTGCGTCAGCGCCAGCGTGCCCAGGAAGACTTTCGCTTCGACGTAGGTGATGCCCGAGATCATGTTGCCGGCCGCTCCTAGTGGATCTTGTAGAAGAGATCGAACACGGAGATCGTGAAGTTGTACAGCTCGGCGCTGAGCCAGCGCGCCGTCAGCAGGATCGTGGCGAACACCGCGATCAGCTTGACGGCGAACGACAGCGTCTGCTCCTGGATCTGCGTCAGCGCCTGGAACAGCGAAAACAGCGTGCCCACGATCGCGGCGACGGCGATCGGCGGCAGCGACAGCCACAGCACCAGGTAGAGCGCCTGGGTCATGTACGAGACGAGGTCGACGGTTCCCATGGCGGCCTCAGGTGTAGGACAGCACCAGGCCCTGGATCAGCCGCGTCCAGCCGTCGACCATGACGAACAGGAACAGCTTCAGGGGCATGGAGATCGTGACCGGCGACACCATCATCATGCCCATCGCCAGCAGGATGTTGGAGACGATCAGGTCGATGATGACGAACGGCAGGTACAGCAGGAAGCCGATCTGGAACGCGGCGGTCAGCTCCGACAGCAGGAACGACGGGATCAGCACCAGCAGGTCGTCTTCCTTGAGGTTGCGGGCCTGCTGCTCGCCCCACAGCCCGCGCGCGGTGCGCAGGAAGAAATCGCGCTGCTCGGGGCGGCTGTTCTTGAGCATGAAGCCGCGCATCGGCTCGGCGCCGCGCGCCACCGCGTCGAGAATGCCTTCGAGCCGGTCCGGCTGCGCCGCCCCGGGCGCCACCACCGCGGGCGGCGCGCGCAGCTCGTCGCCGATCTGCATCACCACCGGCCCCATGACGTAGGCCGACAGGATCAGCGCCAGCCCGTACAACGCCATGTTGGGCGGCACCTGCTGCACGCCCAGGGCATTGCGCACCAGCGTCAGCACCACCGCGATCTTCAGGAACGAGGTGGTCATGACGGCGGCCAGCGGCACCAGCGCCAGCAGCGCCAGCACCACCGCCAGGCTGATCGGATCCGCGCCGTTCATGCGCCCGCCTTGCCCAGCCGGTGCAGCGTCACGCCGATGCGGCCGTCGATCTCGACCAGTTCGCCGCTGCCCACCAGCGCGCCGTTGGCGCGCACCAGCACCGGGCCGTCGGCCAGCGGCCGTTCCAGATCGAAGGTTTCGCCGGGCTGCAGCTGCCGCAGCTCGCCCAGGGTGATCAGGCGTTCGCCCAGTTCGAAGGTCAGTCGGACGGGAATGGCGTCGATATCGAGCGGTGTCTGGGCGCCCGCTTCGGCATCCAGCGGCGGTTGCGGCGTCTCGGTCATGAGGGAAGTCCAGCCTTGGGTAACGAGGTATGAGGAGCCCTGGCGGCGCACGCGCAGCCCTTGGCCGTCCGCGCCCAGCCACAGTTCGCCGTCGGGCGAGACCAGGCAGTGGTCCAGGAAAAGGGTGTCGCGCGGCGCCAGGCCGCGCAGTTCGGCCGCGGCCAGGTGGGTCCAGCCCAGGCAGGCGCGGATGCGCACCGGCACCGCATCGAGGTCGATCTCGCTGGCCGCCGGCGCGGCGCGGCCGACCAGGCCGGCCAGCAGCATCAGGCCGAGGCCGTCGGTGTCCAGCGTGGCGTAGATCGCGGCGCCGTTGGCGGGATGGCGCGCGGCCACGGTCCAGCCATGCGCCAGGGCCGGGGCCGGGCCATCGCGGCCGACCACCCGCAGCGGACCGCCCGGCGACACCTCGGCCAGGCCCGCGACCACCTCGGCCAACAGCGTCTCGATGGCGGTCGACACCAGGGCCGGCGGCAGCGCGCCAGCGTCAACGTCCGGCAGGCGCGCCGCCAGCCAGGCATCGGCGGCGCTGGCCGGCAGGCCCAGCCGCAGCCGCGCGCCGGCCCATTCCAGGTCGGCCGACAGCGTGGCCGCCTGGCGCAGGGCCTCGGCCACGCCGGGCGTGAAGCCCAGGCGCCACTGCGCGGGCTCGGCGTCGACGCCGGCCAGCGGCGCGAGCGTGACCGCCAGATCGGCGCCATGGCGCGCGATCAGCGTGCGGGCGCGGGCCTCGTTGCCGGACAGGCGCGGCAGCGATAGCGGGGAGGAAGAGAGAAGCGTACTGGCAGTCATGGGTTCCAGGGATCAACGGACCGGCGCATCGGCGTCGGTTTCCGCCAGGCAGGGGTCTTCCGGGTCATCGGTGCCGACGCGCACGCGCGTCGGCCGCGCCAGGCTGTCGGCCAATTGCTCGGCCAGCGGTCGCGCCATCGCGGCGAGGCGCTCACGCGAGGTTTCATTGGCGCAGACGAAGTCGGCGATGACACGGCCGCCGTCTTCATAGACCGACACGCTGACGCCGGGCAGCACGTCGTCCTTCAATTCCACCCGCACCTGGCGCCGGCCCTGGCTGCCGTCGGCCACCAGCAGTTGTTCGGCGCTGCCTTGCAGCGCCTGCGCCAGGGCCTGCGGCGTCGCGTCGGCAGGCGCGGGCGCATCGGTCCGGGCCGCGCCGAACAGCGAGAACGGCGAGGGCGCGGCCGGCGGCGCGACGGGCGGCTCGTCCCTGCCGCGCGCCATGGCCTGCTCGAAGGCCTGCTTGTCGGCGTCGCTGGCCTGGCGGCCGGACGCCTGCGCATCCGATTGGGCCAGGCCCGAGCCCTGCGCGATCGCGGTATCCAGGCCGATGCGGCGGTCGATGCTCATGCCGGCTCGAACTCCTCGTGCTGTTCCCAGTCCTCGCGGTCGCGCGACAGCGATGCGGCTTCTTCCATTTCCATGTCTTCCTTGTGCTCCAGCGCCTTCAGGTGCTCGGCCAGGTGGATGCTGGCCAGTTCCACGAACTTGCCGGTCAGGCGCACCGCCTGCTGGTGCTGGACGCGGCGCTCGGCCAGCGCCTGGTGTTCCTCGCGCAGGCGCTCGGCCGCCTGTTCCACGGCCTGCTCGTGCTGGCGTTCGCCCTCGCGCAGGCCGGCCACGCCCTGCAGCACGTCTTCGATCTCGCGCACCCGCACCACGCGGCTGCACAGGTCGCGGTACATGGCCCGCTCGCGCCGCTCGGATTCATCGCGGAAGTCCGCCAGCGCCCGCTCGGAGGCCTCGCGCGCGGCATCGGCCTCGGCGTGACGCAGCCGCTGGCGCGACACCGCGATCTCGGCCTGGCCTTCGCGAAAGCGCTTGATGGCGAGCAGTTCGTCAAAGACGCTCATGCCGTCCCCACGATGGCGCTCATCTGCGCCAGGGCATCCGGCAGCGTGGCGCGCTCGTCGGTGCGCTGGCGCAGGAACTGGTTGATCGCGGCGATCTTGTCGATGGCCTCGTCCGTGACCGCGTCGCCGCCGCGCTTGTATTCGCCGATCTTCACCAGCAGCTCGACCTCCTGGTACTTGGCCATCAGCTCGCGCAGGCGGCCGGCGGCGCGCTTGTGCTCCGGCGTGATGACCGCGTTCATGACGCGGCTGGCCGAGGCCAGCACGTCGATGGCCGGGTAGTGGTTGGCCGCGCCCAGCTTGCGCGACAGCACGATGTGGCCGTCGAGGATCGAGCGGGTCTCGTCGGCGATGGGCTCGGTCATGTCATCGCCTTCCACCAGCACCGTGTACAGCGCGGTGATGGAGCCATGCTCGTTCATGCCGGCGCGCTCCATCAGCTTGGGCAGCGTGGCGAACACCGATGGCGGATAGCCGCGGCGGGTCGGCGGTTCGCCGGCGGCCAGGCCGATCTCGCGCTGGGCGCGGGCAAAGCGCGTCACCGAGTCCATCAGGAACAGCACGCGCTTGCCCTGATCGCGGAAATACTCGGCGATGGCCGTGGCCACGTAGGCGGCCTTGGCGCGCTCCATCGACGACTTGTCGCTGGTGGCGCAGACGATCACGCTCTTGCGCCGGCCCTCGCGGCCCAGTTCGTGTTCCAGGAATTCGCGCACCTCGCGACCGCGCTCGCCGATCAGCGCCACCACGGTCACGTCCACCGCCGCGCCCTTGACCAGCATGCCCATCAGGGTCGACTTGCCGCCGCCCGCGGCCGCGAAGATGCCCATGCGCTGGCCTTCGCCGCAGGTCAGCACGCTGTCCAGCGCGCGCACGCCCAGCTCCAGCGGCTGCGAGATGATGCGGCGCTTGAGCGGGTCCGGCGCCTCGGCGAACACGGGGTAGAACTTGCTGGCCTCCAGCGGCCCCAGCTCGGCCTCGTCCAGCGGCCGGCCCAGCCCGTCCAGCACCCGGCCCAGCAGCCCCGGGCCCACGGGCACCATGTGGGCCCGGCCGGTGGGGATGACCTCGGTGGCGGTGGAGATGCCGTACATGTCGCCAATCGGCGTGAGCAGCGCGGCGTCGCGCGCGAAGCCCACCACCTCGCCCTTCATCTCGAAGTTCTCGCCCGGATTGCGCAGGATGCAGACCTCGCCCACCTTCACCGACGGCACCACCGCCTTGATGATGGTGCCGATCACCTGGGTCACGCGGCCCTTGATGCGCAGCGTCGGCGTGTCCTGCAGCGCCAGCTCCATCATTTCGGAGATGTAGTCGAACTGGCGCATCGCTATACCCGGCTTCCCAAGGTGCGCTGGAAGGCCTGGCGCAACGCCTGGATCTGCCCTTCCAGGCTGGCCTCGACCATGCCGATCTCGCTTTCGAGGATGCAGGCGCCGCGCGCCAGCCGGCCATCGGCCAGGATGTCGAGATAGCCCACGCCGGGATAGGCGGCCAGCAGGTCGTTGATCTGCTCACGCACCGTATCGACTTCGGCCGGATTCAGCCGCAGGGTCATCTGCTTCTGGTTGCGCACCACCGCCAGGGCGTTACGCACCACCACCATGACCTTCTCGCGGTCGTCGAAGCCATCGACCACCTTGCGCACGGCCGACATCACCAGTTCCACCATCTCGTTCTCGACGCCGGCGAAGTACTCGACCGTGCGGCCGACGGTCTCGATCATCTTCTCGGCCTGGTCCAGCAGCGCCGCTTCGCGGCCCTCTTCGTAGCCGCGCTGACGCTCGGCCTCGAACGCCGCCTGGGCGCCGCCGACGATCTCGTCGGCCCGCGCCCGCGCCTGCGCCAGCAACTGTTCGGCGTCGGCCCACGCCGCCAGCTCGGCGCCGCGCAGCACGCGCGCGGCGGGATCGATGCGGCCGGCCGCGGCGCGCGGCGTCAGCGGATCGCGGGGAATGAGGAAAGCCATGCGGGCTCCGTTTTCTTCAGTAGCGACAGGCCCAGCGCCAGCGCCTGCGGTGCGGGCAGGGGCGCGGACGGCGCGGGCAGGTCGGGCAATTTCAGTTCGGCGCGTTGCGCGAGTTCGGGACCGGCGCCGCTCAGGGCCGCGCGCAGCGCGCCCAGGCCCAGCGTGTCCACCGCGGCGGTGGTTTCGGCCAGCGTCCAGGCCGCGCTGTCGGCCAGGCCGTCGTGCAGGCCCGCGGCCGTGC
>ERZ1739169.104-NODE-104-length-25033-cov-32.220234_pt1 | contig 25033 bp, 28 predicted proteins | sample MGYA00581756_ERZ1739169 | MGnify/ENA primary metagenome ERZ1739169 (study PRJEB40789, sample SAMEA7425667) | Salamandra salamandra | biome: salamander skin | place: Germany | collected 2020-03 | study: cvxcv | reverse complement strand
GCGGCGGCGCAGGCGGAGCGGCGACCGGCGCGGGGGCGGCGGCGTGGACGGCGGCGGCGTGCTCCTCGTGCGGTTCGACGACGACGATGGCGGGCGGCGGCGCGCGCAGGATGATCGGCGCGATCGGCTCGCTCGGCAGCGGCAGCTCCGCCGTCAGGTCCAACGCCTCCAGCGGTGCGGACAGGGCCGCCATCTGGGCGATGGTCGGCTCCACATCGCCATGACGCACGGTGAAGGCGCCCGGCAGACCCCAGGTCCCGGCCCAGCGATAGAAGATGTGCGCCCCGATCTGGCGCATCTTGACCAGACGCTCGGCCCAGTAAGGCGCGACATAGTCGGTGTGGTAGTGGGTCGCCATGCCCACGCCCGCGGCGACCGAGCCGTTCAGGGCCGACGACGCCACGGCCTTGGCCCGCGCCCAGCCCTCGATCGAGGGAACCCGGTTCATGGCGCCGTCGCAGGTGAAGCTGAACTGGCAGCCGGTCGGACGCTCCGAACCCTGGAAGACCACGCCGCAGACCGTGCTGGGATAGGCCGGGTGACGCACGCGGTTCAGCACCACCTGGGCCACGGCGGCCTGACCCTCGGTCGTTTCCGAGGCGGCCTCATAATAGACGGCGGCGGCCAGGCAATCGACGGCGCGGGTGTAGTCCTCCAGCCGGTCGGCGGGGATGATGAAGGGCTTTGCAGCCAGGATCGGCAGGGTCGAGAACGGCAGTCCGGCGTTGAAGGCGCGGGCCTCATCCTCCGAAATCGGCATCACCTCGTCCGGGGACAGGGTGAACTCCAGCGGGCGCTGCTGGACCATGGGGACCGACGCCGGCAAGCCGATGGTCTGGGCCGACTGACCGGCCAACTCCTCCAGACGCTGGGTCAGAAGCACGGCGCCGGACAGGGACAGGATGAACAATACGCCCAGCAGCGAGACCAGCATGGGCGTCAGCTCGCTGAACGCCATGCGGGCGCCCAGCCGCCGAGCGACGACACGGATGCGATCGACAAAGGTCGAGCCTGTCAGGATCACGTCCTCGTTCGTCGTCATGCGCCCCTCGAATACAGCCCAGCTAGTTTTCAACAGGGCGCATATCACATCGTTGCAGCAAATACCGCCCCCGCGAGAAACGACGGGCGTCCGAACCGCTACGGTGGTGCTGGAGCCACACCCATTGGCGAGCAAAGGCGTGCAGATCGCCTTTGAGATCAGGCGGCCTCAGCCGCCTCGCGGGCTTCGCGATCGCGTCGGGCGTCGCCCTGTCCCAGCCGACGGATCATCTCGGCGGCCAGACGACCAGAGGGGTTCTCGATGGTGCGGATCGTGTCACGGGCCACCCCGCCGCGATAGCGCGACAGGACACGCAGTTCGTCCGACGCCTGGCTGCGCAGCGACGGCGTCAACTCCGACCAGTGTTCGAACATATAGCGCACGCGCCAGCGGCTGATGTCCGGCCCATAGGGCGCCACCGCATAGGACCGCTCAAGATTGTCCAGCGCCGCCGGGGTCATGACGGTCGAGCGGCTGCGGTCGATATAGGCCAGCCGCGCCCAAGCCGCTGCGTTCATCGGCGCCTGGGCCAGTGCGGCCTTGGTTTCGGCGACGGCGGCCTCTGTGTTCGGCGGACTTTCCGCCAGCAGGGCCTCGGCCCGGTTCTCATGCAGGCCCGCCAGATCCATCAGCTCGGACCCGCCGCCCAGGGTCAGGGCGGCTGCCCCTGCCGACAGGACGCAGGCGCCCGCCAGAACAGCAGCGGCGCTGAGCTTCAGTCCATAGACGACGCTAGGCTTCATGAAAGATGCTCCCCGCCGACGCCGCAGCGTCCTCATGCGCTGATCCGACGCATTCGAACATCGAACCGGCGGACCCGCGCCTGCACCGCTTACAGTCCGCGCGCCCGCAACGCAAAATCTGCGATCATCCGTACAGGCGCTTTTCATCCAGGGGCGAATGACTGACAGACCGCGCCTGAAGATCGGGCCGTAATCGCCGCCGCGCCCCCAATGCTGCGCTGCAGTCATCGATGACTTGGAAATGGGCTTCACCTTACGCTATAGAAAGGCCAAGTTTCGATCGGGGACAGCACAAATGCTGAATTGGTTGCGCGCAGGGCTTGTGGGCCTGATGCTGGTTGTCGGCGTGTCCGGCTGCGCCTCGTCGCCGGCGGGCGCCGAATCCCTGGCGGCCATCATCGCTCCGTCGGGCGATGAGCCCGTCGCCGTCCGTTCGGTGCCGGAGTATCGCCTGGGCGCCGCAGACAAGGTCCGCGTCAACGTCTTCGGCGAAGAAGCCCTGACCGGCGAGTTCATCGTCGGCGGCAGCGGCAAGGTCTCCCTGCCCCTGATCGGCGAAGTCCAGGCCGCCGGCCTGACCATCGGCCAGTTCCAGGAAGAAATCGCCCAGGCTCTGCGTCAGGGCTATATCAACGAGCCGCGCGTTTCCGCCGAAGTGCTGAACTATCGCCCCTTCTACATCCTGGGCGAAGTGAAGAAGCCGGGCGAATATCCGTACACCAACAATCTGACGGTGCTGAACGCCGTGGCGACGGCCGAGGGCTTCTCGTACCGCGCCAACACCCGCGTGGTTTACATCAAGCGCGCGGACGGCGTGGGCGAACAGGCCTTCCCGCTGACCACCGCCACCCAGGTGGCGCCGGGCGACACCATCCGCATCGGCGAGCGCTTCTTCTGATGAGACGACGCTTGCCAAGCGTCGCCAGACCGCTGATCAAGGCCTGATGTTCGGCAAGCTGTTCAAATCCCGCCCAAAGGCCGCGCCTGCGCGCACCGCCGCGATCCCGGACGACACCGTCGTCTGGGCCGTCGGCGACGTGCATGGACGTCTGGATCTGCTGGAGCCGCTGGCGGATGCGATGATCGAGGACCTGGTCCGCTCGCCTGCGCGGCGAAAGGTCATCGTCTTCCTGGGCGACTACATCGACCGGGGACCGGATTCGAAGGGCGTCATCGACCGCCTGGCCGCCATCAAGGCCGAGGGCCTGATCGAGACCCATTTCCTGCGCGGCAATCACGAAGAGCGCATGGAGGCCTTCCTGACCGACCCGGAGCTGGGGCCGGGCTGGTGCGACTATGGCGGACGCGAAGCCCTGCTGTCCTATGGCGTCATTCCGCCGATGCTGAAGACCGACGCCGAGGGCTGGACCGCCGCCTGCGAGGCGCTGAACGCCGCCGTCGGCGACCGCCAGCGCGCCTTCCTGAACGGCCTGCAGTACAGCGTCTCCATCGGCGACTATTTCTTCGCCCACGCCGGGGCCGAGCCGGGCGTGCCGCTGGACCAGCAGGATCCGCGCCAGCTGATGTGGGTGCGTCAGGCCTTTCTGGAGAACCCCGAACCGTTCGAGCGGGTGGTGGTTCACGGTCATACGCCGTCAGAGGCGGTTCACGCCGACTATCGCCGCATCGGGGTGGACACCGGCGCCTATGCGACCGGCGTGCTGACGGGCCTGCGCCTGGAAGGAACCGCGCGCGAACTAATGCAGACGGCGGGCGGGCGCTCCAAGGTGACGATCAGCCGTCACCCGCTCTGAGAGGAACGAGGCCGCCCTACAGCGGCATCGCCATGATTTCCTTGTAGGCCGAGATCACCTGATCGCGGACCGAGATGACGGTTTCCAGCGAAGCCTCGGCCGAACTCAGCGCCGTGACCACGTCGATCAGATTGCCCTGCCCCTGAATGGAGCTGGCCATCTGGGTTTCCGCCGCCTTCGACTGCTGGGCCATGTCGGTCATGGCGTTTTTGACCAGGTCGGCGAAGCCGCCGTCGCCGACGCCAGGCGCCTGGGCGGCGGGCGCGGTGGGCATGGCGACGCCCTGAACGGCGGCGTAGGCGCGGGCGGCCATCATGGGGTTCATGACTTAAGCCCTCCTCAGCGCTTGATGATGTCGAGGGTGCGGGCGTCCATCGACCGCGCCGTCTCGATGACGTTCAGATTGGCCTCATAGGCCCGCTGCGCCTCGCGCATGTCCATCGCCTCGACCAGGGTGTCGACATTGGGCCGCAGGACATAGCCCTGGGCGTTCGCCGCCGGGTGCGACGGATCATAGTCCATCTTGAAGTCGCCTTGATCGGGGCGAACCTCGGCCAGGGCCACGCCCGTGGCGCCGTCGACTTCACGCGGCTGGAAGACGGGGATCTGACGGCGGTACGGCTCGCCGCCCGGCGTGCGGGCCGTCGACTGGGCGTTGGCGATGTTCTCGGCGATGACGCGCATCCGCGACTGCTGCGCCTTGAGCGCCGAAGCCGCGACGGCCATGGCGCTGTTCGAGGGCGGAATGGGATCAGGCATGGATCAGTTCCTCAGCCCGCGCCGGGCTTCTTGGCCGCCAGACGAATCATCGACATGGACTTCTGATAGAAGCCGATGGCCGCGTCATAGGCCATGCGGCTCTCGGCCATCTTCAGCATCTGCTCTTCGACCACGACCGAGTTGCCGTCCATCGTGGTTTCCGAATCCGGCGACTTGGTCGTCTCGAACCGATAGCCCGATCCCGGCGGCGTGAAATGGGCGCCGCTGGCGCGCTCCATCTGCACCGCGCCGCCGCCGCGCGAGCGCATGGCTGCGGCGAAGTCGGTCGGCATCTTCAGGTCACGCCCGACGAAGCCAGGCGTGTCCGAGTTGGCCACGTTCTCCGCGATCAGGCGCTGGCGCTCGTCCAGCCAGCCCAGACGGCCCTTGATCTGGCCCAGCAGAGGTATGTCGGCGACGCCCATGGCGGTCTCCCGTGCAACGCGGATGCGCGCGATGGGCAGAAAATGCCGCCTGCATGGTTAATAGGCCGTTATCTCAACGGCTCGTTAACCGTGGTGGTTAAGACTTATGGGACAGCGCCGACCGCGCGGGGCCATAAGCGTATGAATTTCCTCGATCTTGCCCGTGCCGTTTTCGGCCTGGCCTTCACACTCGGTCTGATCGGCGTCGCCGCCTGGGCTGCGCGTCGCTATGCGCCCAAGCTGATGGCCCGTCTCAGCGCCGAAAAAGGCGCCCGGCGGCTGCAGGTGGTCGAGACCCTGGTTCTGGACCCGGCGCGGCGTCTGGTCCTGGTGCGGGTCGATGACGAAGAGCGGCTGATCCTGCTGGGCGAAGGCCGCGAACTGATCGAACCGCGTCAGTCGGGAGCGATCCAGTGAAATCCTTGCCCAGACGTCTCCCCCGCGGCGGGAGGGAGAGCCTCTTCGCCACGCCCACGGGTGCGGAGCTGAAACGCGCCGCCATTCTGTCGCTGTTCACCACCCTGGTCTGTCTGGCCTGGCCCGTGGCGGCCCTGGCCCAGCAGGCGGCTCAGGGCGGTTCGGCCATCAATATCGACCTGGGAAACGGCGCGGGCCTGACCCAGCGCGTCGTCCAACTGGTCGGGCTGATGACGGTGCTGTCGCTGGCCCCGTCCATCGTCATCATGACCACCAGCTTCGTGCGCATTGTCGTGGTTCTGTCGCTTCTGCGCACGGCGCTGGGCCTGCAGCAGTCGCCCCCGAACGCCGTTCTGATCTCGCTGTCGCTGTTCCTGAGCGCCATCGTCATGGCCCCGACCTGGCAGGACGCCTATGATTCGGGCATCCGTCCGCTGATGGATCAGCAGATCGAACTGCCCCAGGCCTTCGATCAGGCGTCGGAACCTGTGAAGACTTTCATGCTGGGTCAGGTGGACCGCGCGGACCTGGCCCTGTTCACCCGTTTGAGCCAGGTCCAGCCGACCCCGAACCTGCAGGACTTGCCACTTCGGGTCGTCACGCCGGCCTTCATGATCAGCGAGTTGAAGAAGGCGTTTGAAATAGGATTTCTCCTTTTCGTTCCGTTCCTTGTGATCGATCTGGTGGTGGCCAGCGTGCTGATGTCCATGGGCATGATGATGCTGCCTCCGGTGGTTGTATCCCTGCCGTTCAAACTGATCTTCTTCGTGCTGGTGGACGGCTGGAGACTGGTCGCCGGAAGCCTGGTCGAGAGCTTCCAGAGAGGGTCCGGAACCGGATAATCCCCCGCCCTGTAAGGCTTTCAGCGTTTTCGGCGCTTGCAATGCCCCCCGATTTCCGTGTTGATCCCTTAGTCCTCGCCCTGAATCGGGCGACTAACACTGGAAACGACCCCTATGACCACTCAAGCCGAACTGATCGCCGCCGTCGCCAAAGACGCCGGTGTCTCGCAGGCCGACGCAGGCAAGGTGCTGACCGCCATCGTCGAAAACATCCACGCCAGCCTGAAGGCCGGCGGCGATGTCCGCATCTCGAACCTGGGCGTCTTCGACACCGCTGCACGCGCCGAGCGTGAAGGCCGCAACCCGGCGACGGGCGCGACCATCAAGATCGCGGCTTCCAAGGCTGTGCGCTTCCGCGTCTCCAAGCCCCTGAAGGACGCCGTCAACGGCTAAGCCTTCTTGATCCCATCCGGGATCAATAGCGCTGATTTAACGGGCGGGGGTCGCGGGGCGATCTCCGCCCGTTTCCTTTCGGAAGTCCTGTTTGGCCGCCGTCACCCAGCCGACGAAGGTGTCGGCGCCCGCGGTCAGGCCCGCGAAATCGCTCGTCCCGGCCACGCCGGACAGGCTGTCGTCCAGCGCCACCCGCATGGCGTTGGCGGAACGTGCGCCCGCGATGAAGGGCGAATACTGGCCCTGCAGACGCGTCAGGGCCGCGCGGTTGCTGCTCAGCGAATAGCCGACGCCCGCCCGGATCAGCCACCCCTCCTCTGACGGGCTCAGCGGCGTCCCAGGCGTCTTGTAGCGGTCGCCCAGACGCCCCTCGTACTGCTGCGCCGCCTCGGTCCATTTCTGCTGTTTCCACAGCACATCGGCGCGAACCTCGCGCGCGGGCGGCGACTGGTCGCGGTCCAGCACCTCCATGGCGTGATCAAACCGTCCCAGGTCCATCAGAGCTCGGGCCTCCAGCGCCCGGCGCTCGCTGTTCATGGCGGCGGGCAGAAGCGTGGTGCGCGAGCCCCAGATGGCCTGCAGCGCCTTCTCCGGCTGGCGGTTCATCAGATAGACGGTGGCCAGATTGGTGGCGACCTGGGCCTTGGCCACGCCGTCCAGACGCTCGTCCACCTGGTGTTTCAGCAGTTCGGCGGCCTGATCCAGCAGGTCGACATCGATCAGGCGGCGCGACAGACGCCGCACCATCTCATCGCCGTCCGCGCCGATGGGCGTCAGTTCGCGGAAATCATAGAACAGCGCCAGGGCCTGAACCGGCTGCAGCCCGTCGGCGGCGCCTTCCAGGAACAGGGCGCGGAAGGCGTTGGACTGGTCAGCCTGGACCTCCGCCGCGCCGGGCACGCCCGCCATCCGCTTGCCCGCGCCGCGCAACGCCTCCAGCGCCTCACGATAGCGGCCCTGCTGCAGATAGATGTCCGACAGCTTGCGGATCACCGACAACTCGGTCGCATCGCCGCGCCAGCGCCATTTCAACTGCTCCAGCCGCTGCGCCGCCTTGTCCGGGGTCAGGGCGCCCCGCTCCAGCTCCAGCGAGATGGCGCCCAGTTTGGCCGGGGTGGCGATGCCGTCCAGCGGCGCCCGCGCCACAGCCTTGTAGATCGCCAGCGCCCGATCCTTGTCGCCGCTCAGCTCGAACAGGCGGGCCTGCACCAGCCGCGCCGTCAACTGGTCGGCGGCAGGGGCGTTCTGGCTGAAGACATAGGCCAGCAGTTGTCGCGCGGCGGGCAGGTCGCCCGTCTGCACGGCGGCCATGGCGTGGGCGGCGCCGAACCGGGCGCGCCATTCCTTGGGGAACTGATCGACCACCGACGCCCCGGCGGCGAAGGCGCGGCGCGCGCCCTCCCAGTCGCCCTGTTCGGCGGCGATATAGCCCTGCCAGACCTTGGCGGCGGGATCATTGGCCAGGGCGCCGATGGCGAAATCGGCCTGGGCCTCCTCCAGGCGCCCGACGCCGACGCGGGCGGCGCCGCGCAGGCCCCGCACCTCCGGCTCGCCCTGCATGCTGGGCGACTTGGCGATGATTCCGTTCAGCACGCCGATGGCTTCGTAGTTCAGACCCGACCCGACCAGGAACCGCGCGAAGGCCACGCGCGCGGCGATGGGCGCGCGCGGATTGTCGTCCGACGCCGCCGCCTCGGCCATGGCCTCGTCCTGAAGCCGCTGGTAGCGGTCCGAGAAGCCCGCCGCCCCGACGGCGGCCCAGTCGGCCAGGATCAGGGCCGGATCATTGGCCTTGGGCGGCGCATCGACCAGGGACCCCGCCGCCTGCAGCAGGGCCGAGGGCGGCGACAAAGTCAGGCCGCGCGGTCGGCTCAGCGTGACCAGATCGCCTGCCGCATCCACCTTCAGGTCATCGGTCGCCGTCTCGATGGCCAGACCCTGGGCGGTGGGCAGCAGGGTCAGGTCGACGGTGGACCGGCGCTCGGCCATGCCCTTGCCGGGGGCCAGGGCCGTCACGGCGGCGAAACGGTCGCCGACCAGCGGATCGGTCAGCCAGACCGTCTTGGTCGCCCCGGCCATGCGCGCCACCAGGGTCGAGGCGCCGTCGTCGGAGCGATCGACCTCCACGCCCGATCCGCCCGCGCCGTTCCCGCCGATGGAGACGGTCCATGTCCCGCCCTGCCCCTGGGCCGAGACGGACAGGTCGCCGGGCGCGGCGATGCGCAGCGCCGTATAGCCCGGCCCGGCAGCCCATCGGGCGCCGCTTGCAGGTCCAGAGGCCTTGCCGCCTCGCAGGGCGCCGTTCAGGTCCAGTTTGGCGGCGGTGTCGAACACCACCCAGACGGCCTCACCCCGACGGAAGACGGCGGCCCCGACCGGCGCGCCCCACTGGAAGGTCAGGACGGTCTTGTCCGCCGACGTCTCGGCGCGCACCGGCACGACGGCGTTGGCCCGGGCGACCGTCTCGGCCGCCCGCTCAGGCGCCTTGCCGGGCGCATAGAGGTTCAGCCACACGACCCCGTCGGCGACGCCCGAGCGATAGTCGGCGCCCTCTGCCAGGGTCAGGATCAGATCGGTGCCCCCGCCGCGCGCCATCCGCGTCTCGACCGACGTCACCCCCTGCGGCGGATCGACGCGCAGGCGCGACACATCGGGCGCCGCCGAAACCCCCAGGCGGACATACAGCCTGTCCCCGTCGCGACGCACCTGACTGCGCAGGCCGATCACGCCGCCGAACTCGACGCGTGTGAAGCCGCTGTTCTGGCCGATGGAGATGGAAAGCGGGTCGCGGCCGCCGACGTCCTGCGCCAAGGGGGCCAGCGGCGCGAACGCGACAGCGCCCGCCGCGGCGGCCGCCACGGTCGTCTTCAGCATGCGCGTGGTCGGCGACGGCCCTGACATTACCCGCCAGCTATGCCGCCAAAGCCCTTTCGTCACGGTTAATCGGCGGTCGGCCAGACCGTCATTTGTCCCGGACTGAAACAGTGTTCGTCCATGGACAAACCGTCCACGCGACAGACCCGGCGCAAGCGGATAGGGTTGTCCCATGGCCGACCCGCAATATCCCCCGCTCAGCACCGTCAAGACAGGCCTCGCCTGCCGTTGCCCCCGCTGCGGCAAGGGCCCGCTGTTCAAGGGTTATCTGACCCTGCGCGCGGAATGCCCCGAGTGCGGCCTCAGCTACGCCTTCGCCGACCCGGCGGACGGTCCGGCCTTCTTCGTCATGTCGGCGGTGGGGATCATCGGCATGATCCTGCTGATGGCGTTCGAGTTCACGGTGCATCCGCCCATCTGGGTCCATGCGGTCGTGACCCTGCCCCTGCTGGTCGCCATGTGCCTGGGCTGCCTGCGGCCGTTCAAGGCCTGGCTGGTCGCCGAACAGTTCATCCACAAGGCCGCCCCGCCGGAGTTCTCCTCCAACGGCAAGCACGGGCCTTACTAGGCCGGTTCGGGCTTCAGTTTTCCGACCACTCGGCTTGTCATTCCGGGGCGTCCGCAGGACGAACCCGGAACCCAGGAGGGTCGCACGCGCCATTGAGGACTGCTGACGATGAGAATGTGGCCCTGAGTTCCGGGTTCTTCGCTTTGCTCAGCCCCGGAATGACGGTTTGGGCTAAGCCTCGAAGAAGCTAGACCGGCTCCACCACCGTCAGCTCCGGCCAGCGTCCGCGCGCATTGGCGATGGTCTTGGCCCAGCCCTTGGCCAGCGGGCGCAGCGGATTGGGCCGGATGGTCATGGAGAAGACGTCCTCCAGCCCGAACGGCGCGGCGACGGTGATGGCGTCATCCGCCTCCAGCCGCACGCCGATGGCAAAGGTCGGGGCGACGAACCGGCTCAGCGCCTGATCGGTCGAGGTCAGGGCGTCGTAAGGCTCGCCGAAACGGTTCTCGAACCACAGATGCACCCGCGCCTGATTACGGACCTCGGCCTGACTGCGGAACGGCTCGTCAAAGGCGGCGGCGACGCGTTTGATGACCTCGTCCTCGGCCTCATACGACACGTCCGAGGCGTCGAAATAGGCCAGGTCATAGTCCTTGACCCCATAGCCCGCCGCGCGGCCCGTCTGGGCGTTCCAGACCGCCTGATAGACGGTGCCAGACACCAGCCGCCAGTCGGGCAGGTCCAGCGCCCGCACCGTGGTCAGGACGTGCATCAGATTGGGGTCGGCGCGCACGACCTCGACCAGCCGCGCCTCAAGATTCGTCGTCGTCATGGTTCAGCCCCGCACCGGCCAGGCGTGGTCCAACGGGCCGTGGCCGCCGCCCAGGCCGGGCGCACGGCGGATGGCCTCGGCGACATAGGCCCAGGCCTCGGCGACCGCGACCTCCAGCGGACGGCCCAGCGCCAGACCGGCGGCGCAGGCGCTGGCCAGGGTGCAGCCGGTGCCGTGGGTGTGGCGGGTGTCGATCCGTTCGGATTCCAGCACCGTCTCGCCATCCGTCGTCATCAGCAGGTCGATCACCGTCACGCCCGGCACATGGCCGCCCTTCATCAGCACCGCCCGCGCGCCCATCGCCAGCAGAGCCTCGCCGGCGCGGCGCTGGCCGTCCAGGTCATGGACCGCGAACCCGGTCAGGGCCTCGGCCTCGGGCGCATTGGGGGTCAGCAGCGCCGCGCGCGGGATCATCAGCGCCTTGACCGCCTCGACGGCCAGATCAGGCAGCAGGGGATGGCCGCCCTTGGCCACCATGACGGGATCGACCACGGCGGGAGCGTCGGCGGTGTCCAGCAGGGCGGCGACGGTCTCGACCACCTCGACCGAGCCCAGCATTCCCGTCTTGAAAGCGTCCGTGCCGATGTCGTCCAGCACAGCGCGGGCCTGGGCGGTGATGACATCCAGCGGCAGCGGATGGACGCCGTGGACGCCCAGGGTGTTCTGGATGGTGATGGCGGTGATGGCGGTGGCGGCATACCCGCCCATCATGGTCACAGCCTTGATGTCGGCCTGGATTCCAGCCCCGCCGCCAGAGTCGGAACCAGCCAGAATCAAGACCCGGCCTTGATGAAGGGCGCTCATGCGGCCGCTCCCGAAAACAGCTTCAGCCCGACGATGCCCGAGACGATCAGCAGGATGCAGACCGCCCGCACGGCCGTCGCCGGCTCGTTATAGAAAAGGATGCCGACCAGCGCCGCGCCCACCGCGCCGATGCCGGTCCAGATCGCATAGGCCGTGCCAATCGGCAGTTTCTGCGTCGCCACCCACAACAGGATCATGCTGCTGGCCAGGGCGATCAGCACCCCCAGCGATGTCAGGGGCCTTTGCAGGCTGACGTTCTTGAGGCCCGAGGCCCACAGAACCTCCAACAGACCGGCGACGACCAGCGTCACCCACGGATTGATCGACATGACCCAGGACATGAGGGGTCAGATGGCCCAGCCCGCCCCCAAGGGCAAGGCGGTTCACGCGCCCAGCGGCCCCTTGAAGATGAAGAAGGCGCCCAGACCGATGAAGGCGAACCCGACCAGATGATTGATCGTCAGCTTCTCGCCCAGATACAGGACCGAAAACCCGGCGAAGACCAGCAGGGTGATCACCTCCTGCATCGTCTTCAGCTCGGCGGGCGAATAGACGTGGACGCCGATGCGGTTGGCTGGAACCGCCAGCCAGTATTCGAAGAAGGCGATGCCCCAGCTGGCCATGACCAACAGCCACATCGGCTTGTGGTCGAACTTCAGGTGTCCGTACCAGGCGAAGGTCATGAAGACATTCGACAGGCACAGCATCAGGATGGGGGCGATATAGGAACCCAGGTTCATGGACGGCGGCCGTTGGTTGTTGCCTGACCGCTCTACAGCCGCCGCGACCGGATGTCGCGGGCGTCAGCCGTTCGCCACCGCCGCCTGCACCTTCAGCGCCTGAACCGTCTCGCGCACATCGTGGACGCGGACCATGCGGGCGCCCCGCCGCGCCCCCTCCAGCGCCAGGGCCAGCGACCCGCCCAGCCGGTCGTCGGCCTGGGTCGCCGTGGGGTCGATGGCCTGGATCGTGCGCTTGCGGCTGGCGGCGTAGAGGACGGGAAAGCCCAGCGCGGTCAGGGTCTGCAGATGCGCCGTCAGGGCCATGTTGTGCGCCAGGGTCTTGCCGAAGCCGATGCCGGGATCCAGCCAGATCCTGTCGCGCGCCACGCCCGCCGCCATCGCCGCCTGGGCCCGGTCGTTCAGATAGGTCGCGACCTCGGCCACCACGTCGTCATACCGAGGATCGGCCTGCATGGTGCGCGGCTCGCCCTTCATGTGCATCAGAACCACGTCGCAGCCCAGTTCGGCGGCCACGGCGGCGCTGTCCGGCGCATGGGTCAGGGCGGTGACGTCGTTCCACATGGCCGCACCCGCAGCGACGGCGGCGCGCGCCACAGCGGGCTTCATGGTGTCGATGCTGATCACGCCGTCCCACCGCGCGCGGATCGCGGCGATGACAGGGGCGACGCGGTCGATCTCCTGGCCTTCCGTCACCGGATCGGCGCCGGGGCGGGTGCTTTCACCGCCGATGTCGAGCACGTCCGCCCCCTGTTCCACCAGCCGCAGCGCCTGTTCGACCGCCCGCTCCGTCGTCGCCCAACGCCCCCCGTCGGAGAAGCTGTCCGGCGTCACATTGACGATGCCCATGACCAAGGGAACGCCCCCGTCAGACGCGACGTGCGACAGGCCGACCAACGGCGGAGTTTGACTTTCACGCGACATGGGATCAGCCTCTAGCCGTGAACACACGTTTCGTCAGCCAGGCTCGACGCCTTTCCCACGCGGGACGCCTCGTCGCAGGCTTCTGACCCGGAACGGCTGCGTGCCTTTTGCCCGTTCCGGGCGACGATCTGAAACCCCTCTTCCAGCCGACGCCTGACGCCGAACGCGCGCAGGGCGGCCTATGCCTTTGCGAGCAAACCCCATGTCCAAGTCCGCCCTTCCCGTCCGCCCCGACATCTTCCTCAGCGCCGAGGATCACGAAACCCTGTCGCGTCTGGTCGGGGACATGCCCGGCGAAGGCGTCGCCGGCATGTTGCAGGATGAGCTGGAGCGCGCGGTCATCTGCGACCCCGCCGACCTGCCCAAGGGCGCCGTGCCGCTGCACCGCTGGCTGCACTATGTCGACGGTCGTTCGTCGGACCCGCGCCGCATCCAGATCGTCCTGCCCAACGAGGCCGATATCGACGCGGGCAAGGTGTCGGTCCTGTCGCACGTCGGCGCGGGCCTGATCGGCCTGGTCGAAGGCTACACCATCTCCTGGACCGACCCCTCGGGTTCCGAGCGCAGCCTGACGCCGGTGATGATCGAGGACGCCGAGGTTCTGCCTGAGGTGTGATCGCCTCCCTCTGCCTCACCCTCGGGCTTGACCCGAGGGTCGGACATTCCGCCCGCACTGCGCCGAACGGATGCGGAAAAACAAGCTCGCCTTCTCAGGCCCTCTTCTGCGGATAGGGGGTCTCGCCCCGCGCCAGCATGGCGGTCAGTTCGGCGATCTTCTTCCTGCGTCCGGCCTCGGTCTTCATGCCCTGGGTGCGGAAGATCAGGGCGAAACGGTTCTGGGCGGTCAGAATGTCGAAGGTCGCCCGCGCCTGCGGGTCCGCGTCGATGGCCGCCATCAGATCGTCCGGCACGGCCGCGTTGCTGGTGCGATAGGCCGCGTCCCAGCGTCCGTCCGCCTTGGCCGCCTCGACGTGTTTCAGCCCGTGCGGGGTCATCGCCCCCTCTTCGATCAGGCGGGCGACATTGCCGACATTGACCTGGCTCCAGACGCTCTTTCTGCCGCGCGGGGTGTAGCGCTGCAGGAAGCTGACCTCGTCCAGCCCCTTCTTGATCCCGTCGATCCAGCCCCAGCACAGGGCCACGTCGATGGTCTCGGGAATGGTGATCGAGGCCACGCCGGACTTCACCTTGAAGACCCTGATCCACAGCTCCGTCTCACGGTCATGGTTCCGGCCCAGCCAGTCATAGAAGGACGCCTTGTCCTTAAAGGTCCGCACCTTGGCCGGATCGACCACCATGGGCGCCATCAGGCCTTCCTTCCGATCAGCCCGCCCAGCGCCTCCAGATAGGCGGCGAAGGCCTTGCGCCCCTGGGGCGTGATCGAGACGCGGGTCAGGGGCTTGTTGTTCACGAAACTCTTGGCCACGGCGACATAGCCCGCCTCCTCCAGCTTCTTGATATGGACGGACAGGTTGCCTTGCGTGGCTTCGAGCACCGTCTTCAGTTCGGTGAAATCGGCGGCTTCGGCATCGGCCAGATAGACCATGATCCCCAGCCGCAGGCGGCCGTGGATGACCTCGTCGATCTTGCCGAGTTGATCCAGACTCATAGGGTCAGCCGACCTGCCCGCTAATGGCGGCGCGCGCCTTCAGGGCCCCGCTCAACATGACCCATCCGGGCGCCGCGAACAGGCCGAACAGCGCCAGGGTGCAGACGAACAGATAGGCGACAGGCTCGCGCACCAGCAGGCCCAGCGCCACCGCCGTCGCCAGACCGCCCAGCGAGGTCGCCAGCATCCACATCGACCGGCGCAGGCTCCACGCCACCCACCACGCCGCCGCCTGAACGGCGAAGACCATAGCCGGATAATAGAGCCACACGGCGAAGTCATGGTCCCGCATCGCGCCCATCCCGAACACCAGGATCACCGCCAGATTGACCATGCCCGTGGCGCTGAAGGCGGCGTTCAGGGTGCGGGTGACCATGGGGCCGGGGCGCGGTCCCTTGCGATCCTCGCGCGCCGCCCAGATCAGTATGCCAATCATGGCGATGGTGATGCTGCTGACGAAGATCAGGGTGGCCAGGCCCGGCCAGTTGATCCAGCCCACCGCCTGACCGACGTGGAACAGGCACTGGAACCCGTACAGCAACCCGCCCGCCAGATAGGCGACGCCCATGGTGAAATGACCCTGGGGGCCCGCGCCTGAAACGACGGAGCGCAGAAAGGCCAGATCGGCCTCGGCGGAGCGAGCGGGATCAGTCATGAGGAATCCTCGGATGATGCGGTCTGGGTGGACGAGCGGCGTCTGATTGGCAAGCTATTCGGCGGGCGCGAGCGTCGGCTGGCGCGGCTGACGCCACGGCACGCGGCGGCCGTTCAGCCAGCGGCCCATGAAGCTGTGGCGGATCAGCAGTTCATAGCTGGCGACCGAGACGGCCAGAACGCCCGCGACGACCACGGCCAGTTTGACGAACCACGGCAGGCTCCAATCCTGCACCAGGGCCTGGACCGCCATCACCAGCGGCAGATGGACGATGTAGATCCAGTAGGAGGCGTCAGCCAGATAACGACGCACCGCGCTGCGGCCCGAGGCGAACCTCAACGCCAGACCGACCGCCGCGAACATCGCGGCATAGGTCGCCACGCCGAAGGCCGCCGCGGCACAGGCCTTGATCGCCGGATCGGTCAGGGGCGCCAGATGCGGATCGGGTCCGCCTGCCAGCATCAGGGCCGCCGCCCCCGCGCCTGCCGCCAGCCCCAGATAGGCGAGCGTCCAGGCCTGAATGCGGCTCAACAGATCACGACGACGGTCCAGCATCACGCCAAAGGCGAAGGCCAGGCCGAAACCCACAGTGGCGGAAACATTGGGGATCAGACCGTGATCCGGCGTGGGTATGCCGAAGAAGGCGATCCAGTTCGGCTCGAACCACAGAGCGACGGCCAGCGGCGCACCCAGCACGAACGGCCCCCACGGCCCGATCAGACCCGCCGTCAGCCGGTCCAGCGTCCGCGCGCCATCACCCTTGCCGTCCAGCACCTTGAACCCCGCCCGCAGGATCACGAACCCGGCGTAGAAAAGCATCAGCACCCACAGGAACCACAGGTGGGTCAGGGGGATGTTGGTCCAGTCATAGGTCGGCGGCGGCGGCGCGTCGGCGGCGGTCAGGCCTTGCAGCGAGGCGTTCCAGATCAGCACGGCGATGATCGCCGCCATCACCGGCGTCCAGAAAACCCCGAACGGGGCTGCAATGCGGATCAGCCGGTTCCTGATGAAGCCGCCCACGCCCCGCCGGTTCAGCATCATATGCGCGAACAGACCGGCGATCAGGAAGAAGCTGGCCATGCGGAAGACGTGGATGACGAAGAACAGGCCGCTGGCCCAGACCGACCTCTGATCGTCCGCGACGATCCAAATCTGGGTCGGAAAAAAGGACATCGCGGCGTGCAGCATCACCCCCAGCAGCAGAGCCGCGCCCCGCAGCGCATCAAGGCTGTGAAGCCGCTCTGAACGATCGATTACGGATGCCGTCATGGCGACCCCTCCCATTAGGAACGAGAGCGATATCCCATAGACTAGTCTGAAATGCAAACTAGTTCATCAAAGAGAACCCGCCGAGGATTTCTCCGCGGCGGGTTCGGCAGACTTAGTGGACTGTCGGCACGCTGGTGGCGGCGGGGGTCGGCGGCACCTCGACCGAGGCTTCGTCCACCGGCGTCACCGGCACCGAGACCGAAGGCCCGGCGTTGGGGAAGTTGTTCTCGTCACGGTTCGGGGCGACGCCCTTCTCCAGCAGGTCCTTGATCTCTTCACCCGACAGGGTTTCGTATTCCAGCAAGGCCTGGGACAGTTTCTCGTGGTCTTCGGCCTTGGTGGTCAGGATGTGGCGCGCCTCATCCCAGCCCGAGGTGACCAGACGACGCACTTCGTCGTCGATGGTGCGGGCCGTTTCTTCCGAGACGTTCTGGCTGCGCGCGACCGAGTGACCCAGGAAGACCTCTTCCTGGTTCTCGCCGTAAGCCACCGTGCCCAGCTTCTCGGAGAAGCCCCAGCGGGTGACCATGGCACGGGCCAGTTTGGTCGCCTGTTCGATGTCCGACGATGCGCCGGAGGTGATGTTCTCCTTGCCGAAGATCAGTTCTTCGGCAACGCGGCCGCCCGCCATGATGGCGATCCGGTCGATCATCTGCTGGTACTTCATCGAATAGCGGTCGCCTTCCGGCAATTGCATCACCATGCCCAGGGCGCGGCCGCGCGGAACGATGGTCGCCTTGTGCACCGGGTCGGCCATCTTGACGTTCATGGCGACGATGGCGTGACCGGCTTCGTGATAGGCGGTCAGGCGCTTTTCTTCCTCGTTCATGGCCATGGAGCGACGCTCCGAGCCCATCAGCACCTTGTCCTTGGCGTCTTCGAAGTCGCGGTGCGTGACCATGCGACGGTCCTTGCGGGCTGCCGTCAGGGCCGCTTCGTTGACCAGATTGGCCAGGTCGGCGCCCGAGAAGCCGGGCGTGCCGCGCGCAATGGTCTTGACGTTGACGTCGGCGGCCAGGGGCACATCCTTCATGTGGACGCGCAGGATGCGTTCGCGGCCCGACACATCGGGGTTCGGCACCACGACCTGACGGTCGAAACGGCCGGGACGCAGCAGGGCCGGGTCCAGCACGTCGGGGCGGTTGGTGGCGGCGATCAGGATGATGTTCTCGGAGGCTTCGAAGCCATCCATCTCGACCAGCAGCTGGTTCAGGGTCTGCTCGCGCTCGTCGTTGCCGCCGCCCAGGCCTGCGCCGCGATGACGGCCGACGGCGTCGATTTCATCGATGAAGATGATGCACGGAGCATTCTTTTTCGCTTGTTCGAACATGTCGCGGACGCGGCTGGCGCCGACGCCGACGAACATTTCGACGAAGTCCGAACCCGAGATCGAGAAGAAGGGCACGCCCGCCTCACCCGCGACCGCGCGGGCCAGCAGCGTCTTGCCGGTGCCGGGAGGGCCGACCAGCAGGGCGCCCTTGGGGATCTTGCCGCCCAGACGCTGGAACTTGCCCGGATCCTTCAGGAAGTCGACGACCTCCTGCAGTTCGTCCTTGGCCTCATCGACGCCTGCGACATCGTCAAAGGTCTTGCGGCCCTTGTGCTCGGTCAGCAGCTTGGCCTTGGACTTGCCAAAGCCCATGGCGCCGCGCGCTCCGCCCTGCATCTGGCGCATGAAGAAGATCCAGACGCCGATCAGCAGCGCGATGGGCAGAATGCCGATCAGCAGGCTGGCCCACCACGACTGACGCGTGGTCTTGGCGTCAACATTCACGCCCGCCGCCAGCATGGAGTTCACCAGGGTCTCGTTGGGGAAGACGGTGGTGGCGGTGAAACGGTTGTCGTTCTTGAAGACGCCGGTCACCTGGTCGCCGCGCACGGTGGCTTCCTTGACGTCGCCGGCCTCCACCTTCTGCACCAGCTGGGAATAGGTGATTTGCTCGGGGCGGCCGCCGGCGGCCGCGCCCGCAGGGCCGCCCATGCCGGTCATGGCGCCCCCTTGCGAGATGGCCGCATAGCCCGCCAGCAAGGCCAGGATGATGACGCCGGTTATCGCCAGATTACGCAGGTTCATTGAGGTCCTCGGTCGTCCGCAGGCCCAGAGTGGGTCCACGGTCTGGAATGTCTTTCCGTGAAAATAGGGGGTTCCACGGCGTTACGCCATCGGGCGCATGATTCAGATCGTCTTCGTGCGTCGTTTCGTCCAACGCAAGCCTGAGCCGTTCAGCCGTCAGATCGCGTTGTTCGACGCCCTTCCCTGCAAGAACCGGCGCAGTTTCATCGTCCCGCAACAGGACGGGGACGGCGGCGCGGGCGGCGGGCGGCAGGCGGTTCAGGGCCGTGCGGTCCCGCACAGTCAGGCTGGACAGGCGTCCGCGCGCCGCAACCACCGTCCAGCCGGGCTCGCGCGCGGTGAAGAGACAACGCCCGTCCCAGACGGCGGCCTGTCCGGGCTCCAGCCTCAGCGGCGCGATGGGACGTCGCGACCACTCACCCGCCTCACGCATCACGATCACGCGATCCGCCGTCGCTTCCAGCCTGGCGCCGCTCAAAACCGCAACGAAATCGTCCGCAGCGCGCAGCCGATCCAGCACAGCGGACAGCCGGTCGCCGCGCGGCGGCGTCGATCCGCCGCCTGCACAGACAAGGGCGGCGGCGAAGGTCGAGGCGCGGACGTCGCGGTCCAGCTGGATGACGCCGCCGTCCAGAATGATGGGCTGCACGGCGGTCGTGGCGACGACACGCGACGGCGCAACGGGTGCGGATGCGCTGGCCTGCAACGCCTGCCGCGCGCGGCTGCGGCCATAGCGCGGGTCTTCGTTGGCGGGATCGTCGATCCAGTCCGCGCCCTGCCCGCTCAGCCAGTTCCGAAGCGTCTCGCGGCGTTCAGACAACAGAGGCCGGGCCAGCATCAGGCCGCGCCCCTCAGGCCAGACAGGCGACGGGGTCCAGTCGCGCAGGCGGCCCAGCGTCGATCCCTGCGCCCGCATCCAGTCGGCCTCTGCGATGTCGTCGGCGTTGTGGGCGAACAGGACGACCCGCGCCCCGGCGTCACGGGCGGCGTTCGCTATCAGGCGATGACGGGCCAGGCGGGCGGCGGCTGTAATGCCGGTCGTAGGTTTGTCACCGCGCCAGTCCAGACCCATCCACGTCGCGCCCTGCGCGTGCGCGGCCTCGGCGGCGAAGGCGGTCCAGGCCGCGCTGTCCGCCTGAAGTCCGTGATCAACGGTCAGGGCCAGCAGGCGGCGCCCTCGCGCCCTGGCCCAGGTCGCCGCCAGCCGCAGCAGGGCGATCGAGTCCCCGCCGCCGGACAGGGCCAGGGCGACGGGATGATCGACATCACGCGACAGTCGCTGATCCAGCCGCGCATGGACGCGCGCCGCCAGACCGGCTTGATCCGTCCCCCCGATGTCAGGCGTCAGTTGCACCCGCCCGAGGTGCGCAGCTGGGCCGCGCGGGCCTTCTGCGGGTCGGATGCGGTCGGCGCATAGCGGCGCGTGAACTCGCCCAGCGCCGCGCAGCCTTGCGTCTTGCGGTCGGTGGCGAACAGGGCGTCAGCCAGTTTCAGGGTGGTGTCGGCGGCCCAGCCGATGCGCGGCCAGTCCTTCAGCGCGGCGGCGAAATAGGGCACGGCGCCCGCCTTGTCGTTGGCCGATACGCGCAGGTCGCCCAGACGCGAGTTGGCCTCACGCGACTGCGGCGTGTCGGGCCAGGTGACCACGACCGTCTCCAGCGCCCGCTCGCCGCGCGGACGATCCGTGCCGATCAGGCGGACAGCCGCGGCCAGATCCTGGGCCGCATCGCCGGTCGGGGTGTTGGCCTGGATCGGGGCGTTCAGCTCAGCCGCCGTCTCCAGCTTCTGGATGCGGGCCTCGGCGTCGGCCAGACGACGACGCAGGGCGGTGTTGTCGCGCTGGCTTTCATCCAGCTGGAAGGTCACCCGCTCGCCGTCGCCGGTGATGCGGCGGATAGTGGCCGACAGGTCGTTCAGACGCTGCTCCAGAATATCGACCCGGCCCTGCAGGGCGATCACCTCGGGGTCCGGCTCGACCAGAACCGGCTGGCCCGCAGCGTTGCGCTGGGTCAGGGCGCGCTCCAGACGGCGGACATTGCGGTCCAGCTGATCCAGCCGGCGGTTGTCCCACTCGGTCCGCTCCATGATGTTGGGCGGTGCAGCCTGCTGGGCGACGGCGCCGCCTGCGATCAGAACCACGCCCAAAACAGCAGTGGCGGCGGCGGCGGCGATGGCGCGATTGCGCGTGAAGGAAAGCTTGAGCGTCATGGCTGACTAGGTTCCACCGATTTGGGGCCGCCGCAAGGCGTCAATGGCCAAAGCCGAGATACAGGACCGCCACCAGGAACAGCGTGGCCACGAACTCGCAGAACAGCACCAGCAGCACCGTGCGCCACAGGGCCGAAAACACCCGCAGACTATAGGCGCCCTTGAGCTGGGCGAACATATGCACCGGCGCGATCAGCGCTGCGATCAGCCCCGCTATGACCCCCGCCCCCTTCAGCACCGTGGCCAGCAGGACCACGATCATCAGCAGCAGCGCCATGAAGGTCAGCGAATACAGGACGAAGACCCCGTGGTCGTACAGGGTGAACCCCCGCTTCCACAGGAACAGCAGCGCCATGAACGGGATAGAGAAGGGCACCAGCAGGAAGGCGAATTTGTAGATGGTCTGCTGCAGCTTGTAGAGCGCCAGATCCGGGTTCTTCAGCTTCTTGGCGACGGCGCCGACGATGCCGTGGTTCTGGCCGCTGTCGCTGACCTCCTGGGCCATGTCGGCGACCTGGGCCTGCCAGGTGCCGGTCGTCAGACCGTCCTTGCGCCCTTCGACGGCTTCCTTCTCCAGCTGCGCCAGCTTGGCCTTTTCGTTGTTCAGACCGGCCTGGGCGCCCGCCATCACGCCCGCCGCAGCGCCGGCGCGAATGCCGATCCCGGACGGCGGCGGGCCGCCGTCGGCGGGTTCGGCCGCCTCTTGGATTTCGGCGATCTCTTTCTCAGCCGCCGCCACGACCTGTTCGGCCTGCGCCACCACGGCGCGCTGGGCCTCGATCTGCTGCGCCAGAGGCAGGGCGTGCTCTTCCTTGTGCGGCATGAAGCTCAGCGCAAAGAACATGACGAACAGGGTGAACAGGAACATCGCCAACGGCGAGACATAGCGGGTCCGCCTGCCGTCGACCCATTCCCGCGTCAGCTTGCCCGGATTGACCAGCAGCAACGGCAATGTGCGCCAGAAGCGGCCGTCGAAATGCATGACCCCGTGCAGCAGTTCCTCGCCCAGGTGCAGCAGCGTGCGGTGGACATGGGTCGGCTGGCCGCAGTTCGAGCAGAAGTTTCCGCTGGTCTCCGCTCCGCAGTCGGCGCAGGCGCCGTGGTCGTGTTCGCCCGCCGTTCCGGTGGGTTTCTCGATCGCGCCCGCGACCAGCCCCGCCGTCACGACGCCGCCGACACCTTCGATATCCATGCGCCTGATCCCCCTGGCGTTGCTGCGCCGACCTTTAGAAATGCGTCGCTGAAAAGAAAAGAGGCGCCGGCTTTTCAGCCGACGCCTCCAATCCCTGATCCGACAGATCGTCTTAGCGCGGCGCGCCCGAGACGATGGCGGTGTGGGCGTTGCGGTTGCGCGCCCAGGCGTCCTCGTTCGAACCCTCGGCGATCGGGCGCTCCTTGCCGTAGCTGATGGTGGTGATGCGGTTTGCCGGGATGCCGCGGCCGATCAGATAGGTGCGGACGGCCTCGGCGCGGCGGGCGCCCAGGGCCAGGTTGTACTCACGCGTGCCGCGTTCGTCGGCATTGCCTTCGATGCGGATGGTGACCGCCGGATAGCGCTGCAGCCACTGGGCCTGGGCGTCCAGACGCGGGCGGGCTTCCGGGCGGACTTCGATGCTGTCCAGGTCGAAATAGATGCGGTCGCCGATATTGACGACGAAATCCTGTTCCGAGCCGGGAACGGCCGAACCGACATTGCCGCCCTGGATCGGGCCGGTCGGGGCGGTCGGATACGAGGGCTGGGTTGGGACCGGGGTCGCCGGACCGGGAATGCCGGTGTCGACGGGCGGCTTGCGCGTGCAGGCGGCCATGGCGGCGACGGCGCAACCGACCATGGCCACGGTGATGATGCGGGAAGTCTTCATTGGGGTCGTCTCCATAAGATGTTTTGAGGACGGCGGCCTCAAGCGCTGCAGTATCTATTGCCCCGGTCCATTTGGGGACGCCAGATCGGATAACGCACTGTTGAGATTAAAGGCTCCGGTTATTGGAAACCAGCGTTAGGCGGTTACGACGAACAACTGTCCGGCCCCTGGTTGAAGCCCAGGTTGGCGGGCGGGCCGTCCAGCAGGGGCGACCACGCCGGGTCGGTGCCGCGCCCCTGATAACCGGCCTGCGACACGACGCGGCCCGACAGGTCCACGGTCCACAGACGGGTGTCGCCGCCGCGCGTCTGGCGGGCGAACATGATGTAGCGGCCATTGGGCGCCCAGCTGGGTCCTTCCTCGAAATAGGAGGACGACAGGATGCGCTCGCCCGAGCCGTCGGCGTTCATCACCCCGGTCGAGAAGCGCCCGCCGCCCGACTTGGTGAAGGCGATCATATTGCCGGTCGGGCTCCAGGCCGGAGCCGTATAGGAGCCGCCGCCCCGGCTGATCGGGCGCTGGCCCGAGCCGTCGGCGCGCATGACATACAGGCGCGGCTGGCCCGACCGGTCCGAGTTGAACACGATCTGGCTGCCGTCCGGGCTGAACGACGGCGATGTGTTGATGCCGGGATCGGTCGTCAGACGCGACAGCTGGCGGCTGCGCAGGTCCATCACATAGATGTCGGTGTTGCCGTTCCTGATGATCGAGAAGGCGATCTTGTTGCCGTCGTTCGAGAAGCGCGGCGCCAGCACCTGGCCGTCGAACTCGCCCAGGGATTCCCGGCGCCCCGTCGTCAGGTTCAGCAGATAGATGCGGCTGTAGTCCTTGCCCAGCGCCACATAGGTGACCTCGTCCGGCTGGTTGGGCGAGAAACGGGGCGACATGATCACCTCGTCGCCCTGCGTCAGATAGATGGGCTGGAACCCGTCCTGGTCGGCGATGGTCAGGCGGTTCTTGCGGTTCAGCTGATCGCCTTCTTCCGACACGAAGATGACGCGGGAATCGAAGAAGCCCGGCTCGCCGGTCATGCGCTGATAGATGATGTCGGAGATCTTGTGCGCGATGCGGCGGTACTGTTCCGGCGTCGCCGTGAACTGATAGCTGACCAGCTGGCACTGGCGGTACGGGTCATACAGGCGGAAGCCCACGTCCACCCGGTTGTCGGCGCGCGGCGTCACCGCCCCATACAGCACCGCCTGGGCGCCGATCTGGGTCCACTGCGGGAAGTTGGGCGCATTGGCCAGGGTCAGGCCCGTCTCGATGAAGCTGGCCGGGTTCAGCGGGTCGAAATAGCCCGAACGCTTCAGGTTGCCGCTGACGATGGTGGAGATGTCCGATCCGCGCTCGCCCCGGAACGGCACCACGGCGATGGTCAGCGGACGCAGCACGCCCTGATCGACCACCACATCCTGCACGGCGCCGTTGGCGGGCGCCGCCTGGGCCTGCACGGGGCTGCTCTGCACCAACAGCGGCGCGGCCATCACAAGGGCCGTCGCGGAGGCCAGAAGAAGGTTCAGACGCATGGTGCGCTCCCAAAGTTCTTGAGACAGGTTCGACCCTTATCACCGGGCCTTGTGACAATCGCCAGCTTCACGGCGATTGGGGCGACTTCACGACCGATCAGCGATTGGCGCATTGGCGCGCGGTCTCGAATCTGAACGGCACTTCCTGGGACTGGAACCCCGCCGGAACATTGAAGGGGGCGGTGGCCCGTAGCGCCCGCAGCATGGCGTCCGACGCCGCCCGCCACGTGGGGTCCGAACGCGGCTCCTGCAGCTGGGGCGAGCCGACGATATGGCCGTCCGCCGTCAGGCGCACCGTCACGCGGATGACCAGTGCGTCCATGCCCGGCAGGTCGCAGTTCAGGTTCCAGTTCGGCGTGACCTGGGCGCCCAGGGCGGCCAGTTGCGGTCCTGTCGCGCGGCTGGCGGTCCCCGCGCCGGTCTGGCCTGTCGCGGGACGGCCCGGATTATTGGTGTTGCGCGGCGGTCCGGCCAGGGCGGCCAGATCCAGACCCGGCTCGGCGCGCGGCGGCGTCGGACGCGTCGGCGTGGTCGTTGCTCCCTTGGTCGGAGGCGCAGGCGTCGGCGGTGTCGGGCGCGCAGGCGTGGGCGCAGGCGGCGTCGGACGCGCGGGGGCGGGCGGCGTGGGCCGTGGCGGTGTCGGCGCAGGCGGTGTCGGACGCGGGGGCGTCGGCGTGGGACGCGGCGGCGTCGGCGTCGGGGTCGGACGCGGCGTTGGCGCGAGATCGGAAGAGCGTCGTGAGGGAAAGAGTGTAGGCTATAGTGTAGATCTC
>ERZ1739169.103-NODE-103-length-25053-cov-15.744340_pt1 | contig 25053 bp, 19 predicted proteins | sample MGYA00581756_ERZ1739169 | MGnify/ENA primary metagenome ERZ1739169 (study PRJEB40789, sample SAMEA7425667) | Salamandra salamandra | biome: salamander skin | place: Germany | collected 2020-03 | study: cvxcv | reverse complement strand
GAAGTCCGGAGCGAACGCTCCGGACCGCAATCGTGGGCGCCCGCCATCGGGTCCGACCGATCGAGGGGCGACCTACGAACGCCCCAGATCGTCCCCGTTTTACCACCCCAGCGCCCCTCAAAATTGGCAGCCCCCCCACTTTCAGGCTAGAATGCCAAGTTACCCAATTCCCCCGCCAGCCCAGTATCCGGTTGTGCGGTCGGGTCGAAGCCTTGCCAAACCGCAAGACCCGCTTCGCCCCGCAAATCCGATTTCCGCAAATTCAACAGGAGAATCAACATGGCTGAACGCAAACGCGTACGTCGCAACACCCTGGAACGCCGTTGCCTGGGCAAGGCCTTCAAGCGCTTGTTCGTCAAGTCGCCCAAGGGTGTGTTCAAGATGCTGGAAAAGATCAAGCGCGTCTAAATGACACGCCGGCCGCGCCAGGTTCCTGGCGTGCGGCCTGATCGAAAAAAATCCCCGCTGGTGCGAACCGGCGGGGATTTTTGTTTGGGCGGCCGGGCACGCCAGCGGTAGACAAACGGCCCGGGGAAACTGGCGAGTGGGCGACCCGCGTTGCCGGCAGGCCATTGTCGACGGGCCGCCTGCAGCGCCTGCGGTTGATACCGGCCGCGCTCGCTGGCGCCCACTTCAGCCCCAGGCGTCAACCCCGCAGCTTCGCCAGCACCTGCTCGGCGCGCGGCAGCGGATTGACCGCGCCGTAGCCCAGCGTCGACAGCGCCGCCGCCACGTTGGCGTAGCGCACCGCGTCGGCCCAGTCGTCGCCCTGGCAGCGGCGCGCCAGCAGGCTGCCGGCGAAGCAGTCGCCGGCGCCGGTCGCGTCCACCGCCTCCACCCGCAAAGCCGCCACCGGGGTGCGCGTCTTGCCGTCGTCAATGATCGAACCGTCCTTGCCCAGCTTCAACACGACCACGCCCGTCGCCCCGGCATCGCGGATCCAGTCCAGCGTGCGTTCGGGGTCGTCGTTGCCGGTCAGGTGCTGCATGTCGTCCATGCTCGGCAGGAACAGGTCGGCATGGCACAGCGCCTCGCGCAGCACGGCGCGGGCCCGGTCCAGCGGCCACAGGCGCAGCCGCAGGTTCGAATCCAGGCTGACCTGCACGCCGGCCGCGCGCGCGCGGGCGATGGCCGCGAAGACCGTGTCGCAGGCGCTGGTGCTGATCGCCAGGCTGATGCCCGAGACATGCAGGAAGCGGGCGCGCTCGATCAGGCCGCCGTCGAGCGTGGCCGGCGTCATCAGGCTGGCGGCGGAGCCGCGGCGCAGGTAGCTGAAGGCGTGGCCGTCGGGGCCGTGCTGCACGAAGTACAGGCCGGTGTGCGCGCTGGCGTCGACTTCGACGCCCGAGGTGTCCACCCCCTCTTCGCGCCACAGGGCCAGGAACTGCGCGCCGAAGGCGTCGTCGCCGACGCGGGTCAGGTAGGCGCAGCGCGCACCCTGGCGAGCCGCGGCGATGACGGCGTTGGAAGTGTCGCCGCCGAAGCCTTGCAGGTATTGCAACTCGCCCTGGCGGGTCTGGTTCAGTTCGACCAGCGGCTCGCCCAGCGCGACGATGTCGAAATCAGCCATGGGCGGCCTCGCGGGTGCGGATGATCTGCGCCACCAGCGCGGCGGTGTCGCGCGCGGCGAAGGCGGCCTTGTCGTAGAGGTTGCTGCCGATGCCGACCAGGCCGGCGCCGGCGGCGAAGTACGAGGCCATGTTCTCGGCGGTGACGCCGCCGGTGGGGCAGAACACCGTGTCCGGGTAGACCGACTTCAGCGCCGCCAGGTGCTTGGGGCCGCCGGTATCGGCCGGAAACACCTTGACCACGTCGACGCCGGCGCGGCGCGCGGCCAGCACTTCGGTGGGCGTGAAGGCGCCCAGCAGGCACAGGGCGTCGGCGGCGTGCGCCTGGTCGACGATCTCGGTGGCCAGGGCCGGCGACACCAGGAAGTCGGCGCCAGCCACCAGGGCCTCGCGCGCCTGGGTTTCATCCAGCACCGTGCCCACGCCCAGCAGCAGGCTGGGACCGTGCTTGTCGCGCAGCGCGCGCACCAGGTCGGTCACGCCCGGAATGGTCCAGGTCAGTTCCAGCGTGGTGCAGCCGGCGGCCACGGCCACCTCGGCGGCGTAGGCCGCGGTGGCGGCGTCCTGGTAGCGCAGCACGGGCACGACCCGGGCGGCGAGCAGGGCGTCTAGCTTCGAGGCAAGGGGAGCAGCAGTCATGGCATTCCTTTCGGGACGGAGCGTTCAGGCGCCGCCGGATGGCAGCACGGCGAGTTTGGCGGCGGCCGCATCGCGCAGCCGCAGCAGGGGTTCGATATAGGCGGATTGCGGATCGTCGCGGCGCCGGAACATCAGCGTGCTGACGCTGACGCAGGCCACCGGCTGGCCGGCGGCATCGCGCAGCGCCACGCCGTAGCAGACGATGCCGGGCTCGTTTTCCTCGTTGTCCAGCGCGTAGCCGCGCGCCGCCGTCTCGGCCAGCGCCGCGCGCAGCGCGGGCAGGCTCGCCACGGTGCCGGGCATGCGCGATTCCAGCGGCAGGTCGCGCAACAGGCGCTCCCGCGCCGGCTCGCCCAGCGCGGCCAGGTAGGCCTTGCCGACCGCGCTCGAATGCAGCGCCACCGCCGCGCCCACGCGCGAGGCCATGCGCACCGGGCCGGGGCTTTCGAGCTTGTCGATGTAGATCATTTCGGCGCCGGCCGGCACCGCCAGGTGCACGGTCTCGCCGGTCGCGTCGCGCAGCGCCTGCAGATCGGCCGCGAGCGCGGCGCGCAGGTCGAACTGCGACCAGGCGCGGCTGGCCAGGGCCAGCAGGCGCGGCCCCAGGCGATAGGCGCCGTCGGTTTCGGCCACCATGCCCTGCTCGGCCAGCGCGGCCACGATGCGGTAGACGGTCGGCCGCGGATAACCGCTGCTGCGCGCCAGCGCCGCCGCCGTGGGCGGCTGCGGCGCGTCCGCCACCGCCTGCAACACCGTCATGAATTTGGCGAACGCCGCGGCGCCCGCCACCTTGGATTCCGACACGACCGCCCCCACCTCGGGTAGATGCCCTGCGTTAACAATGCGCCCGCAGAATGCACCCGGCAAACCGCGCTAATTTCAGACGAATCTGCGATACTGTTTATTTGTACAGCAGCGGAGCGCATGTTTGACCACATTGTGGACACATGCCTCACGATATAGGCAATTATTCCACATCGCCGCGCCCGGAACCAGCCACTGGCCGTCGTCCGGGGCCGCGCCCTCCCTCAGGCTACGATACCGTCCATGAGCTCCCAAATCCGCATCGTTGGCGCCCGCCAGAACAATCTCAAGAACCTGGACCTGACCATCGCCACCGGCGAACTGGTGGTCGTGACCGGCGTGTCGGGGTCCGGCAAAAGTTCGCTGGCCTTCGATACCCTCTACGCCGAGGGCCAGCGCCGCTACGTGGAAACCTTCTCGCCCTATGCGCGCCAGTTCCTGGACCGCATGGACAAGCCGCAGGTGGACCGCATCGAAGGCATCCTGCCGGCCATCGCCATCGACCAGACCAACCCGGTGCGCAGCTCGCGCAGCACGGTCGGCACGATGACCGAGCTCAATGACCACATCAAGCTGCTGTTCGCGCGCGGCGCGCGCCTGCACTGCCGCGGCTGTGGCAAGGTAGTGCAGCGCGACACCCCGGAATCGATCTACCGTTCGCTGGCCGAGCGCTCCGCCGCCGCGGGCGATCCGCGCCTGGTGGTGACCTTCCCCATCGCCGTGCCGGCCAACTTCACCGAAGACGAAGTGCGCGGCTTCCTCGAGCAGCAGGGCTACACCCGCGTGCACGCCGAGGAAACCGCCGTGCCGAACGCCACCGCGCCGGCCAAGGGCGCCAAGAAGGAAAAGGGCAAGGCCAAGGCCGCCGCCGAGGAACGCCGCATCCTGCACGTGATCCAGGATCGCTTCCGCTTCGCCGGCACCGAACGCGAACGCGTGATGGAAGCGCTGGATACGGCATTGCGCATGGGCGCCGGCCACCTGGCCGTCTACGTCATGGACGCCGAGGGCGCCGACGCGCACACCTGGAAGTACAGCGACCGCCTGCACTGCGCCGACTGCAATATCGAATACACCGATCCGCTGCCCAGCAGCTTCTCGTTCAACTCGCCGCTGGGCGCCTGCGAGGCCTGCCGCGGCTTCGGCCGCGTGATCGGCATCGACTTCGGCCTGGTCATTCCCGACGAGAACAAGACCCTGCTGGAAGGCGCCATCAAGCCCTGGACCACGCCCTCGTACAAGGAATGCCAGGACGAACTGCAGAAATACGCGCCGCGCGCCGGCGTTCCGCTGGGCGTGCCCTGGAAGAGCCTGAGCGAGGAGCACAAGCGCTGGGTGCTGTACGGCACGCCCGACTGGAAGGGCGGCAACGACGCCTGGAAGCACCAGTGGTACGGCGTGCAGCGCTTCTTCGACTGGCTCGAGACCAAGTCGTACAAGATGCACGTGCGCGTGCTGCTGTCCAAGTACCGCAGCTACACGCCCTGCCCCACCTGCAACGGCGCGCGCCTCAAGCCCGACGCGCTGCTGTGGCGCCTGGGCACCAAGGCCGAGGCCGACGCCGTGCTGCCGCCGGAAGACGGCCGCTACAAGCGCTTCATGCCGGTCGGCGCCAACTGGAGCCGCGCGCAGCTCGACAACCTGGACGGCCTGTCGATCCATGACGTGATGCTGCTGCCCATCGAGCGCGTGCGAACGTTCTTCGACAAGCTGTCGTTCGAAGGCGCGCTGGATGCCGCCACCGACCTGCTCATGACCGAGGTGCGCGCGCGCCTGAAGTTCCTGTGCGACGTCGGCCTGGGCTACCTGACGCTGGACCGCCAGAGCCGCACGCTGTCCGGCGGCGAAGTGCAGCGCATCAACCTGACCACCGCGCTCGGCACCTCGCTGGTGAACACGCTGTTCGTGCTGGACGAGCCGTCCATCGGCCTGCACCCGCGCGACATGCACCGCGTGGTCGAAGTCATGCATCGCCTGCGCAACGCCGGCAACACGCTGGTGGTGGTGGAGCACGACCCGCAGGTCATGGTGGCCGCCGACCGCATCATCGACATCGGCCCCGGCCCCGGCGAACGCGGCGGCCAGATCGTGTTCGACGGCACGCCGGCGCAGCTGCGCGCGGCCCGCACGCTGACCGGCGACTACCTCGGCGGCCGCCAGCGCGTCGAAGCGCCGCGCCCCATGCCGGTGGCGGCCAACACGCCGCGCCTGCTGCTCGAAGGCGTCAACGCGCACAATCTCAAGAACGTCTCGGTCGAGCTGCCGCTGGGCCGCCTGGTGTGCGTGACCGGCGTGTCCGGCTCGGGCAAGTCGACGCTGGTGCAGGACGTGCTGTTCCCCGCCCTGCTCAAGCAGAAGGGCAAGCCGTCGGAAGCCCCGGGCGCCTTCGAGCGCCTGCTGGGAGCCGAGCAGATCGCCGACGTCGTCATGGTCGACCAGACCCCGATCGGCAAGACCGCGCGTTCCAACCCGGCCAGCTACGTGGGCGCGTTCGACGCGATCCGCAAGCTGTTCGCGCAGGCGCCGCTGGCGCGGGAACGCGCCTACACCGCCGGCACCTTCAGCTTCAACGGCGGCGACGGCCGCTGCCCGACCTGCGGCGGCACCGGCTTCGAGCACGTCGAGATGCAGTTCCTGTCCGACGTCTACCTGCGCTGCCCCGATTGCGACGGCAAGCGCTTCCGCCCGGAAGTGCTGGAAGTGCGCGTCGAGCACCTGGGCAAGAGCGCCTCGATCGACGAGGTGCTGGAAATGACGGTGAGCGAGGCGCTGGAATTCTTCAAGGGCCTGCGCGACGTGCAGACCGGGCTGGCGCCGCTGGCCGACGTCGGCCTGGAATACGTGCGGCTGGGCCAGCCGGTGCCGACCCTGTCGGGCGGCGAGGCGCAGCGCCTGAAGCTGGCCGGCCACCTGGCCGAGGCGGCGCGCAGCGGCATCTCCACCGCCAAGGTCGCCAAGAAGGGCAGCCTGTTCCTGTTCGACGAACCCACCACCGGGCTGCACTTCGATGACGTCGCGCGCCTGATGCGCGCCTTCCGCAAGCTGCTGGCCGCGGGCCACACGCTGCTGGTCATCGAGCACAACCTGGACGTGATCCGCGCGGCCGACTGGCTGATCGACCTGGGCCCCGAAGGCGGCGACGCCGGCGGCCTGGTGATCGGCGTCGGCACGCCGCAGGACCTGATGGCCAACCCCGCCTCGCATACCGGCGCGGCGCTGCGCGACTACGAAGTCAGCATCCTGCCGGCCGACGTGGTGGTCAGCAGCGACATCGACGCGCAGGAGGCCGAACAGGCCGGCCTGACGGCCCGCATCGCCGAGCCCGAAGCCGTCTATGGCGCCGGCGAAGGCACGCCGCTGCAATCCCTCATGCGCAAGCGCCGCCAGGACAACATGGCGATCGAGATCCGCAACGCGCGCGAGCACAACCTGAAGAACGTCAGCGTCGAGATCCCGCGCGACAAGTTCACCGTGATCACCGGCGTGTCCGGCTCGGGCAAATCGACCCTGGCCTTCGACATCCTGTTCAACGAAGGCCAGCGCCGCTATCTCGAATCGCTCAACGCCTACGCCCGCGCCATCGTGCAGCCGGCCGGCAAGCCCGACGTGGACGCCATCTTCGGCATCCCGCCGACCGTGGCCATCGAGCAGCGCACCAGCCGCGGCGGCCGCAAGTCGACCGTGGCCACGATGACCGAGATCCACCACTTCCTGCGCCTGCTGTACGTCAAGCTGGGTACGCAGTACTGCCCGGACTGCAACGTCGCGGTGGAGCCGCAGAACACCGACCAGATCGTGGCGCGCCTGCTGCGCGAACGCAAGGGCGAGCACATCGGCCTGCTGGCGCCGCTGGTCACCGCGCGCAAGGGCTACTACACCGACCTGGCCAAGTGGGCCGGGTCCAAGGGCCACTCGCACCTGCGGGTCGACGGCGAGTTCATTCCGGTGGCGCCGTGGCCGCGCCTGGACCGCTACAAGGAGCACACCATCGAGCTGCCGGTGGCCGACATCGTGGTCGACCCCGCCAACGAGGCCGACCTGCGCGCCGCCGTCAAGAGCGCGCTGGAAAACGGCCAGGGCGTGATGTCGGTGGTGTGGCCCGTGAACAAGCTGCACGAAGCGCTCGACAGCGAACTGCAGCAGCAGCACTTCTCGGTCAAGCGCGCCTGCCCGTCGTGCGGCACCAGCTTCCCCGAGCCCGATCCGCGCCTGTTCTCGTACAACTCCAAGCACGGCTGGTGCACCGGCTGCTTCGGCACCGGCCTGCAACTGCAGGGCTTCGACGAAGAACAGACCGGCGAGGAAACCGCCTGGAACGCCTGGTACGAAGGCGAGGCCAAGGTCTGCACGCAGTGCGACGGCCAGCGCCTGAACCGGGTCGCGCGCGCCGTGCGCTGGCGCGACAAGTCGATCGCCGAGCTGGCCTCTCTGCCGGTGTCGGACGCGCACACCTTCTTCACCGGACTGGTGGCGCGCGGCCGCGAAGGCGAGATCGCCCGCGACATCCTCACCGAGATCCGCGGCCGCCTGAACTTCATGCAGGAAGTCGGCCTGAACTACCTGGCGCTGGACCGCGCCGCCCCCACCCTGTCGGGCGGCGAGGCGCAGCGCATCCGGCTGGCGGCGCAGCTGGGCTCGAACCTGCAGGGCGTCTGCTACGTGCTGGACGAGCCCACCATCGGTCTGCATCCGCGCGACAACCGCATCCTGCTGGACGCGCTGGCGCGCCTGGAAGGCAACGGCAACACGCTGGTGGTGGTCGAGCATGACGACGACACCATCCGCCGCGCCTCGCACATCATCGACATCGGCCCCGGCGCCGGCATCCGCGGCGGCCGCGTGGTGGCGCAGGGCAGCGCGCAGGACCTGATCGACGCGCCCGAATCCGTCACCGGCCGCTACCTGGCCAAGCCGCTGCAGCATCCGCTGCAAGGCCGCCGTCCGGTCGAGGCCGACACCCCCATGATCGAGATCAAGGGCGCGCGCCTGCACAACCTGCGCAGCGTCGACGCCAAGATCCCGGTCGGCCGCCTGAGCGTGGTCACGGGCGTGTCCGGTTCCGGCAAATCGACGCTGGCGCGCGAAGTGCTGCTGGACAACCTGATGCAGGCCGTCTCGCAGGGCAAGGCGCCCGGCTGGGCCGGCTGCGAGAGCATTCAGGGCTGGGAAGCGATCGACCGCGTGCTGGAAGTGGACCAGACCCCGATCGGCAAGACGCCGCGTTCATGCCCGGCGACCTACGTCGGCTTCTGGGACGACGTGCGCAAGCAGTTCGCCGACACCCGCGAAGCGCGCATGCGCGGCTGGACCGCGGCGCGCTTCTCGTTCAACACCGGCGACGGCCGCTGCCCGATCTGCGAAGGCCAGGGCATGCGCACCATCGAAATGAACTTCCTGCCCGACGTGAAAGTGCCGTGCGACGCCTGCAACGGCGCGCGTTTCAACAGCGACACGCTGAGCGTGCAGATGCGCGGCAAGAACGCCGGCGAACTGCTGTCCATGGAAGTCGATGACGCCATCGAATACTTCGCCGCCCATCCCAAGATCCATCGCCCGCTGCAGCTGATGCAGGACGTCGGCCTGGGCTACCTGACGCTGGGCCAGCCGTCGCCGACGCTGTCCGGCGGCGAGGCGCAGCGCATCAAGCTGGTCACCGAGCTGTCCAAGGCGCGCCTGACCGACGGCCTGATCAAGACCGGCCGCGCCTCGCGCATCCCGCACACGCTGTACGTGCTGGACGAGCCGACCGTGGGCCTGTCGATGGCCGACGTGGAAAAGCTGATCCACGTGCTGCACCGCCTGGTGGAAGCCGGCAACACGGTGGTGGTGATCGAGCATAATCTCGACGTTATCGCCGAAGCCGACTGGCTGCTGGACCTGGGCCCCGAAGGCGGCACCGGCGGCGGCAAGCTGGTGGCGCAGGGCTCGCCGGAACACGTCATGACCCTGAGCGACCACTCCCACACGGGCCGGGTGCTGACGGAGTTCCTGGCACAACAATAAAGAGCGTCATGCATTGTCGTTTTGAAGACCGGCTGTCCGGCCGCGCCCTGCGGCTGGACGGCTTTCTGGCCCGCATCGAGGCGCGCGCGGCGGCCGAGGTCGGCCCCGCCCTGGCCGCCATCGAGGCGGCGCGCCAACGCGGGCACTGGGTCGCGCTGCTGCTGGACTACGAACTGGGAGAATGGCTGTTGCCCGAAGCCGCCCGGCCCGCGCCCGCCGGTCCCTGGACGCCGCCGCATGATGACGGCCGGGCGCGCCTGACGGCATTGGTGTTCGAGCGCCAGATCGACGAAACGCCATGGGACGCGCCGGCGGCCGACAGCCCGCCGGCCGCCCTCAGCATCCCCGCGCCGCGCATGACCGAGGCCGGCTACGCGCGCCAGATCGAGGCCATCCGCGCGCTGATCGGCGCCGGCGAGCTGTACCAGGTCAACTACACCCAGCCGCTCGACGTGCAATACCAGGGCGACGCGGCCACGCTGTACCGCCGCATCGCCGCGCGCAATCCGGTGGCGCACGGCGCCTACATCGAGGACGGCGCGCGCACGGTGCTGTCGTTCTCGCCCGAACTGTTCGTGACCCGCCGCGGCGCGCAACTGACCACCCGGCCGATGAAGGGCACGGCGCCGCGCCACCCCGACCCGGCCGAGGACCAGCGCCTGGGCCAGGCGCTGCTGGCCAGCGACAAGAACCGCGCCGAGAACCTGATGATCGTGGACCTGCTGCGCAACGACCTGGGCCGGCTGGCCGAGCCCGGCTCGGTCAAGGTCGAGGCGCTGTTCTCGCTGGAACGCTATCCCACCGTCTGGACCATGACCTCGACCGTGTCGGCACAGGCGCCGGACGCCACGCTCGAAGACGTGCTGCGCGCGCTGTTCCCCTGCGGCTCCATCACCGGCGCCCCCAAGGTCGCCGCCATGCGCCGCATCCGCCAGATGGAGGCCGCGCCGCGCGGCCTGTATTGCGGCAGCATCGGCTGGCTCGCGCCCGACGGCGACTTCTCGCTCAACGTGGCGATCCGCACGCTGGTGCTGGACCAGGCCGGCCACGGCGTCTACAGCGTCGGCGGTGGCATCGTGCATGATTCCGATCCGGCCGAGGAATGGCAGGAATGCCACTGGAAGGCCCGCATCCTGCGCGCCTGAGTGCGCAATCCGTGTCCGCGGGGTAGGATAGAACCCGGCCCCGCCCGCCGCCGCCCGCCGTTTACCAGGAGCCCCCATGCAACCCGAACTGATCGAGACCATCCTGGTCGACGCCGAGCACCGCGTGCCCCTGCTGGCGCGCCACCTGCGCCGCCTGGAGCAGTCGTGCAAGGCGCTGGGCTACACCTGGGGCGGCAACGCGGTGCAAAGCGACATCATGATCGCCGCGCTCAGCCTGAACACCCCCGGCGCGCACCGCCTGCGCCTGCTGGTCGCGCGCGACGGCAGCCGCCACATCCAGACCGCCGTGCTGCCGCCGCTGCCGGCGGAGCAGGAAATCATGCTGGCGCCCGAGGCGCTGCGCTCGTCCGAGCCGCTGCTGCGCTACAAGACCACCTACCGGCCCTGGTACACCAAGACCATCGAATGGCTGCCGGCCCATCCGCACATCTTCGACCTGGTCTACCTGAACGAACGCGGCGAACTGTGCGAAGGCAGCCGCAGCAACGTCTACCTGCGCCTGGACGGCGACTGGTACACGCCGCCGGTCGACAGCGGCTGCCTGCCGGGCGTGCAGCGCGCCGAACTGCTGGACACCGGCAACGTCAGCGAACGCGTGCTGACCCTGGCCGACCTGCACGCGGCCGACGAAATCCGGCTGTCCAACGCCCTGCGCGGCTGGTTCACGGTCACCCTGCGCGAAACCTGAACCCGTCCGCCCCGGGACGACGCCGATTGCCAAACCGGCAAGCCTGAAGAATAATTGATACTCATTCTTATTGATTATTCGACGTTGGCAACGTCCCATCGTGTTCCCCTCCCCGCGCGCGGCATCCCCCGATATCGAAGTCCTCTATAGCGACCACCACGGCTGGCTGCAGGATTGGCTGCGCCGCCGGCTGGGCAACGCCTTCGACGCCGCCGACCTGGCGCACGACACCTTCCTGCGGGTGCTGCGCAACCTCGAGCCGATCCGCGAACCGCGCGCCTACCTGACCACCATCGCCCACGGGCTGGTGGTCAACCACTGGCGGCGCCAGGACCTGGAGCGCGCCTATCGCGACACGCTCGCCACCGTGGCCGACACCCTGGCGCCCTCGCCCGAGGAAGGCGCGCTGCTGCTGGACGCGCTGTGCGAACTCGACGCGCTGCTCAACCAGCTCAACCCCAAGGCCCGCGCCGCGTTCCTGCTGTCGCACCTGGAGGGCTACACCTACGTCGAAATCGCCGCGCGCCTGGAAGTGTCCGAGCGCATGGTCAAGAAGTACATGGCGCAGGCGATGCTGCATTGCCTGACCGCCGGCCAGCCGCCCGCGCCATGAGCGCCGCCGCCCCCAGCTTCCAGGTGCTGCAGCAGGCCGCCGAATGGTACGCGGCGCTGGGCGCGCCCTCGGTCGACGCCGCCGAACGCCAACGCTGGCGCCAATGGCACGACGCCGATCCGGCCCACCAGCAGGCCTGGCGCCAGGTCGAGGCCATCAGCGGCAAGTTCCTCAATCTGCCGGGCGGCAACAAGCCCATGGCGCACCGCCTGCTGGACGCGGCCGCGGCCGGCCAGGCCCGCCGCCGCCTCACCCTCAAGACCCTGACGCTGCTGTGCGGCGCCGGCCTCGGCGGCTGGGGCGCGTCGCGCGCCCTGCCCTGGCGCCAATGGGCCGCCACCCACCACACCGCGCTGGGCGAACGCCGCCAGATCCGGCTGGCCGATGGCGCCGTCATCTGGCTCAACACCGACAGCGCGATCGACGTGGACTACGGCCCCGACCTGCGCCGCATCAGGCTGGTGACGGGCGAGATCCTGGTCGCCACCGCCCCGGACAACCAGTCTCCCGCCCGCCCCTTCGTGGTCGACACGGCCCAGGCGCGGCTGCGCGCCCTGGGCACGCGCTACAGCGTCTACCAGCAGGACGGCGCCAGCGTGGTCGCCGTGTTCGACGGCGCGGTGCGGATCGAACCCGTGGCCAATGGCGTCCCCGGCGGCATCCTGCATGCCGGCGAACAGGCCCGCGTCACGCGGGCCGGCGCCGCGCCCGCCGAGGCCGCCGCCCTGGCGCGCCGCTCCTGGGCCGACGGACTGCTGGTGGCCGAGAACATGCGCCTGGGCGATTTCGTGGCCGAACTGTCGCGCTACCGCCGCGGCTACCTGGGCTGCGCGCCGGAAATCGCCGACCTGCGCATCGTCGGCACCTACTCGACCACGGATACCGCGCAGGCCCTGGCAACCCTGGAAGCCACGCTGCCGCTGCGGGTGCGCACGCCCATGCCCTGGTGGACCGTGCTGGAGCCCAGATAGCGCGCGGCGCCGGCCGCCCTGCGCCGCGCGTCGCGGGCAGGTTCCCCTTTTTTCCGTCTCGATTGGCATACGGGGTGAAACCACCTCATTCACCTCCTGTCGACCTATGCCATTCCGTTCCCTGCCCTCCGCGCGCCGCCGCGCCGCCCTCCGCCAACCGGCCGCCGCCGCGCTCGCCGCCACCGTCATCGGCCTTGCCCCGCTGGGCGCCGCGCCGGCCCATGCCCAGGCCGCGGCCGACACCGCGGCCGAGCGCGACTACGACATTCCTGCCGGCGACCTCAGCCGCGTGCTGACCGAGTTCGCGGTGCAGGCCGGCATCCAGGTCTCGGTCGACGCCGCGCTGACGGCCGGGCGCCACAGCCCGGGCGTGCGCGGCCGGCAATCGCCGTGGTCCGGCCTGAACGCGGTGCTGGCCGGCACCGGCCTGCAGCCGGTGCGGCGCGGCAATGCCTTCAGCGCGCGCCTGGCGCCCGCCGGCGACGCCGTCACGCTGCCCAGCGTCACGGTGCAAGGCAGCGCCACCGCCTCCCTGCAGCAGGAGGGCCTGGCCAGCGATGGCTACCGCGCCACCACGGTGTCCGCCGCCGGCGCGCTGGGCGGCATGGAGCTGCGCAACGCGCCCTATTCCTTCAGCGTGGTGACGCGCGACCTGCTGCAGAACGTGCAGGCACAGTCGCCCGACGACGTCTACCGGATCAACCCGTCGACCCTGACGCAGACCCCGCAACTGAGCGGCTGGGCGCCGATGGTCAAGATCCGCGGCTTCAACAGCTACGACCGCGCCGAAGACGGCCTGCGCCGTTCATACGGTTTCGCCGCCTCGCTCGAAGACAAGGAACGCGTCGAAGTGCTCAGCGGCCTGTCCGGCTTCCTGTACGGCGCGGCCTCGCCCGGCGGCATGGTCAACTATGTCAGCAAGCGCCCCACGCCCGACTACCTGAACAGCATCACCGTGGGCAACTACGGCGGCAGCCAGTACTACGTGCATGGCGACTTCGGCGGCCCGTTCGACGACAACGGCAAGGTCGGCTACCGCGTCAACCTGGTGCGCCAGAACGGCGACACCGCCGTCGACGACCAGAAGATCGACCGCACCCTGGCCAGCCTGGCGCTGGACTTCAACATCACCGACCGCTTCAAGCTCGAGCTGGGCGCCTCGTACAGCGACTACAAGATGCGTTCGCCCACCGCCTACTGGTTCGTCGGCGAAGACGTGCACCGTCCCGCGGCCATGGATTCGAGCAAGGATTGGGGACAGCCGTGGATCCGCGACGAAACCCAGAGCCGCCGGTGGATGGCGCGCATGACCTACGAGGCCAGCGACCACCTGACGCTGCGCGTGGCGCACCTGCGCGAATACCAGGACCGGCCGGTCCAGTACCACACCATGAATTCGATCCAGCCCGGCAACCAATACCTGCAGCTGCGGCAGAAGGTCGGCGAGACCAAGACGGAATCCGAGGCCTGGCAGGCGCTGGCCGACATCTCGTTCGACACCTGGCAGGTCGGCCACAAGATCACCCTGGGCTATTACGGCTACATGGACAAGCAGTGGCAGACCACCTACGCGCCCCATACCGGCTACCAGGGTCCGTACGGCCTGGATTCGCCCACCCTGGTCGCGGAACCCGACTGGCCCTCCGACGCCGCCAAGCGCACCTACTACGCCAGCCGCATCCGCAACGACAACTTCATGATCGGCGACCTGATCCGATTCAATGAGCAATGGTCGGCGCTGGTGGGCATCAACCGCAGCACCATCAAGTTGATGGAACGCGGCGCCGACGGCCTGCCCGGCCAGCCGGACTACGACCGCGGCCGCAACTCGCCCAACGCCTCGCTGATGTTCGCGCCCACCCCGTGGCTGACCACCTACGCCACCTACATCGAAGGCCTGGAACAGGGCGGCGTGGCGCCGGACGAGGCCGTCAACCGCCTGCAGGTGCTGCCGCCCATGCGCAGCAAGCAGCGCGAACTGGGCGTCAAGGCCGAGCTGGGCGGCGTGCTGGTGAGCGGCGCGCTGTTCGACATCGAGAAATCCTACGAATATTCCAACAATGCCAACGTCTACGTGCAGGACGGCATCCAGCGTCATCGCGGCGCCGAGGTGTCGGCGGTCGGCAAGGTCACCGACGCCTGGACGGTGATGGGCGGCGTGACGCTGCTGACCGCCCGCGTCGAGGGCAGCGCCAACGACGGCAGCGCTCCGATCAACGTGCCGAAGATCATGGCCAAGCTGTATTCCGAGTACGCGCTGCCGTTCGCGCCGGGCCTGAGCGTGACGGGCGGCATCTACCACGTCGGCCAGCAGTACGCCACGGCCAGCAACAACAGCCGCCTGCCGTCGTACACCACCTTCGACCTGGGCCTGCGCTACGCCACCAAGGTCACCGGCCGGCCGCTGACGCTGCGCCTGAACGTCAACAACGTCGCCAACCGCGACTACTGGCTCAACAGCTACTACCTGGGCAGCCCGCGCAGCGTGGCGCTGTCGGCGCAGATGCAGTTCTGAGGACGGCGCCAGGGCCTGTTCACACTAAAAGGAGCCTCGCACAGGCCCTAATCCGCGAACTGCTCCACCACCACCTGCCGCAGCCACTGGTTGGCGGGCTCGCGGTGATTGCGGGCGTGCCAGAACACGTTGATGACCGACTCCGGGATCTTCACCGGACAGGGCGCGGTGGCCAGGCCGAAGGGCTTGCAGGCGCAATCGGCGAAGCGCCGCGGCACCACCGCGATCATGTCGGTGGCCTGCAGCACCGGCCCCACCGCCATGAAGTGCGGCACCGTCAGGCGCAGGCGCCGGCGGATGCCGGCCTGCTCGATCACCTGGTCGACCACGCCGTGGCCGGTGCCCTCGGACACGATGGCGACATGCTCGGCGGCGCGGAACTGGCGCGCCGACACGCCGGTGCGCGCCAGCGGATGGTCCTCGCGGAAGATGCACACATAGGGCTGGCGGAACAGCCGGCGCTGGAAGAAGCCGTGTTTCAGGCCCGGCAGGAAGCCCATCGCCAGGTCGATGCGGCCGCGCTCCATCTCGTCCTTCACATCGATCGAGGTGGTGCGCACGGTGCGGATGGTGACGCCGGGCGCGGCGTCGTCCAGCGCCCGCATCAGGCGCGGCAGGAAGTAGGTCTCGCCGACGTCGTTGACGCCGATGACGAAGGCGCGCTCGCTGCGCGCCGGATCGAAGCTGGCGCGCGCGTTGAGCGTGCCGTGCAGCGCCGCCAGCGCATCGGCGATCGGCTGCGCCAGCGCCTCGGCATAGGGCGTGGGCACCATGCCGCGCGAGGTGCGCAGGAACAGCTCGTCGCCCAGCAGCTTGCGCAACCGCCCCAGCGCGTTGCTGACCCCCGGCTGCGAAATGCCCAGGTTCTGCGCCACCGCCGACACCCGGCCGTGCTTGCACAGCTCGTTGAACACGACCAGCAGGTTCAGGTCCATGTCTTGCAGGTTCATGCTTGTCTCCACCAATATTTATTTTGGTGATTGCTGTCATCATCCAGATTCTATTTATTTATTTCATACCCTGGCCGATGATGCAACAAACGCCTGCGCCGATGTCGCGCGGGCCCCGATGGATGAAGGAGACAACCATGCGCCATCCCCTCGCCCCGCCCTGTAGGCGCGGCCGCCTCGCCGGAGGCCGCCGATGAACGCCCCCGAACAACCGCTCTCGTTCGTGCCGCCCTGGCAGGGCGACGGCAGCCACCGCATCCCCTTCGGCGTCTACACCGACGCCGCCCTGCACCAGCGCGAGCTGGAGCGCTTCTTCTACCGCGGCCACTGGAGCTACGTCGGCCTGGAAGCGGAAATCCCCAACCCCGGCGACTTCAAGCGCACCGCCGTGGGCGAGCGCTCCGTCATCCTGCTGCGCGACAACGACGGCCAGGTGCGCGTCGTGGAAAACGTCTGCGCCCACCGCGGCGTGCAGTTCTGCCGCGAACGTTCCGGCAACCGCAGCGAGTTCGTCTGCCCCTACCACCAGTGGAACTACGACCTGCAGGGCAACCTGATCGGCGTGCCGTTCCGCCGCGGCGTCAAGCAGGACGGCCGCGTCAACGGCGGCATGCCGCCCGACTTCAAGCCGGAAGAGCACGGCCTGACCAAGCTGGCCGTGGCCTGCCGCAACGGCGTGGTGTTCGCCTCGTTCGACCACGGCGTCGAGCCGCTGGAGGACTACCTGGGCCCCGACATCCTGCACTACTTCGACCGCGTCTTCGACGGCCGCCAGCTGGTGATCCACGGCTACAGCCGCCAGCGCATCCCCGGCAACTGGAAGCTGATGCAGGAGAACATCAAGGACCCCTACCACCCCGGCCTGCTGCACACCTGGTTCGTCACTTTCGGCCTGTGGCGCGCCGACAACCGCTCCGAACTGAAAATGGACCGCCACTTCCGCCACGCGGCCATGATCTCGACCCGCGGCCAGGGCGGCAAGGGCAGCGTCACCAGCGGCGTGTCCAGCTTCAAGGAACAGATGACGCTGAACGACGACCGCTTCCTCGACATCGTCCCGGAACCCTGGTGGAACGGCCCCACCGCCGTGCTGATGACGCTGTTCCCCAGCGTCATCATCCAGCAGCAGGTCAACTCGCTGTCCACGCGCCACATCCAGCCGGTCGGCCACGACGCCTTCGACTTCGTCTGGACCCATTTCGGCTTCGCCGACGACACGCCCGAGATGACGCAGCGCCGCCTGCGCCAGGCCAACCTGTTCGGCCCGGCCGGCTTCGTCTCGGCGGATGACGGCGAAGTCATCGAGTTCTCGCAATCGGGCTTCGCGCAGAAGCCCTGGCACCGCAGCGTTGCCGAGCTGGGCGGCAAGACCGCCGAGAACACCGACCACATGGTGACCGAGACCCTGATCCGCGGCATGTACGCCTACTGGCGCCGCGTGATGGAAGCGGAGGCGTGACGATGCTGGACTTTCCCCTCTACTACCAGCTGACCCGGCTGTACGCCGACTACGCCGCCGCGCTCGACGCCGAACAGTGGGAACAATGGCCCGACTTCTTCCTGGAGGACTGCGTCTACAAGGTGCTGCCGCGCGAGAACCACGAGCGCGGCTACCCGCTGGCGACCATGTCGTTCGAGAGCCGCGGCATGCTCAAGGACCGCATCTACGGCGCCACCGACACCATCTTCCACGACCCCTACTACCAGCGCCACGTGGTCGGCGCGCCGCGCGTGCTGTCGGTGCGGGGCGACCGGATCGAATCGGAAGCGAACTACGCCGTGTTCCGCACCAAGCCGAACCAGCTGACCACGGTCTACAACGTCGGCCGCTACCTGGACGTGATCCGGCAGACGCCCGACGGGCTGAAGTTCGAGTCGCGGCTGTGCATTTTCGACAGCGAGCTGATCCCGAATTCGCTGATCTATCCCATCTGACCAGGACATCAAGACATGAGTACGAACTGGATCAAGGCCATCGCGCTGGCCGACGTGCCGGAGGAAGACGTGATCGCCGTGCAGGCGGGCGACCGCGAGATCGCGCTGTACGGGGTGGAAGGCAACGTCTACGCCACCGACAACCTCTGTACGCACGGCAACGCGCGCCTGTGCGACGGCTTCCTGACGGGCCACGAGATCGAGTGCCCGCTGCACCAGGGCCGCTTCGACGTGCGCGACGGCCGCGCGCTCTGCTCGCCGCTGCGCGACAACCTGGCGACCTACCCGGTAAGGATCGAGGATGGCGTGGTGTTCGTGGCGCTGTGACCCGGGCGCGGCGGCGTTCCGTGACGGGCCGTCGCCGCCCAGCTAGCCTTGCAGCGCCAGCCGCAAGGCCTCGTTGGCGGCGGCCATGCCCATGGCGGCGGTCACGGTGACCACCGAGCCATAGCCGGCGCAGGATAACCCCTGCGGCGCCACGGCCTGCGCCGAAGCGCCCATATCGTCCTCGGCCTCCGCCTGCCGCGTCCATTCATCGGGCAGGATGGCGGGCTGGTCGAACCACAGGGCATGAATTCCCATCTTCGGCACGCGCTTGAGCGCCTTGCCGTTCTTGTCCGACGCCCGCGGAAACCCATGCTCGCGCCGCAGCTTGTTGCGCAGCTTGGACAGCAAGGCATCGTTGACGGCGGCCGACAGGTCGCCGGCGCGCAACGCCAGCGGATCGGTCTTGCCGCCCGCGCCGCCGCACAACAGCATCGGAATCCCCAGCGCCCGCACATGCAGAATCATGGCGATCTTGGCCGCGGCCTGGTCGGTGCAGTCGATGATGGCGTTGTAAGGACCGGGCAGCACTTCCCCGACGTTCTCCGGCGACACGAAATCATCGACGCGCGTCAGCCGGCACTCGGGATTGATGGCCAGGACGCGCTCGGCCATGGCATCCACCTTGGATTGCCCCAGGGTTTGCGTGAGCGCGTGGATCTGCCGGTTCACGTTGGATTCGGCGATGTGGTCGAGGTCGATCAGCGTCAGGGCGCCGACGCCGCAACGGGCCAGCGCTTCGACGGTCCAGGAGCCCACGCCGCCCAGCCCGGCGACGGCGATGTGGGCGTTCTGGAGGCGTGCGGGAGCGTCGGGGCCGTAGAGGCGGGACAGGCTGCCGAAGCGGCGGGCGATGTCGGCTTTTTCTTCTGGGGCGGTCATGGGGGGTATTTTATATGGGCGCGCGTCGGGCGATCCCCCCCGGGTCTTTTCAGGGCGAAGGTTGCCATTCATCCCGGACATAACCCGGTGCAAGGCCCGTCACGACCACCCCGTCCGGCGTGGCCGGCCCGGCCGAGACCACGACCGACCGCTCGGGGGAGCTTGCCGATTCGCGAAACCGGACAAGGCTCTTTCCCGCGCCAGTACGAATCGCCGTGGCCGGCACCACCATCGCCTGCTCATCATGAAAGATCACGATCGAGGCGCTCGCCGTCATTCCCAGCCGCACCACCGCCTGTTGCGCCGCCGTCAGCGGCGGCAATGCAATCACTACCGGATACATCGTGCCCGCCTGCGAGTCTCCTTCGAGTCCCTGCACCCCGATCGATTCCAATTCGCCGGAAAGCGCCAGGTCCCTGAATCCTTCGCCACGTATTTCCACCGGCTGGCCTGGACGCAGCTGATTGAGATCCGTCTCGTCGACCTTGGCCACGACATGGACCCGCGCGACGTTGGCAATGGCCAACAGCCCCTGGCCCTGCCCAACCTTGGCGCCCGCCAACAATGGCTCTCCGGCGGCGTCCCGCCTGCCATCGCCGCTGCCCGGGACGCGGATCACGACACCCGAAAACGGCGCCACCACCACGCCGGAGGCCTCATCGGCCAGCGCATTGAGCCGGGCCGTGGCATTGGCCACCGCCATTTCCGCGAGTTGCCGCGCTTGCCCCTTGCCGCGCTCCCGGGCGTTGGCGATTTCCGCCTCTGCCGAGGCCACCGACAGGGATTGCATCTTTTCCTGTTGGATCAACGCATCCAGCTCCATGCGGGGCACGATTCCGCGCTTATAGAGCTGCCTGGTCTCAACCAGCTTCTGATGCGTGTCGCTCACACTGAGACGCGCGCTCGACAGGGTTTGACGAGCACGGGCGACGTCAGGGCCAGACTCCCAGTGATCGATGTCGCTCAGGAGCTTGCGCGCCTTGATCTGTTCGCTCAGCGCCTGGCGTCGCTGTATGTCGAGTTCGGTCACATCCATCTCGAGCAGGCGTTGGCCCGCCTCCACCCGCTGCCCTTCCGACACCTCAAGCGACTTGATATTGCCATCGAAGGGCGCCGTGATTGTGACGATCTGCGCCGAAACGATCTTTCCCGCCACGCCCAGGCGAATCTCGGCCGGCCGAGGAGAAACCAGTGTCCAGGGCGAGGGTTTATCTTGCGCCCTGCCGCCAGGCGGCCGATGCCATGCAAAGGCGATCGCCGCGACGGCAAGCAGGGCCACGCCCGCCGCCATCAGGCCGGATGGATAGGCAGAGAGCTTAGTCATTCAGCGAGATACCCCAACTTTGCAATGTCATGCCAAGCTTCAGGTCCAACTGCGCCTGTGCATCCAGATAGCGAATTAAGGCATTGAGTCGGGCGTTCTCCGCCCCGCGTAGATCGGTTTCAAAGGCCAGCACCTGAAAATTGCTCGATCGTCCTGCCTGCAGTTTCTGGCGTTCGATCTCGAGCTTCTTGCGTGAAAGATCGCGGACGCGCCCCGCGATTTCGTACTGGCGCCATCGCGAGGCCAGTTCCCGCACCGCGTTATTCACGTCCAGCGCCAACTGCTGTTCGGCGTCTTCGAGCAGCAGCGCCTGGTTGTCCGCGTCGGCTTTTGCATGGACGGTAGCCTGTCGCGCGCTCAGGTCCCCGATCGGTATCTGGACCTGGACACCCACATACCCGTCCCAATGGCGATCGGACACCGCCTCCGAATGGCTCGATCGCCTTGTCCGCCCTTGGCTGGCGCCGCCCATCAGGGAAACATCCCACAGGCGGTTGTCGCGCGCGACCACAAGATTGATATCGGCCTGTTCCCGGGCGATCACCTGCTGCAAATACCGCGGTTGGTGCGTCAACGCGATGCGCTGAGCATCCTGCACGCTGAGCGTCGAGGGCTTTTTCCCTGGCGTGTCGCTGGCCCGGATCCGGCTGCGCAGATCCAGGGCCAGCAGTTGCAGCAACATCAATCGGCAGGCGTTGAGATCGTTATCGGCATTCTCGACATTGAATTCCTGGGCGGCCACATCGGCCTCCGTCTGCACCAAGTCGACCTGCGCCATGCGTCCGGCGGCGATCAGCGCCTGGTTGATCTCCAGAAGCGCTTTGGAACGCTGCAATGCCGCCTTGGCGATGGTGACTTGCTCTTGCGCCCGCATCAATTGCCAGTAGGCCTGGACGATCTGCGTAACGGCCTGGGAAACCGAATCCTGCAAAGTCAGCCGATTGCTTTGCTCGATCAGGCGCGCCATGCGCAAGGGCGCGGTTGCTACCTCACGGCCCGCGCCACGCAGCAAGGGTTGGATGATCGCGAGCGTGACGCCGTCGTCCCGGAACCCGCCCGCCCGGTTGGCATTGCTCAATTGGCTCGTCCAACCCAGGCTGAAACGCGTGCCGAATTCCCCCACCATCGTTGCCGCGGACGAGAGCAATCCCTGCCGCGAACGGTCGTCCTGATTGCGGTTTCCGGTGATCTGCCCGGTGACGAGAAGCTTGGGCGAAAAGAAATCCTCGGCCACGCGCAGGTCGAACTTCTGCGCCACGCGGGTCAGGTAGGCGCTGCGTATGCCGCGATTGGCGCGCAAGCCGAGAAAGACGGCATCTGTCAAAGTCAGATCGACGACGCCTTCGCCCAACACGGCCGGCGCCTGATACCGCATGGTCGGGCGAGACGGCAACGGCTCATCACCCGCGCGTGCCACGGGTGACAGCGCCGCCAACCCAAGCGCCACGATGAGCATCCGCACCGCACTACGCATCGCGCAAGGCCTGGACAGGCTCCAGCCGCGAAGCCGCGGCGGCCGGATACCAACCGAAGAACAGGCCCGTCAGCAGCGCCGTGCCCATTCCCAAGGGCAAGGACGCGGGCGCCAGCACGAAATCCCAACCGGAGAAGCGCGCAAAAGCGTAGGCCGCGCCAACGCCGAACACTGCGCCCAGCGCCGCGCCCACAATGGCCAACAGACCCGCCTCGGCGAGGAACAACAGGCGGATGTCGCGCCGGGTCGCCCCGAGCGCCAGGCGAACGCCGATCTCGCGCCGCCTTTCGGAAACACTCATCAGCATCACGTTCATGACGCCCACACCGCCCACCAGCAATGAGATCGCGCCCAGCCCCGCGAGCAGATATGAAAAGGTACGGGATTGGCGCTCGAGACCGTCGATCAACTGCCGGGGAATATCCACCTGGACCTCCCTGCCGGGCACCTGCGCGCCGACATACTCGCGCAGCGCGCTGGCCGTTTCCACAAGGTCGGCCATAGGCGTCGCCCTGGCCAGGATGGCGCCGAGTTCAGGCTTGGGAAACAATCGGTGCAGCCCTTCAATGGGAACGATCACCGATCGGTCCGCATCGACCGGAATCAGCGGATTCCCCTTCATGCTGCGCGTGACGCCGATGACTTGGTAAAAGTAGCCGCCAATTTGCAGCGAGGCACCCAGGGCGAGCGGATGCGCCGGACTGCCCAGTTCACGCGCGATTTCCGCACCGACGACGGCAAACGTGGCATGACGATCGAACGGCGACAGGAAACGGCCGCGATCCATGCGCAGATTCATCGCGGCGGCAAGATCCGGCGTCGTGCCTACGATCCTGGGAACCATCGTACGTCCCGGGAAACGCAGCGGCACGTTGTAGACCGACAGGGGCGCCGCATGGCGGATGCCCGGCACGGCTTGCGCCAACGCGCCGGCATCCAGCGTGCGGGGCAGCGCGCGCGGCTTGGCGCCCGTCACCGGGAAAGTCACCACCAGGACGTCCGTACCCATGTCCTTGAACATGCGCATCACCTGTTCGGCGGCGCTATGCCCGATGTTCAGGAGCGCGATGATGGCGGTGCTGCCGACCATGATGCCGAGCAAAGCCAACAAGGCCCTGCGACCCATTTGGCGCAGGCTGTCGGCCGCTTGCAGCGCAGTTTGCGTCAGCGATGGACCGCGCATGCACCGGAACACCGGAAATCAACGTCTTTCATCGCAGTGGCAGGGTTCATGCAATACACCGTCGCGCACATGAAGCTGGCGCGAGAAGCGGCCAGCTAGGTTGGCATCATGCGTCACCATCACGATCGTGACCGCCCGCTCGCGATTCAGCCCCATGAGCAAGGCCATGATGCTCTCGGCTGAAGCTTGATCCAGATTACCGGTCGGTTCGTCCGCAAGAATGACGGAGGGATTGCCGACCAAGGCGCGGGCAATGGCGACCCGCTGGCGCTGCCCGCCGGAGAGATCGGCAGGGAGATGCCCGCCGCGATCGGCCAATCCAACTTGACGAAGCCAATCCATGGCCGTGGCCCGCGCCTGGGCTCGCGAGATACCACGATAGAACAGTGGCAAGGCAACGTTATCGAGGGCGTTCATACGGGGCAACAGGTTGAAGGACTGAAAAACAAACCCGATCTCTCGATTGCGAACCCAGGCGCGGGCGTTCTCGTCGATACCCAGCATGTCGCGTCCGCGAAACAGGAGCTGGCCGGCCGACGGCCGGTCGAGCAAGCCCAGGATATTGAGCAAGGTGCTCTTGCCGGAACCGGACGCCCCAAGCAGCGCGCAGGTTTCGCCGGGGTGGAGCTCAAGTGTCACATCGCGCAGCACGCTTACTGATTGGCTGCCTTTGCGATAAGCATGGCGGACACGTGTGATTTGAATGAGCGGATGGCCCCACGAATCTGCAATCCACATCAGTCACAAGGTCCAGAATCGACTTATATCTCTTTATAGCGACTTATCGCCAAATTGAAGATAAGTCGCTATCCATTACAACTCTCTTAGTCGTTGTAATAAACCACCATCGTGGCAAGAATATAACGAGGATATGGCCCGACACCTGTCCCGGTATACGTTACAGAAAACGGCTTATCAGCAGAATTTCCGTCAAAATAATGGGATATCTGCCCACTCGAGGATAACGAGGCGCAACTGACCCCACCGTTATAGCAAACCAGCGCCGACACATTTGCCTGTGAGCTATCCTGAATTTGAATTTGAACGCCTTTAATTTTCTTTCCTACTGGTGAGACAAGAAAATTGCTAGGTTGATAAACAACAGTAGCGGTGCCTCCTCTTCGTGACACATAGTCGCCACTTTTATAAGTGGACCACACATAATCACCGGCAAACGCACTACCGGAGAACAACAGCGAAGCAACAACCAAAAAACGCAGCAACTTATTTTTCATTAGATTTCTCCACAAAATACAGACAGCATATCAATCATTGACTGATGCCGGACTCACCCGCGGGATGGCTTCTACCGCTATCGCCTTATCAACGCACAAGGTGAACAGATTGGATAACCTGTCCTTCAATTGGAGCGCATAAAGAGCATCGCATATTTCTATTTTTGGAACACTAGCGACCAAATAGGTCAGACCACAGAAACATCGACCAAATCATTACCAGCAGCTTTTCAGCACATAAAAAAAGCACCATCAACGCACTTTATCTAAAAAAACGCCCGACGATATTAATCGGGCACCATATCTTCCATAAGAATTACAGCAGAACAAATCCAGAGCCAACAATCTACATTCAAAGACCAGATATCAACGTCGGTTGTTGATTCACACTACGATAGAGCAAATCCATCAGGATATATTGCCTATGCCGTTCCATATCATGCGCCATCTGTAGCAACATTCTGCGTGAAAACCCATCCTTAGCCTGCATCAGGGTCCCGTCCTTTGATTCGCCTGGCGGGTCATATTTGAAGGAGAAAGAACCGCCGCCCCCCTTGAACGGATCGCCATGTCCTCCCCATTGAGGCATAGACTCCACCTTCTCTCGAAACTTGACACTGAATCCGAATTTGTATGCGAAATCATCCGGCTGGGACAGAATCAATCTTCCTATTTTTTTATAGATATCCATCGCCGAGCTGCCTTTACTCATCTCGACTGCATACATCGAGATCGGAAAGCGTCGTGTAGGGAAAGAGTGTAGGCTATAGTGTAGATCT